>Ga0041059_1000138_pt1 | contig 43933 bp, 45 predicted proteins | sample AraColnosormetaG_FD_56232 | JGI IMG/M metagenome (GOLD analysis project Ga0041059, IMG submission 56232) | Arabidopsis roots microbial communities from North Carolina, USA - Col MF nosort | ecosystem: Host-associated > Plants > Roots > Unclassified | place: USA: North Carolina | collected...
TTTTTTTTTTTTTTTTTTTTTGTAAAAAAAACTTATTTTCCATATAAAAAACAAATTCCAAAGAAAAAGTAAAGTTATTGCAGTGTGACATGTGTGACTTTGTGAGTGGCTTATCACCTTGTCTATAAATTCAAAGAGTGTTCAGTATATAATAAGAGGACACCACGTAGCTGCGTTTGTGATTCATTTGCACACTTCTTCTTCTTCTTCCTCATTTCTCTTCCTCTCCCATATTCCATGGAATTGCTCTACTTCTTCACCTATGAGAGTAATATATCCTCATGTACTCAAAATACTAATCAAACTTCATGCTTCAACACCACCTTTTCTTAATCCTCCTTCTTCATCTTCTTCTTCCACTATTTCATTTTCCCTAGTCGGTGTAAATATCAAATGGAGGAAGAACGGCGAGTTCTGTTCGGAAAGTACGAGATGGGAAGGTTATTAGGCAAAGGAACCTTCGCCAAAGTCTATTACGGCAAAGAGATCATCGGCGGCGAGTGCGTCGCAATCAAAGTCATCAACAAGGATCAAGTAATGAAGAGACCTGGAATGATGGAACAAATCAAACGCGAGATTTCAATCATGAAGCTCGTTCGTCATCCCAACATAGTTGAATTGAAAGAAGTCATGGCTACGAAGACCAAGATCTTCTTCGTCATGGAGTTCGTTAAAGGCGGCGAGCTTTTCTGCAAAATCTCTAAAGGTAAGTTACACGAAGACGCTGCTCGTAGATATTTCCAGCAATTGATCTCAGCCGTTGATTATTGCCATAGTAGAGGCGTTTCTCATCGCGATCTGAAACCTGAGAATCTTCTTTTAGATGAGAATGGAGATTTGAAAATCTCCGATTTCGGATTATCTGCGTTACCGGAACAGATTCTTCAAGACGGATTGCTTCATACGCAGTGTGGAACTCCGGCGTATGTTGCGCCGGAGGTATTAAAGAAGAAAGGATACGACGGCGCGAAAGCTGATATCTGGTCGTGCGGCGTCGTTTTGTATGTTCTTCTCGCCGGATGTTTGCCGTTTCAAGATGAGAATCTGATGAATATGTATCGGAAGATTTTCAGAGCGGATTTTGAATTTCCGCCGTGGTTTTCTCCGGAAGCGAGGAGGTTGATTTCGAAACTCCTCGTTGTAGATCCAGATCGACGGATCTCGATTCCGGCGATTATGAGAACGCCTTGGCTCCGGAAAAACTTCACTCCGCCGTTAGCTTTCAAAATCGACGAACCGATTTGTTCTCAAAGCAGCAAAAACAACGAAGAAGAAGAAGAAGACGGAGATTGTGAAAATCAAACAGAGCCGATATCGCCGAAATTCTTCAACGCTTTCGAATTCATATCCTCGATGTCTTCCGGATTTGACTTATCGAGCTTGTTCGAGAGCAAGAGGAAAGTGCAATCGGTGTTTACGTCACGGTCGTCGGCGACGGAGGTAATGGAGAAGATAGAAACGGTTACGAAGGAGATGAACATGAAAGTGAAGAGAACGAAGGATTTTAAAGTGAAGATGGAAGGGAAAACGGAAGGGAGAAAAGGACGGTTGTCGATGACGGCGGAAGTGTTTGAAGTAGCGCCGGAGATATCGGTGGTGGAGTTTTGCAAATCGGCGGGAGATACTTTGGAGTACGATAGGTTATACGAAGAAGAAGTACGGCCGGCGTTAAACGACATCGTCTGGTCATGGCACGGTGATAATAATAACACTTCTTCCGAGGATTGTTGAATCAGTAGTTTTTGGTTCTGATTTAACCGGTTATCGGTTAACGTAGTATAACTAAGAACTGTTACATTGAACCCAAATTTTCTTTGGTTTAATAAAATTTTGGTTTTACTTCTTTTTCTTTGGTAAGGATTTTGATTTTGCTTCTAATTGAACCTAATTGTGTTGTTTTTAGGTACAAATGAATAAATAATTTGGGTTCAGATTAAATTAATCGACAATTAAGGGTATGTTAAGTCGAAAACGAAAATGACTATGAGTCGGGTTGTGGTTTAGAAGACCGACACGTGTGGTTTCTCAGAGACTTCGAAAAGATTCACCTTCTGTTATGAAGTCAAATCATTTGAATTTTGAAGTTCAAATAGTTAGTGGAGAGGACAAAGTCACAACAAATTAATTTATTTATGGGATCCGACGACTTTTTTTCATTAGTTTTCTTCTACATGTCCAACTTTGAATTGTAGCTGGGCATGATCGTAAGATAGAAGATTAGATGTGATTGATGGGATGAAGATAATGCTAATCTGAATTTTCTGCATAAATGAGTATGTTTATGTGTATTCAGTCTATCAAAATTACCCATTTCATACCATATGTTTACTATCATATTTTGTAATTTTTTTAGAAGCATAATAATGTAATAACCTAAAGAACAAAAAATATCGACTACATCATGCAAGAAGTTTCGAAGAAACCCAATCCTGTAAGAATTAATGGCGTATAAGTTATACTAAGTGAAAGAAAAATCCCCCAAAAAGTTAAAATGGATACAGACAAAAACAAGGATTAAAAGATAACAAGAGTAATGAGGTTCACCAGTAAACTCAATCCATTAAGAAAGAAATGGAGCTTTCACCATAATTAATATCCGACCAATAATCTAAAAAAAGGATCAATCAGTGGCTAACATGGGATTTTAGGACAAGGGTTGTGTCACAGTCAGAAAGTGACTCCACCAACATCAAATGGATAGTATTAAATCGAGTGTTTTTTGTTAAGATTAGATTTAACTATTTTAGGAGAAGAGAAACACCAATGAGGTTATTACTGGTACGTATTTGTGTCACTTTATGTTTGGTCATAATAAAATGGAGGATGACATTTTGTTTGGAACATAAAAAGGATATTGTAAGTTGTAACAGATGTTGCACCTCCTAAGGAAGAGGGTGTGTCATGTCATGTGTGGTCCTCCCCCATGTTCAAAAAAAATCACATCCAAATGCAATCCACTAGTTTTTGTTGTTGTATTTCTGAACAATAATTGGGTTTGAAAAAGAAGAAAACAAAAATTCAAAAAACTCAAATGAAAATTGAAGTCTGCATTGACAAAGTATTCTTGAAATTTAAAGACATGTTCAAATCACAACCTAACTCCAATGCACTTCCCTTGATCCAACTTCTTAAGCTTTGGGCAAATATCCACAAGTTTGGAGTTAATCTTCTTCTCATTGTAGAATATAAAAAGATTGATATTGTAGAGAGCATTGAAATGAGAAGAATACCAAACTCTTCCACATTATCTCGATTTCAAATATTACAAAACTTATTTTGTTTGTGGGTCTTCTCAAACCGCTGCAACATGTTGCTTGAAATCTTCCTGGTATTAACGACAAAAATCCTCAATAAATATGAAAATTACACAAACGTCATCAAATCTTTTGCTAATGGTTTGGTCCGGATCAGGTGGAAGTAATGTTGAGCTTGTTGACCCAGTAGCCAAGTTGCTCAGCAACACAGTTTGATCCTGTTGACCCATAGGAACTGAACTTATTGACTGAATTTTCAACCCCCAAAAATCCAAACACATCTTCTTCAAACACAGGGCTCAGCTTTTTCATCTCTTCAAGACTTAAGTTCTGAAGTTCACAGCCTTTTGAGACGCAAACTCCAACTAGTTTTCCAACTATGTCATGAGATGACCTAAAAGGCATCCCCTGGGAAATCAAAAAACCAAAACAGTATTTATCTTTCTGACTTCAGTTACAAAAATGGAAGATATGATAAATAAAAACCACATTACCTTCTTCACAAGATAATCAGCGAGAGTAGTCGCATCAAGATGTCCTGCGGGAAGACTTTTCTTGATTCTGTCTTCGTTGAATGTAACATTCTGAGCAAATTCTGCAGATACATCGATCATTCCCATTATTGTCTTGGTACTATCGAACATCGGCTCTTTGTCTTCTTGAAAATCTCTGTTGTAAGCAAGGGGAAGTCCTTTGCACAGTGTTAAGACAGTGACCAGATCGCCTATGACTCTTGCGGATTTTCCTCTGACAAGTTCCATTGGGTCTGGATTTTTCTTCTGTGGCATTATACTACTTCCGGTTGACACAGAATCACTTGGAGTCATGAACCCAAACTCCTCGGAAGCCCACAGTACCCACTCTTCTCCAAGCCGTGATAAATGAATACCGGTGTTGGCATTTGTATATAAGAACTCCAGCACGAAGTCTCGGTCTGAGACTGCATCGATACTAGTTGAAACAGAGGAGAAAAGAGTTAATAAATGAGAAACCATAAAACAAAAGAGAAAGACATATAATTAGAGAGAGTTGATGCAACCAATATAAGAACTAGGAACATACCTGTTTCTCATTGGTTCGGTAAATCCAAGAGCATTTGCAGTCATAAACCTATCAATAGGCAGACCAGTTCCAGCCAAAGCACAAGCTCCCAGGGGGGAGAAATTTAGCCTTGCTCGACAGTCCACATAACGACCAGCATCACGTTCGAGCTGCCATACATGAACCAAAATACCAGCTAAGAAAGTAAAATCCTAAGTAAATGTAAGAACCCTACAATGTTCTGAGGCAGGAAAAGGAGGACATAGTATCTAAAAGATGAACCTCATAAAGCAAATTAGAGTGCTGCTCAATTTTATAACATAACCAGAAACTAAACAAAACGATGTAACAGAAAACCAAAAATTAAACAAAGTAGAAATTCCAAACCTGCTCTACAAAAGTTAAGAGAACGTGTGGGAGTAAAACAGGCTGAGCTCTTTGAAGATGAGTATAACCAGGAACAATCAAAGCCTCATTCTTCAAAGCCAGTTCAACAAGTGCTCTCTGAAGATTTCTGATTTTGACAATAATTGTATCGATAGCATCACGACACCAAAGCCTGAAGTCAGTAGCAACTTGGTCATTTCTGCTCCTTGCAGTATGAAGTTTCTTTGCAGGTTCACCAATAAGATCAGTAAGAGCTGCTTCAATGTTCATATGCACATCTTCTCGATCAGTCCTCCATTCAAACTTATTTGCTTCAATTTGTCTCTCAATATCATCAAGACCTCTCAAAATGCTATCTTTATCGCTATCAGTTATTAGCCCCTGTAAGAACAAATAACCAAAAATGTCCTGACTTTACAAATTTGCATTACTTAGAAGACATAGAATCACAACTGAATTAAGAAATTAAGAAAATGCATAAAGTAAAAGCAAATGTAAAACCTGGTGAGCAAGCATTGAAGCATGAGCTTTGCTACCCATAATGTCCTGCTTGTAGAGAACCTTATCAAATGAAATTGACTCAGTGAACTTCTCCACTTTCTCAGTGACACTCTCTTCGAACCTTCCACCCCATAGCTTCACCTCCTTTGAGGCCGTGTCGTCGTCATGACTCATTGAACGCAACGGCGGCAGACACCGTGACTTGCTTCCCGGCGGCAAAAAAGAGACGGAACGGTGTGTGGAGGAGGAAAGATTGGAACGCGACGAAGAGAAGAGAAGACTCTGTGAGAAAGAGAGATCAATTGCTCCCATTGGTTAGGTGGAGGAGAAGAAGAAGATGAAGAAGGGTTTCGAGCTCCAACTGGGTTTTTGCGGCGACGACGACACACACTTACTTATGCATTTTAACCGGTCTGGTTCGAAAATTGAACACTATTCCGTTTGGTTTAATTGGTTTTGGTTCAACTATTATTGGATCAATCCTCTTCTGTTTCCCTGTTCCTAACTTTCTTTTCTAAAAACCTCGACTATTTTGAATGAAAGCTTAGTTAGAGCTTTGAAATTTTGATTGTCAACTAAAAAAACATTTCATAAAGTAATCACAACTTCTGAATCACTCTTAACTTAGCACTTCTTGCTCTGCGATTCAGTCTTTCCTCTTCCTCTGAAGGTGTTATTGGTCTCTTTGTCAGTATTACTCCTTTCGACGCTATTACTGTCTGTTTGATCCACTCTTCTTTCTCTTTTAATTCCTTCTCTACTCTTTCTTCGATTTGCCTTTCCGGTTTTACACTACTTCCCTCTCCGTTGATCTCTTCTCTTTGAAACCCTAAGATGTCGAGGAACGTTTGTTTTACAACCCGATCCTCCAGACTGTGAAAGGAGATAACTGCTAGTCTCCCACCTGGAGCGAGAACATCGAATGATGAGTAGAGTGAGTTTTGTAGTGTCTTGAGTTCGTCGTTCACTGCAATCCTTAGGCCTTGAAACACACGTGTTGCTGTCTTTATCCAGCCTTGTCTGCCTCCTACAACATTTCAAACGAAAGTCGAAGTATTAAAGATTAAAAAGGATTATCTTCTTCAACTTTGCTGTCAACTGTGAAAACTCAAAAATGTCTAATGTTTTCATGATCTTGTTTCGGATCACTCATTAATAGTTGCTTACTCTTCTGTGTTTTGTACCTGGCAACCAAATCTTTAACTAGGAACACTAACTAAAACTCGCATTGAGATGCAAATGCAAATCAAGAAATCCCAATATAAATTACTAGCACAGAAGCAAAAAGAAGAAAAGAGAATCGAAAGATAGATAGACATACCTCTGCTTGCTGGTGACGTACCCCGAATGAGATCCACCAGTTCACCAGTAGAATGTAACCCGCCATTAAGTCGAGCCTTAACAATTCTATTTTGAAGTAAATACCAATTGCTTTCTTCGCCATAATCCCGTAGAACTCTTCCCAGTTCAGATTCTGGCCACGAATTCACTATATCTTCTGCTGTTAGAGTCGCCTGTCACATGTCAGTGGATAGGTTATAACAAAATTTCAGCAGAAATTCCAAGAGATTCAAAAACCCTCAGGTTCATTATACTACAAGGAGATATAAGTACCCTCACCTGAGGATCCATACGCATATCAAGAGGTCCCTCTTGAAGAACACTAAACCCTCTTTCAGGATTGTTTACCTGTGGGGATACAAGCATAGGTGAGTGATGCAAACAATACAAGGAAAAAGAAACAGTTGCATGTGAAAATCACAAAATGTACCTGCATAGATGACATTCCCAGGTCCATAAGAATACCATCAACACCTACATCTAACAACTCCGGTTGCGTATCAGCAATCACAGATTTGATGTATTTGAAGTTCTTCAACACTATAGAAGCCTTCAAAGTTGGATGCATGAGCGAATCAATATGAAAGTGTCCCAGTTTCCTTGCCACAGGATCAACATCCATTCCAACAAAATTCTTCAATTCAGAGTGGCTTTGAATGATCTGAAACACAAATTACAGATTCACAATCCATTTACATATCCTAACGTCGACAAAAATTCTTCAATAGCAAAGAAACATCTAAAGCACAAGAATGTGTTCATCCTAATTTGAGCTAATTAATCAACAATGAAGAAGAAACTTACAGAAGAAGAGTGACCAGCTGCGCCAAGAGTACAATCAACGAAACTTCGCAAGCGAACGGAAGAGAAAATGTCAAGAACCTCTCCGAGCATCACAGGCACATGTGAGGACGGAACTTCGTCACCGTCGGCGAGTTCATACCCTCTGCTCGACCGTGTCCTTCTCTTTTCCTTATTGACCACTGCTTCCGCAGTAGCTTTTTCCACCTCAATCTCTTTCCTCCTCTTCCTCTTCTCTTTCTCCTTCTTCTTAGTCTCGCTCGAATTGAGATTTCCCGCAATTACATTGATACTACGCCGAGGAAGGCGTGATAGAACCTTATTGTTGTTGCTCGAGAGAATCGACGAGCATAGAAACAGCTGCTTAGCCCTAATCACTCCCGCCATTAAAAGCTTCTTCTTCTCATGCCTTCTCTTTCGCCATTGTTGTGGGTTTATCGGAAGTACTGATTATACCGGTTTGGTCAATCACAAATCTCAGAGACTCCAGAGAGAACTGAGAAGACTGTGTTTGTTTTTCAGTTTGGGCCTTTTAAATATGGGCCGGCCCAATATTAATGAAACAACATCCTTTTCGCTTTCTAAGCAGCGAAATGCGCGTGGTTTCTTTGCCCTAGAACCGGCAAGAAGTTAACACGAAAACGCTCGTTTCTCGGTGGTGAAGCGGCGGTTGTAATCGACATCGACGCCGGAACTGTGCCGACGACCGCACCGAACTGTCAATCTCACCGTGTAAATTTCAAATCTTTCGATATGCCGCCTCCAGGTAACTGTTTCTTCGATTGATATTATAAAGTCAATTTGATTTGGCTCATCTCCATGACAAATTTCTCTGTGTCCGTGCAAAAACCAGTAATGTAATAACATTTGACTGGTTTTTCTGTAGAAATTTCGAAAAGGGTTTTAGACTCGAAGCTTGAAGCTTGCAAATTCGCATTCTTGAAGCTAAGTGCGGTTAAAACGACGAGAATGAAGAACTATAAGCAACTGCGTACTCTGCTTATGTTGAAAGAAATATCTCGACGTGGTGCTGATCGAGACTTTCTTAAAGTAAACAATTCAGTCTCCATGTTTTTTAGCATCTCTCACTGTTTTGCTTATTACCCTTAACGTCAAATTTACAATCTTTGTTTCAGGATCCGGAGAATAGTGTAACTCGAATACTGTGTTCGGTTCTAAAGCAAGTGGTAAGTACACATCTTTATTTGGTGAAGCATTAAATGTGAACCACAAATCGATTAAAAGTTTGAATTTTGTGCAGGTGAGTAACTCAGACCGTTCTTTAAAGTCTCTTCGTGGGTTTCAATATGAGACATTGGATGATCAAGAGAAGCAACAAGTGACCAGGATGATAGCAAGCGTACAAGGAATGGGTAGTAGAAAATACGAACCAGAAACTGTTGATCATCTAGAGGACATGACTGAGCCAATCGAAATGGAGATTTATTTGGGAAACGGAGATGGTGGGGATTTTGGTGACATTGTTTTGGAGCCAATCTCTTGGCCTTTAGAGTCACAGCTAACTCTTGAATGGGTTGAGACTTTGATGGGTTTGCTAAACCAGTCCACATGGAAGAACTCGGTTTCCGAGTTCTCGTTGATATTGCCACATTCTGTGGCTGTTTCTCTGGTGGATTGTGCTTCGCAGATTCTAGAAAAAGAAGCCAATTGTGTTAAAATCAATGGCTGTAGTGAGGATTCTAGAGTGATTGTGGTTGGAGATCTCCACGGTCAGTTACACGATCTCCTCAAAATCTTTGATCAATCAGGAAGGCCTTCACAGAATCAATGCTTTGTATTCAACGGTAATTACATTGGTCGAGGTTCTTGGAGCCTAGAAGTGTTCCTGGTTCTCTTAGCTTGGAAGGTACATATATAGCTTCATTACTTGTTTCCCTTCTTTTTTTTTAGATTTTTTTTGTGATACAACGTTAACTTGAAGTGTTTGGAGTCTCCCATGCTTTGTCTTTTAAATTGTAAAGAAGCTTTATCGTGCTGAAGCATTGGTCTTAGAGCTAAACTCTGGATTGTTGAAGTTGACGGCATCAAATTTGTTTTCTGTGTATCACAAATAGAATAATCAACATGAGTTTGCTTAATATTAGCATGAAAGCATTAGGATTAAGGCCCTTGATATGTTTTCTTTCATTCTATCTGTTTTACTGTCTTAATTCATGACAGTATGACACCTTGTTCCCATCTGATCGATAGTTGCTGTTTCTAACTACAGATTATGATGCCTGAGAATGTAATTTTACTTCGAGGAAGCTCTGAAACAAGAGTTTCTGCAGAAGAGCTTGATTTCCTGAAAGATATATGTGATAGATACGGTGAGCACGGTCCAATGTTATACTCCAAGTGTATCGATTGTTTTAAAATGTTACCTTTGGCATCAGTCATATCAAATAGCGTCTACACAACTCATGGAGGTCTCTTTCAAAGTTCTCGGGTCCACGAAGAGAGCCCGAATCCATCTTTGTTGTTAGGTTCTTTAGAGGAACTTGACAAGATTGAGAGGAGACAAGCTGGTGAGAACGATGACGAGAATATAACTCTTAACCATGTTTTATGGTCATGTCCATGGATGGCTGATGGTCTGAGCGAAAGCAATTACAAGGGACTTCTTTGGGGAGCCGATTGCACCGAGACTTTTCTACAACAATCAAACTTAAAGGTAAGTGTATAACTTGGGTAAAAACTGCTCTCCAAATTGACTGATATTCCAGTTGTTTATTTACAAACTTAATCGGTTTGTTTTCCATCTTAGATGATTATTAGATCGCATGAAGGCCCCGATGCACGAGCAGATCGAGAAGACATGGGAAACATGCTAAGCGGTTACTCAATAGATCATGAAGTAGAATCTGGAAAGCTTTGCACAGTCTTCAGTGCTTCAATGTTCTCACAGGTCATTTCCCTTGGCACTTTTACAACAAACAGAGTCCAAATGCTACATATTCTGTTACTTTTCCAACTGGTTTTTCTTGTTATTTTTGCTATCAGGGTTCAAGAAACTATGAAAATGAAGGCGCATATGCGGTTCTTGAGCCTCCCAACTTCACAGAGCCCGTATTTGTTTCTTACACAGTCGAAAATGTCCCAAGGGTAAGAAACTGGAAACTTGTGACTTTTTTAGCATTGCTCTTAGGCTTATTCTTGTGTTTTCTTTCATAGTTACAACATCAAATCATAAGTGATGGATCTTCAACTCAACAACAGCAAATGTGGGAAAATAGAACAGGACACGGTTTTGCATCAATGGGGATTTCTAATCCGCCTTCATGGACCGTTCCTTTGCCAAATGACCCGAGTCAGATCCTTCAACTTCGAGAGCCTCCTCAAGTCTTTGAAGGTCTTCCTCTTCCCGACAACATCCAGGTAATAACATTATATAAACATCATTGATGGTTTATGCTGATAATTGTGATTATTGTATGATTATATTGATGGTTTATGATGATTTTTGTATGACTGATGATTGCAGGAGCCTCACAAATCCAACTACGACTACTTGTTTAGACTCATAAGCGCTCTAAAACAGGAGATTCAAACAAGGGTATAAATACATATAAACCCTTTTTTCGTATCTTGACAAACACGTGTAAAAGACTGACCCTTAGATTTGTGTGTTTTCGTAGGACAATCGCGAGAAAGAATTGGTAAGCCAACAAGCTTTTAAACATATTTTTATCTTTAAAAAGGATTGTAAGATGAATTAATAAAGAGTGTTTTGAACAAACGTAGATGGATCATTTAACGAAGACGAAAGCTACATTGGAGGTCATAAGCCAAATGTCATCTTCGCTCTGACCTACTGAGACCCAAACCCAAATATTTTGCTCGTAGTTTGTATTTTTCTTTTGTTCTCCAATTTACTTTACTACTGTAGAAATCAACTGTACACTGTAATACTTGTTGGTTTAGCTTTTCGTTATTATTTATTAATATCAATTCATTTTTTTCTCAAAACAAGAAAAGAAAAAAAAAAACATACATTTGCTTTGAGAATGAAAACTACCTTGTGCTGATCGTATTGTTGAGATTTTTTTTTGTAACTTTATCAATCAGAATTGCATTGTTTTTACAAATTGCTCTCTGTCAAAAAGGTAATGACCAGCTGCTTACTACATCGAGAATTAACTTGGGAAAAGGCAAATTCAAACTGAAGATTCTTATTCAAACAAATGAGTAGTACCACTACACTTGTCTCGAATTTATTATGGTCTTTTCCCAACGATATTTTTGGTAAAATTCATAAATGGTCTACAATACTGACTGGCCGTTAAAAAAAGTGAATATATTACTTCATTGCCATTTCATTTGGTCAACGTTACGCGTTTACCATTTATGGCTAAAAGAACTCTCAATATGCTTTATTTTGATCTCTAAACATACTTTTGACCTAAAATCACTAAATTTAAGTAAAAAATGAATTACTTGTCAAGAGAAAAGAAAAAAAGAGTGAATGAATTATACCAATTATTATACATAGATTTTAGTCACATACCAATAACTAAAGATTTTGTTATAAATTGGGAAAAGGAGAGGTGATTGGCATTTAAAGACTTTCCAAAAATTCAAAAGTTTCCCTCCAAACGCTTTTTTTGTTTTGTTTTTATTTGGAGATCGAAGTCGAAAGAACACTCTGTTTCTCGTGATTCTCATTAATAACATTCCTGTCTCTCTCTCTCTCTCTCTCTTTCTTCAATCCCGATTCTGATCTCTCATTTAAATACCTTTCTCTTTCCTTCGATTCTCTTCTCCTTAACGATCGAATTTTGAATCCTCCGATGGATGACGGTGTAGGAGTGAGAGCAGGATGCATCCGGATCAGATGTCCGTCGCCACGGAGAATCGTGTCTCGATGGCTCTCCCCACAGGGGAAGGTCAAAGGAAAAAAGACACCTATGGCGGAACCAAGGGTGAGAGACTCTGACACGGTGAGGATCAGAACTTCCTCGGAGGATGATCATCATAGAGTTGGCCAATTTTCAGATTCGCCGCCACCAACGATCCCTTCCGGTAACAATTTTGTTTGGTCTCGTCGAATTCGAAAACGATCATAGTAGATTCCAATTTGAAGAACTAAGATTGTTTTATGTGTGAACTGAATTGTAATAGATCAGTTTCATTAATCTAATTGTCTCCTAATTATAACTTTTGGTCTTGTAGAATTGCAAAGAAGGGAATTTTTGTTCAGCATTGGCATGAGTTGTTATTTGATACATTTGATTGCTACTGGTAGACAAGAGATTCACAAGATCGTTGAGCTACGTAACGATTTAGACAAGTTTTTGGAATGTCGAAACGAAGAACTGAGGCAAAAACAGCAAGAGTTTGTCGAGTTACGTAACGATATACACAAGTTTTTAGAGTTTCACAACAATGAATTGAGGCGAAAACAGCTAGAGAAAACTGAAACCTCTGCGTATTCCGCCACAAGTGATGTTGTTGATGGCCCTGAATCGTCTACTGATCACTATTACTCTCCACAGATCATACAGACATCTATGAGTGTTGGAGGTGAAGGGTCGTTGTCACATTACGTATATAAGCTAGAGAATGATTCTGGAGGTGAGATGGATCAGCTTGAAGCTGAACTTGAAGCTGAGTTTGAGCTTCTTCAGATTGGTCATAACCAGGAGGTTAGTGAAGATGCAGAAGGATTAAGATTGGGACATGTGTGTCCAGGACTAGTGGAGGAACAACAAGGAGTGTGTCCGTATGAGCTGGAGAGAAGACTATACGAGCTCATGGAGACAAGACAACAAGAGGAGATAAAGGAGTTAGAGATTGCATTGGATGATGCTAAACAAAGACTTCATTTGAAAGAGACAGAAGCTTCTTGGTGGAAAGACACTGCTTATATAGTCTCTGAACGTATTCCAGAACCTTCTAGAATCACTCACAGCTCTCGAACTCATCCTTACCCTCTCTCAAGGTGAGAATTTGGTGTTTCATATTTCATTACAAAATGTAAAAAACAGAGTATGTAACTTTTGTGAAAATGCAACATGTTTATTAATGGATTTTCTCAATTCATTCCAATGTAATCAGTAGAGAGATATGAGTACCAATTTGGTCATGACATCATAAAAGCATAGAGCTTAGTAACTTCTTCCCCAGTAGCTCCACTTCTTGGCTGGCTTTCCTGATGCAAAGCATAGAGTCTCTTCTCCTAGTTCAGGCTGCTCAAGAGGAGTACATAGAGTCTTAGCTCCTCCTCCTCCTCCTCCTGTTTCATCACCTCTGGTACGCCTCTTCACATCCTTCTCCACTTCAACCTTATCACACCATGGAGCTAAAATCAGTTTCTTTTGGCTCAAAGCTTCCACAAATTCATCCCAAGTTTCAACCTTTTGAGTACATTCTTCAACCTTTCTCTTTGCCACATCATAGAGGTTACTCTGGATTTTCTCTAGCAAGTCCTTAACTTGTTCAATCAAATCCCCTCTCTTGACATCCATCTTAGCTCCATTGTCACGCGTCACTATCCTCACCTGATCATTGGCCAAATCTCTAGGTCCAGTTTCAATTCTCAAAGGAACACCCGTTAGTTCTTGATCCGCATACTTCCATCCGCAAGAATAGTTGTCGCGTATATCTGCTTCAGCACGGATTCCAGCCCCAAGCAAGGTGGATTCAACAGCTTCACAAGCATCACAAAGTTCTTGATAATCAGCAGCGCCTTTGATGGGAACATGGATTACAACAACTTGAACAGGTGCCACTTTAGGAGGGAATACTAAACCTTTGTCATCTCCATGAGTCATACACGCGGCTGTAGATGTTCAAACATCAAGCACCTCCTCATCAGCCTCTTCTTTGGTAGCAAAATCAGTGTGTCCTTCTTGCCAAAGGAACTCACGGCTCCTGATAAATGGGGTAGGGTCGCTAAACTCCCATCTAACAACGTAACATTAGCCCACTGGTTAACCTTCAAAGGGAGGTCCCTGTGTCCTCTTATCCACCAGCTCTTGTAACCCAAGCAACCTCTGGAGCAAACCCTTGAGTGTGGTCTTTCTCCTTCTCAAGAGAATCACGTGTTACAAACATCGGGAAATAGTATTCATCCACTTTCATCTTCTCAATCTCAGCGTTGAAGAACGTTCGTATAACGTTCCAAATATTCATCGCTGATGCCTGATGGCTTGAGAATGTAGCATCCCTTTACAGACTCGTAGTATTCAACCAATTCACCAAATCTACAAGCCTCGGAATACCACTTCCCAAAATCTTCATCTTTCTTTGCAGTGATTCCAAGACGAGTTTCTTTCACCATCTCTTTCACTTTCCTAGAGGCTTCTCGAGGAATTGCTTGACTTGTCACACAACCTTAGAGCGTAAGCCAGAAAAATAATTCAGAACAATACAAATAAACCCCAGCTATTGTGAGAAGATATAATAATTCTTTATGGGCCAGTCGGTGAATATAGTTGGGCCCAAATCATCGGATGTGGATCTTGTTTTGATTTCAACGCTTTCGTTTTTTTTTGTTTCTGTTTTCCTTGATTGAGGAAGCAATCTATGCAAAAAGGTCCAAAACACTTTAGCATTGAGGAAGAAGAAGAAGAAAGCTTCATATTTCCAGGTAATAAGTCCTTTGACTTTCGTCATTCACAATTGCTCATCTCTATAGTTTCTATGAATGAATTGTTTGCTTACTTATACACCATCAAGCAGGGGATACAGTTGAAGCGGCATGGCAAGAGTCTTCGAATCGGATTCGGGTTCTGGTTGTTCCAATGTACTGAGTCTTGACTTAATCAGAGAATCGTTGATTAGGCAAGAAGACACCATCGTCTTCAGCTTGATCGAGAGAGCTAAGTTTCCACTCAATTCTCCTGCTTTCGAGGAATCTCGTTGTCTAGATTCTGGAAGTTTCTCTTCTCTCACTGAGTTTTTCGTCAGAGAGACAGAAATCATCCAAGCTAAGGTTTGCTTCCCATTTTAAAAACTGATCCTTTTGCTAAAATTAGATACAGAGATATCAATGCTTCGTTTGATTCGGTTTTGGTATAGCATTGTTTTAGATTGTTCCATGAAATTAGCAGAAAGTAAGCTACAAGTCAACTTGATTGAGGTTTTAATAAGCCTGGATTCTTGAATTAGCATGCCTTTTGTTTGCTATGTGTCTCCTCCATTGCAAAAGATGATAACTTGGCTTTGCCTGTATAATCTCATTGTGTGATAACTTCTTGTTTTGATTTGAGTGCGAATCTGCCAATAAAAGGCTCCGACTTTATCATATGTATACGAGATTTCCTTATGAAAACCTCATTATATGTGGAGATTGGAAATGGAGGACTATTGTTTTCTATTTTTATAATGTCTGAAAGTCTTATTTCATTAATATATTCATCTCATTGGTTTATATATATTCTTAAGTTTCTGGATATTGAGCCTATATGTTTGTTCATTGGTTTACTTGAAAACCTTATGTGTATGTGTATATTATATAGGTAGGAAGATATGAATACCCGGAAGAGAATCCTTTCTTCCTTGAGAACATTCCTCACTCGGTTTTTCCTACGCACAAATATCCATCGGTATGTATGTAGTAAAGTCTTGAGCATTTTTCTTAGAACTCTGAATGCTTTAGTCTAACAGTACTTTTCTTTCTCTTGATTAGGCTTTGCACCCTAAGGCTCTATCTGTTAACATTAACAAACAAATCTGGGATATTTACTTTAAAGAATTGCTTCCTTTGTTTGTCAAACCTGGCGATGATGGCAACTATCCATCAACTGCTGCTAGTGATCTCGCCTGTTTACAAGTAAGGAGATGATTGAGTATACATAACAAAATCAGCTCTACTTTTGGCTAATGATGTCTGATCTGATATGTTTGATCTTGTGTAAGGCTCTTTCGAGAAGGATTCACTACGGTAAATTTGTAGCTGAGGTCAAATTCAGAGATGCTCCACAAGATTACGAGCCTGCGATTCGCGCTCAGGTAAACTTAGTGTCACATTGTGGATTCTGTTTCACTGTGGTTTTAAAATGATATGATTCACACCATAATCGTTTGATTTTCGACTGTAGGATAGAGAGGCTTTGATGAAGCTGTTGACGTTTGAGAAAGTAGAAGAAATGGTTAAGAAGAGAGTGCAGAAGAAAGCAGAAACGTTTGGACAAGAAGTAAAATTCAACTCTGGCTATGGCGATGAGAGTAAGAAGAAGTATAAAGTGGATCCATTGCTTGCCTCTCGCATCTACGGGGAATGGCTTATCCCTCTCACTAAGCTCGTTGAGGTTGAGTATCTTCTACGTCGTCTCGATTGAATATTATTTGTATCCAAATCTGGCCCTGTTAAAGTGGGCCTTAAGTTTTTAAGTGGGCCTGTTGATATTTGTCAGGATATGATAGAATAATTGAATGAAGCAACACAGTCATCACTATTTTAAATTTTGTAAGATATTTTAAGGAAAAGAAAAAAGTCGCCAGTATTTCGCTATCGAAAATCGTTTATTTATATATTTGATGATTATCCATTAGAGAACCCTTCAAAAAACTCTCCACTCAACTCTCTCTGGTCAGCTGTCTCTTCCCCATTCTCTAGGGTTTTCAAGCTCAACCTCAAGCTCCACTACGATCTCTTCTTCTTCTCTAATCTCAGGTCTGAATCTCTCCTTCTTCACTATCTCTGATGCTTTTTACTGAATCTGATTGAGGAAACTTTCCATTTTAGGATTTGTTGATCAAATACACTCGGTTTAAGAATTAGGATCATTCTCTTTTCGATCTAGTTTCATTAGACTCGTTCTTTTAGCTCTTGATTTTATAGATCTCGTTTTGAGGAACTGATTATTTGGTTGTTGACAGTTGAAAGATGCAAGGTGTGATTCGATCCTTCGTCTCCGGTGGAAATGTTGTGAAAGGCTCTGTGCTGCAACATCTCCGTGTGATTAACCCGGCGATTCAGCCTTCTGTGTTTTGTTCACGCTCTGAATCAACTCAACCTGCACGTATGGAGGAATCTGGATTCGAGAGCACAACTATTTCCGATGTCATGAAATCCAAAGGCAAAAGTGCTGATGGATCTTGGCTTTGGTGTACTACTGATGACACTGTTTATGATGCTGTTAAATCCGTATGCTTATACTACTCTCTTTTTCCTTTTTTAGATATCTCGATGTGGATTTGGAATTGATTGTGTTTGATTTTGTTTAGATGACACAACACAATGTTGGTGCCTTGGTGGTTGTGAAACCTGGTGAGCAACAAGCTCTTGCTGGTATCATTACAGAGAGAGGTAAAATTAGATCTAATCATTAATAATTTTTTTGTTGTGTCTTGTGGTATGTGTGATTCACTTTTCGGCATTGTGATTTCTCTAGATTATCTACGGAAGATCATTGTGCAAGGGAGATCATCCAAATCAACAAAAGTTGGAGACATTATGACTGAAGAGGTATGTAAATGCACGATTGTACGATTTTTTTTTTGCTTTTGTGGATTGAAACTGACTGGATCTGTGAACTGGCAATTGCAGAATAAGCTTATCACTGTGACACCGGAGACCAAGGTCTTGCGTGCTATGCAACTGATGACAGGTAAGCAGACAACTTGATATTTTTCCACTAAAGATACAAGCTTTTGGGTTTAAAACCTACTGAAGCAAATAAAAATGCGGGTTTGTGTTTTTGTAATGTACAGATAACCGAATCAGGCATATTCCGGTAATCAAAGACAAGGGCATGATTGGAATGGTGTCCATAGGAGATGTTGTCCGTGCAGTGGTTCATGAGCATAGAGAGGAGCTTCAACGCCTAAATGCGTATATTCAGGGAGGTTACTAGATCTTGAATAATGGAAAGAAAAGAGTTCCCTGTTGTGTCGTCTGGTCTTGTGCTGCTGAATCTGAAAAGCTTCCAGATCAGTGTAAATATGCAGTCCTCGTTGTTATTGTTGTTGTTGTTGTGTTTGATGTTTTGTGTTGTTTCGTTGTTTAACTTGTCAAAACTAAGGCCTTGTGCTGCTTCTCTTCTTGCGCTTACTTAGCAAGAGAATAAAACCAAAAACTCTGATCTCTTTATGAAAGATATGATGTTTGTTTTTGTTATCAAATCTTGCGTCAAGTATCCATGTGTGTTATGAAATAATAGAATTACTTTGAAAATTTGATTTCGGTACAAAGTTTCCGTGTCTTTGGACCATGAAAAATATCTTAACAAGTAAACCAATTCTTTGAATACAAACAAGTAAACCAAGGCAAAATATAAAACGATAGATTTTCTTCAAATCAAATCGATTATGGTGTGGTCACAATATCGTCTCTCAAGGGATCAAACTCCGGTGACCAAGCTTGCACCATGAGATAGCGATCAAACGCCCTCCATGGACCTCCTGTCAACGCTGCCATGTATTCCTCCTCCGCTTCGAACCGAATCATGAAAAACTTACGAGGGAGATCCACAACAGACATTGCTCCTCGTGGTTTCCACATCTCTCGAAGCTTTCTACTTAATGCTGATATTGTCATGTTACGCCCGGGCACTTTCACGATCAAGCTGTTCTTCAACAAACCATTCATCGCCGCCAATACCTCACTGCCAATTGTTATCACTGGTTCTCCATCCTCACCATCAGGGAACTCCAGTGTCATTTGCTCAGACACAAACTCATCATCTAAGATATCATTCGGATTTAGGATACCACCTAAATGTCCCCCCACCACTTTCTTCACCCACGAACCCGGTGCATCAGGAGGGTCTCCCGGAGAATGACCTTTCTCTCCTAGGTCCGTCATGGTCACATCTTGCGTTTCAGATCTCAAGCCTCCGGCGGCGTCGCCCATTTTCTCTCTATCGATTATATTGAGACCACATTTTAACACAATCTTAAAAATGTATAGCAAATGCTTAAAAATCTTGATTGACTTTAATTAATCATGGTTTATCGGATTGGTTTATCCTAGGGTGGGCTTATCGAGTTAGGCCCATTGGTTATGTAGGCTTATAGCTCGTAGAAAGACTTCATGCGTAGTGACGTGGTGAATTATTAATGGTTGATAAGGATCAAACATAAACGAGCCAAACCGGAAAAATAAACCGGGAAGTATTAAATCACAATTAGAGGCGGGTCTTGGTCTCGAGTCTCGAAGCGTATAAGAGTCAAATACAACTGTAGCGTAGCTTCAGATCTGGTTATTTTCTTCCTTCGTGTGGAACAGCCATGGCTATGGAGTTTCTGAGGAGCAGTAGAAGAATATTGGAATCTTCTGGATGCGCGATCGCTTTGATTTTTCTGCTCTTCATCCATGGAGCTCACTCATTCTATCTCCCAGGTGTTGCTCCTCAGGATTTCGAGAAGGTAAAAACGTTTCGAATTTGTGCTTCTAGGCTTTTAGATCTGATTTGGATCTCCTGGATCTGCGTTTCGATTTCCGCTAGGATTAATCCGTTCTTGATTCCCGAGAAAGCTAGAGATAGTGAGAGTTGGAGTGCTGATGCACCGACTTTTGGTTTAGCTATTTTTCTAATAGAATTGGTGATTTCACTTCATTTCCGCTTCACTAATCTCTCGATCTGAACAATGTAGCGTCTTAGGCGAGCTATATCGATATTTATTCTTCTGGATTAGCCTTATTCGCTGTAATTTTGATTACCTTTGTTAGGTTCTTAGTGATCTCTCGCTCTTGATTCGCTTGCCATTACTACGAAATCCAAGTTATGGGTACAAGGGCAATGTCGGTCCTGCATGTTATATGACGAGTCTCAATCAAAGTAGACTTGCATGTTTCACTTCAAAATCATATTCAAATTTTGAGTCTTGTTTTCTTGTATGTTGCAGGGTGATGAGCTGAAGGTGAAAGTGAATAAATTAACTTCCATAAAGACTCAGCTTCCATACTCGTATTACTCCCTTCCTTTTTGTCGCCCTAGCAAGATTGTGGACAGTACTGAGAATCTTGGAGAAGTGCTTCGGGGTGACCGGATTGAGAATGCCCCATACTCGGTTAGTCTCGTATTCAATTTTTAATTTTGTAATTCATCAGGCTGTCAAAAATATTATGTCTGTGATTTAACTCTAACCCTTGCGGGGCTGAAACAATTGCAGTTTAAAATGCGGGAGGCACAAATGTGCAATATTCTCGGCCGGGTCACTCTTGATGCCAAGACAGCTAAAGCGTTTAAAGAAAAGATCGATGATGAGTACCGGGTCAACATGTAAGACCAAATACAGGCACTTTTCTTTGATTATTTGTATGAAGAACATGCTTTTCTCTGTCAGTTTTATTATAAGTGTTTCTGGTCTGTGTTAGGATCCTCGACAACCTTCCTCTGGTTGTTCCAATTGAAAGAGTCGACCAGGGTTCTCCCTCTGTTGTTTATCAGCTTGGTTATCATGTTGGTCTTAAAGGCCAGTACGAGGGGGTAAGTAGGTTTTAATTGTTAAGACACTAAATGGAATTCATGCTAGATCGTTCGATTTTCTAATTTTGTTTTTGCATACGCAGAGCAAAGAGCAGAAGTTCTTTATGCACAATCACTTGGCATTTACAGTCCGCTATCACAGAGATATCCAAACTGATGCTGCAAGAATCGTGGGATTTGAGGTTAAACCTTACAGGTGCAGTTCTTGTTCATAATTTGAATGTCTCTTGGGATCCCCTGTCATTCAGAACTGATATTCCCTCCGTTGATTTGTAGTGTGAAGCATGAGTATGAGGGAGAGTGGAGTGAGAAGACCCGTCTGACGACTTGTGATCCTCACACGAAACGCCTGGTCGTTAGCTCGGCTACCCCTCAAGAAGTTGAACAAAAGAAGGAGATTATCTTCACATATGACGTCGATTTCCAGGCAAGTTTTTTCTTAAGTAATCTGCGGTTTGTGTCTTAAAAAAATTTCATGAATTCTTGTTTTCAATAGTTTTTCTGATTTCCTCTTCTGTTTCTGTCCAGGAAAGTGAAGTGAAGTGGGCATCTAGATGGGATACTTATCTTCTGATGAGTGATAACCAAATCCACTGGTTCTCTATCGTCAATTCTCTGATGATCGTCCTATTCCTATCTGGTATGGTGGCAATGATAATGCTGAGGACCCTTTACCGTGACATTTCACGATACAACGAGCTCGAGACTCAAGAAGAAGCTCAAGAAGAGACAGGATGGAAGCTTGTCCATGGTGATGTTTTCAGACTTCCTACCAATTCTGATCTGCTCTGCGTCTATGTTGGAACAGGGGTCCAGTGTCTAGGCATGGTATTTGTCACAATGATCTTCGCCATGCTCGGATTTCTCTCCCCTTCCAATCGGGGTGGTCTGATGACTGCAATGCTCTTGCTCTGGGTCTTCATGGGACTCTTTGCTGGTTACGCCTCTTCACGTCTCTACAAAATGTTCAAAGGAACAGAGTGGAAGAGAATCGCTTTCAGAACAGCCTTCTTGTTTCCTGCAGTTGTGTCAGCAATCTTCTTTGTCCTAAACGCTCTCATCTGGGGACAGAAGTCATCTGGGGCTGTCCCCTTTGGAACAATGTTCGCCTTGATCTTCCTCTGGTTTGGCATCTCAGTTCCTCTCGTCTTTGTTGGGGGTTACATTGGGTTCAAGAAGCCAGCGGCTGATGACCCAGTGAAAACCAACAAAATCCCGAGGCAAATCCCAGAGCAAGCTTGGTACATGAACCCGGTTTTCTCAATCCTCATTGGAGGAATCTTACCGTTTGGTGCAGTCTTCATCGAGCTCTTCTTCATCCTCACATCCATCTGGCTCAACCAGTTCTACTACATCTTTGGGTTCCTCTTCCTCGTCTTTGTAATCCTCATTGTGACTTGCGCCGAGATAACCGTAGTACTCTGCTACTTCCAGCTTTGCAGTGAGGACTACCTTTGGTGGTGGAGATCATACCTCACATCAGGCTCATCAGCTCTCTACCTCTTCCTCTATGCCACGTTCTACTTCTTCACAAAGCTTCAGATCACCAAACTGGTCTCTGCGATGCTTTACTTTGGGTACATGCTCATCGCCTCCTACGCATTTTTTGTGCTCACAGGAACAATAGGGTTCTATGCTTGTCTCTGGTTCACAAGGCTCATCTATTCCTCTGTTAAGATCGATTAGAGGATATGATGATCATCATGGCGATTAAGGAAACAAAGAAGAAAAGGTGATCATAGTTTATCTTATTTTTCTTTTTAAAATCGGTTTTGTTGCATTTTAGGTTCTATTTTGTTGCATACCAAAAGAGATTTTAATATATGTAATAGAGTGTATTTTGTTTGATTTGTCAAATAACAACACTTTCTGAGAATTTTTGCAATATAACCAATTTTTATAAATAAACTCAAATGAGAACAACAATCAATCATGGTTTGGTGATATCAAACTCTAACTTTTCCTGCAATCATAAAAGCTTTGTAAACGACGGAACGAACCAGATCAGAACCTCCCCAAGCGGTTTCAAGCTCTCTCACCAAACTCTCCGGTAACAACTCGACGCCTTTCTCTCTCGCCGTGACGATGGCCGACCATGATTTAAACATCCTTATGATCCCTTCAAACGACGTCGTTTTAGGCATCTCCAGCTTTAATGGCTCCCCTTCTGATCCCATCCCAACATTTTCGAAAGGAAACGGCAATGCTTCGTACGAATCGAAGATGTGCTGAATGTACGGATACTTCCAAAACGGCAGCGTTGTGGCGTGGAGCCGATACTGGACGGCGTCGAACTCTGGACTCACTATGACGTCGTTGTATCCCCAGACAGCGATGATTCCGCCTGGTTTACGGAGGAGTCGTGTGGCCACTGAGTAGAACCTAGGGAGATCGAACCAGTGTACGCCTTGGGCGACCGTGATTAGATCCACTGAGTTTTCTCCTCCGATTAATTCCACTAGCTCGTCGTCGGTCATTGACGTCGGCGTATGGCGATAATTGATTTTCGGATGTGGCGTTGCTAGCTTCAGCTGCGATTCACTCACGTCCGTTGCTACGACACTCTCGTAATGCTCTGCAACCTGCAAAATGGAGGCGAAATTTGTCAAATCCAAGATCTGATGCATGTTGTTGTGATCATTTACGAGCAAGAAGCTAAATCTGTTAAATCTAAGTTTGAAGCTCTATAAAAATTTATGAGCATCAAATACTGACGGCGAGAGCTGCTTGGCCATTTCCGGTGGCAGCATCCCAGGCTAAACCGTGGTGATCGGTGAGATCAGCGAGCTTCGAGAACCACTCAGAGGGGTAATTAGGTCTGGCGTCAAGGTATAGATCGGCTTGTTTATCAAACAATCCTGCCATTTTCTCTCTGTTTTGCTTCTTCTTTTCTTTCTCTCTTTTTTCTGATTAGTGTCTAGCCATGACTCTCTAGTCATATATAGTAGTCTTTTTAGCTTGTGGGAATCTCAAAGATAATGACCTCCAACGAAGCAGCATATCGCTTTCCTTCTCTATTTTTTAATTGGATTTTGAAGTAATTGTTTAGGTGTTTGTTGATGTTGATTAGGATTTTTGAGTTTCGGTGGGAAGATGAAACATTTGACTTTCTCTTTTTGCTTTCAAGATCTGTCAATCATACTATCGAGTTTGTGAATTTTGGCTAATAAAGCGATTTGGTTTCGTTTTTGTAGAATTTCAGACTGGTAGTTGAAGAAAGACGTCATTGCTTACAAAGTCAACAAGGTAAATGTCATTGTCAAGTGGGAAACTTTATAATATATCTTTTGTTTTTCCTCGTGTGTGAATGTCTAAACCTTTTTGAAAGTCTAAAAGGCATTTCCTTTACATTGAAAATAACGATTAAAGGCTCTTGCTCTCGATATTTTGATTTCAGATCCAATGTTCATCTCCTAAACAGTCAACACCATGGAAACACTAGAAACTGAGAAATTCTTCTCAGACGATAAACCTCTCCTAAAACCAATTTCAGATCATTCTGAGATCAAGACAAAAGCAAGAAGAAACGCTGTCGTCTCAGTTCTAATTCAGCCCTTCCAATGGTTACAAATGCTGAGTTCTAGGCTAAACCTGAGCTTCGTGCTAGGTGTGGTCCTTGTGTACGGTGTAAACCAAGGGTTCTCTGGTTCGATATTCAAAGTCGTCACAGACTATTACTGGAAAGATGTCCAGCAAGTGCAGCCATCGGTTGTGCAGCTTTACATGGGGTTATATTACATTCCATGGGTCATGAGACCCATTTGGGGTCTCTTCACCGATGTGTTCCCTATCAAAGGTTACAAAAGAAAGCCGTATTTTGTAGTTTCTGGTGTTCTTGGTTTGGTATCTGCGATTGCTATTGTTGTTCTTGGTAAGTTGCCCGCTGCTTTGGCTTTGAGCTGCCTCTTAGGTGTCTCTGCAGCTATGGCCATTGCAGATGTGGTGATTGATGCGTGTATAGCAACAAACAGCATCAATATCCGATCTTTGGCTCCTGATATACAGAGCCTTTGTATGGTTTGTTCATCTGCTGGCGCTTTGGTTGGATACGCAACTAGTGGAGTCTTCGTTCACCAGCTTGGACCTCAGGTTGAGCCTTTACACCTTTTTAGTCACGTTTTCAGGACGTGTTCCCTTTAGATATCGAGATTAGAAACTTGAAATCTCGTTTTTCTGTTTTGTTTTTTCTGATATAGGGAGCATTAGGGGTATTAGCATTTTCGCCTGCAACTATCGTCATACTTGGGTTTTTCATCTACGAGAAAAGATCTTCTACTGTTCCTACACAAAAGACCAAAAAGGTGAGGCCTTAGCCTGTAATCTCAACTCCTTTGATCTCTCTCACAAGTGACCAGAATTGGCGTCGCAGCAGAATAATCCAAACAGAAATTTTCCTTGTCTTTATTTGTTTCTGCCGGATTATTGAAAATTCATGCCTCTTGACTTTATCTCATGACTTGGAATCTTGATCGAACTCTTGAGCAATCGTTTGAATTTTCTTCAGGACACAGATGGCTTAGGAGTAGCGGTGAAGGGAATGTGCAAAACAGTAAAGTACCCTGAAGTGTGGAAGCCATCTCTTTACATGTTCATATCCTTAGCTCTCAACATCAGCACTCATGAAGGCCACTTCTACTGGTACACTGATCCTACAGCTGGGCCCGCCTTTTCCCAGGTTGGTTGTACAATCCTGAAGAAGCTCTTTTTAAAGATCTTGATTTAAAGAATAAAGATAGTGGTTAAACAGTTTGGGTCTTATATAGATTGAGTTCATAGGAACCAGTATAGTTACTAAACGACATGGGAAGCTAGCAAAAACAGGTTCCCATGGATCGCAAGCTCAAGATTGACACTGTGGTAGTATGTCATGATATTATGTGAATCATATTTCAGACTGTTTCGCTGGTTTATATTAATCTCCATGGAGTCACTTCTCTTGAAAGCCTATTTTAGCTAGGAAAAATCTTGTCTTTAGGTTTGTGAATATCTGCATGCCTTATGAAATGGTGTTGAAATTATGATTGTGTGGTAGTGTCACATTGACATATAAAGCTATGGAGTTTCTGAACAAGCTAATAAAATTCTTTATCCAATAATGTAATTATGAGCTAGATTCAAACTTGCTTATTTTGGTCTAAATGCAGGAGTTTGTGGGAATAATCTATGCAGTCGGGGCATTGGCATCTATGTTTGGAGTTCTCATATATCACAAGAAGCTCAAAGGCTATTCCTTTAGGAACATACTCTTCTTTGCACAACTTCTATACGTCTTCTCAGGAATGCTTGATCTAGTCTTCATCAAACGCTGGAACTTAACTCTCGGGATACCAGATTCCTTGTTTGTGATAACCGAAGAATCTTTCACGAAGATGATAAGTAAGATCAGGTGGATCCCCATGGTGGTTCTCAGTACAAGGCTTTGTCCTCTGGGAATCGAAGGCACCTTCTTTGCTTTCCTCATGTGCATTGATAGTTTTGGACAGCTTGCTTCTAAATGGGGTGGAGGGTTTGTTCTTCACGCTTTTGGTGTCACGAGACACGATTTCGGAAATCTCTGGCTCGTGATTCTGATAAGGAATATTTTGAGACTCGTCACTGTGTGTTTCGTTTTCCTCGTTCCAGATTCCGATCATTTGGATGATCTTGTACCTTCTGATGTGTTGCCAAAGAAACAATCAGAAGATGATGATGATGACGACATTAAACTTTTGCTTCTGTAAAGCTATTTTGTATAACATGAAACATTTCGAACAGTAAATGCCTAACATGAACAATTTCAAAGAAACAAAATCTACTAATCAGATGGAAACAGCTTGTAGTTTTTTCATATTTTAAAGGAAATACATGCCGTTTTGTCGTACTATATCTGATGTCACATGTTAAGCGACAGAGACCCTATGTTATTTTACGATTTTGCCCTCTTGTTGGGTTATACAGTATTCGTTTTTCTCTCTCAAACAGTGAAACTTCTTCTTCTTCTTCTCGTCTTCGTCGTCTAAACCTCAAACTCTGCTAGCGAAGTCACAATATCACTCGAAGATGGTAATCGATTTCTTCTCCTAACGTTCCTTTTGTGTAGTTTTAGTGATTCCTTAGTCAATCGCGAAGAAATTTGAGCAAATCCTTTTGGTTAGATCGTGTTAGGTTTTCGAATATCGTTCCTTACGCAGTTTGAATCTCAGTTTCTGATGATTTCTCGTTAGTTTACGGAACATAGAGAAGGAAATTCAAACTTGTTTTGATTGTCTCAGTTCTTATAAGCTGACTATTATCAACTTTCTTCTTTGTTGTGTAGGCTAATCACAACAGTAGTAGGCACACAATCATCTTGTTGCAGAATTCTCCGAGCAGAGCTACGAGGACTTTCATGGACTATGACTCTATAGGCCAAGCTATGGATGGTAATTATTAATTTCGAATCATCATTCTCTAACTAGTCTACTCATTGTTGACTTTGGTTATGATTATGTTGAGGTTTATCTTTGTGGCAACAAGATGGATGATTTTGAATTACGACATGTATATTATATAATTCTGTAGCTATTTCTGTGACTTATTAGGAAGTTCAGATTTTAGTACCAGTGCTATAAGCTGATTGATATATAGTGTGTGATGAGTCTGCTCGGTAATAAAGTGGTAATAAAGTGGTTTGTATTTTGATTACTAACTTGTTTGCTCAATAAAGTGGAGGAATTAGCAATGTAGAAGAAATGTAGGTTTCTTAAGTTCATTACCTCTCTTCCGAGTGTTTAAGTGAATTAAGGAAGCTGTTTTTTTGTTTTTGGTTTTGTAGAAGCAATAAGTTTTTAGCTTGCAACGCTGATTTTTTTCTGGTCGTAAACAGGTATTTGCGGCTTATATGAAAGGAAGTTGAAGGAAATTAACCCTTCTCTCAGAAATATTAGCTATGACATTGCTGACCTTTACAATTTTATTGATGGTCTTGCTGACTTGAGCGCTTTGGTGTAAGTCTTGCCCCTTTCTCTTCTCTTAAATGCTTTAGGTCCTTCCAGGTACTGTCAAATTCACATCACCCTTTCACATTTTTACATAAACTAAAAGGAGGATCCACATTGCATCATCTATAAAGAGCATGAATTGTGTTTATTCTTACTCTTTCCCTCTAAATAATAGTATTCTGTTCCCACTCATACCATTCTTTTGAATTCCTGGATGTTTTGGTAGTCGTTAAAAACATTTAGGAATGTTTAAACTCAAAGCTGCAACAGGCACATGCACAGTTGTTCTTTTGCAAAGAAACTTTCTTCAGAAATTCTCTCTTAATATTCGATAAACTGCATATATCTTGTTCTTAACTAGTTCTCCACTTGCAAGTTCACAGTAGATATTATAGAAATCTCTTGCTAGTAATGTTTATAGAGATTAGTAGGATTCCCATGTTGTATAACAAAACTGTCAATGATCATTTAATTGCTAGTTTGCTACTAAGTTCATTGATAGCTTGGTGCTAATTAAACAAGTAAAGAATCATTATTAGTATCATGATTTTCCTAAAAAGATGGTTATTGCGTGTGAATCGTGAAGGGATTTGTCAATGTTCTTATGATTTTCTAACAAAATCCTCTGGTCATTTTGCAGCTATGACCACTCGATAAGTGCATATCTGCCATATGACAGGCAATGGATTAAGCAGAAGGCATTTCACCATCTGAAGAGAATTGCCAATGGAGGCAGATGAAGAAGAAGCATCATATGAAATTGTCTTACCTGAAGAAACATATGTTGAGAGAGGCCATTTAAAGCATCATCACTCGTTATTATATATATTTGCCAATGTAACATTAATTAATATGCATAGAAAGAGTTGTGGTTCTCTTGGATGTGTTAGCCACTAAAAGTATCTTTGCTATCCAAATTTTAAGCTCATTTCTAGTTTCTATATCAAATTCTTCTTCTCAAATTGATGAGATATTTTGAATCGTCCTCGACTAGAAATTATATCATACTTCGTATAAAGTAATCTTTTTGTTAATAAGTAATCTGATGATATAAGATTTGTAAATTTTAAGTGAACAAAAAAAGAGTGTGTATTATTCTCTTTACCAAGAAAAAAACTGGGTTAAGACTGAACTCTGAAGAAGGTATTTTCTGGAGCATTTTAACCTTTATCTCTCAATCTGCGTTGAGACTAGAGACCATTTTGGTGCCGTGCTATTATCGATTGACAAATTTCCGATTCTGAGAAAAGTTGGATGGTGAAAGATGAGTTCTTTCTCGATCACCCTGGAAGAAAACACCGTTCCAGAAACACAGAGAAGAAGAAGAAGCCAAGAAGAAGGTTTGTTTCTTCTTTTCTTAGCTACCAAAATCCTCAATAGCCTCTATTGGTTTGAATAAATTTATGGTAAATGCAGAGAGCGGAGGATGAAACAGCTCGTCTGTATCAAGAGTCCGTGGAATCGTTTCAAGGGGATAATGCTGCAGCTAAGACTTTTGTTAGAGGTGACAATCAATCCCAATGATAATAAGCTCAAGCCTGATTCTCAAGGTTAGTCTCTTGGAAACCCGACATTGCTTCATCTAGTAGAACTGGAGGCTAGTTTTTCTGTGTTTCATTGAATTGTTTTGATCATGTAGATTGGTAGAATTATGTTTCTATTACATTGAGAAACATGTTAATTAAAAAAAGTATGGACGTTTTCTTCTATGCATTCACGGATCACAGGTGAAAAGTCCAGAGATGGGGATTCCATTTCAAAGAAGGGGAGTAGGTATAACTGTGATTGCTTTTGATTAATCAATCTCTGTCATATCTAATTTCTAGTGTAGGCCTCTTTGATGTGTTTGTTACAATGCTAGAGTTAATTCCATTTCTCTTGTGTTTGTGATGTTTTGGAGTACAATAAACTTCTGTCATCTGCACATAGCAGTTAGCTGAGGTTTCCTACTTCATCAGTATAAACTGTGGGTTTTGAGATGTTGTCCATGCGTATGGCTTGATAAGTTAAAACCAATGTCCATGCTCTTGTGATATAGAAGATTGTCTTCCATGTAATTTCTACAGGTATGTTCCCTCCTTTCTCCCCCCACCATTGGCATCTAAGGGTAAAGGACCAGAGAATAAGGTCAGTAGTTAGAGACCATATCAGTATTTTATATTATTCTGGTTCCTGATTTAAAGTAATGGTTTAACTGATTATTAGTACAATTTTTCCTCTTTCTAGAGGGATGAAGAGAGATCAAAGGAGATGGAAAAGGGAAAGACTCGAAACATAGATCATTTTGTGGAGGAGCTCAAGCGTGAACAAGAAATAAGAGAAAGGCGAAACCAGGATCGCGAGAATTCCCGTGACCATAATAGTGATAACACGGTATGTCGTCATAGTCTTTACTTTTAACCAAATACGTACTGTTGTTTATTTAGAGATACGTACTGCTTTCTGGTATTAAGGCTGTACTTCTCTCAGTCATCTAGCCGCTTTGATGAGCTACCTGATTATTTTGATCCCAGTGGAAGGTTAGGGTCATTGGACGATGGTGACCCACAAACTACAAATCTATATGTTGTGAATCTTTCATCTAAGGTTTGTTCTCATCCAACTTAAATACCTGCGTTGTTTTCCATAGCTATATATCATAATTTTCTTCCCTTGCCTAAAACTTTTGTGGTATTGTCTTTTTTTAGGTTGATGAAAATTTTCTTCTGCGGACTTTTGGAAGATTTGGGCCAATAGCTAGTGTTAAAATTATGTGGCCAAGAACAGAGGAGGAGAAAAGGCGAGAAAGGCATTGTGGCTTTGTTGCTTTCATGAATAGAGCCGACGGAGAAGCTGCAAAAGAGAAAATGCAAGGTTAGCTATACCGTTCAGTATGGAACTGTGTATGTTCATGCGAGGTTCTCAACTTAAATACGTTCGCAGTGTACAATATGATAAAAGAGCAAAAGATGAAGATTATTTCTAGATTTGTTTTCTCAGGTTCCTGCATAGCGATAGCATTTTAACTAAAACTTCAGATCAGCATATTTTAGTAGGTTCTTTAGTGCAAAGCCTGACTTTTCTTATAAGAAATTGCTTTAACGTGTTCAGTTGAAGGCATACGTAAAGAGTTCATTGTTTGGTCAGTGTTACTGCTTTTGTTTGGTGCTTCCATTTTTTCTTTCTTCATTTATACAATGTTGAAAACTACTGCCTCCTAACAATATAGAAATTTATTAATATTTGACTATCTGATTTGATAATAAATGTGCTTCCTTGATGCATGTGCTATGATTTGCAAGACACTAAATATTTTTTACTCCATTTCACAGGGATCATTGTGTATGAGTATGAGCTGAAAATTGGATGGGGTAAAGTAGTTTTTCTGCCATCACAAGCACTACCAGCTCCACCTCCTGGGCATATGGCAATCCGGAGTAAGGAGGTCTGTGGCAGTTAGTTGCTCCTTTGAGATTCATTTTATCCCTGAATGTGACTGTTGCGTCGTTTCATTTCAATACATTTAGATTTAGTTCATGACGGCTGCTTTTGTTTATATGCAACTCTAAAAGCTTTCATTTGTTTTAATTGGCAGGGCTGCAATTTAATTTTTTCTGTTACATCGGGTCCACCAATGAATTCCGTTCCAAATCAAAATTCTGAGCTGGTATGCAAACTTCAAACTTGGTCCATATGACTTAACTTTTTATTTAAAAGTTCCATATGATAAGCGCTTCAGTTACCGGATACTGCTTATATGTTATCCTTCATATATGTTAATCTTTAGCACAAGCATTTCTTTGTTAACTTGAATTTCATCTTCAGGTTCTTACCCCAAATGTTCCGGATATCACTGTTATTTCTCCTGAGGACGAGCACCTCAAACAGATTATAGATACAATGGCCCTTAATGTACTGGACGGTGGATGCGCTTTTGAACAAGCTATTATGGAGAGGGGGCGTGGTAATCCACTTTTTAACTTCTTGTTTGAGCTGGGCTCGAAGGAGCATACCTACTATGTCTGGAGGCTCTATTCCTTTGCTCAGGTACATTTTAATTGTTTCATTATTAGGAATATATGAGGTTCTCGTTCATTTTTGTAATACCCTGATGATTTTTCTCGCCGTCATTTAGGGTGATACCCTTCAAAGGTGGAGAACAGAGCCGTATATCATGATAGCTGGAAGTGGAAGGTATTTAATCTAGCCAGCTTTGAAACTGAGTCAGGTGCTGGATTGTGTTTACCTTAGCACTAATGCATTAACACTGTTGGTTTTCATTTATTATAGATGGATTCCGCCACCGCTGCCTGCAACTAGGAGCCCAGAGCATGGAAAAGAGTCTAGAGGCACATACGCAGCAGGGAAAAGCAGGGTAATCTCCTTACAATCTAACATATCATATCTTCTTCTTTTTTGCATGTTTTTGGAGAAGTTTGTTTATTGATAGCTGATACCTTATCACTTATAAATAATAGTGCACGGAAGCTGAGCAAACTCTAACCGATTCCCAAAGGGATGAATTTGAGGACATGTTGCGCGCTCTAACTTTAGAAAGGAGTCAAATCAGAGAAGCTATGGGGTTTGCTTTGGATAACGCAGAGGCAGCTGGTGAGGTAAAATTTGTTCTGCCTTGGATAACATACACCCTCTGTTGAATCTCTCAGAAAGCTCAACATGTGTTTTGAATTCCCTTTCTTATAAAATAATCATCCATCAATTGTCTCATTTGCAATGGATTATATATACACCTCATAGAGTCTCTAAGCAAAATAACTCATTATGTCATGTTTTCAGACTACATGTCACTGGACCAAAATCTCCAATTTGTTTTTTTTTTACTAAAGATTTGGTTGTTTCACAGGTTGTTGAAGTTCTGACTGAGTCGTTGACCCTGAAAGAGACATCAATTCCCACTAAAGTTGCAAGACTCATGCTTGTGTCTGACATTATTCATAATAGCAGCGCTCGGGTTAAAAATGCCTCTGCATACCGGACAAAATTCGAAGCAACATTACCTGATATAATGGAAAGCTTCAACGATCTATACCACAGCGTACATGGAAGGATTACCGCGGAGGCTCTTAGAGTAATCCCAGAAAGCAAATATTCTTCTTATGTTGTTCTTTACCCTCTCAAGTTCTGTTCTCATTCTTACTTTGTGCAGGAACGAGTACTAAAAGTACTGCAGGTATGGGCAGACTGGTTTCTCTTCTCAGATGCATATATAAATGGGCTACGGGCCACATTTCTCCGGTCAAGAAACTTTGGTGTTACCTCGTTTCATTCTATCTGTGGTGATGCGCCTGATATAGAGAAGAAAGGTCTGATAGGCAATATGAACGATGCTGATAAGATCAATCAAGACGCTGCACTGGCAATGGGTGAAGGAGCTGCAAGGCAAGAGCTAATGAATCGACCAATTTCAGAGCTTGAAAGGCGCTGCAGACACAACGGTCTATCACTTTTAGGGGGTAGAGAGATGATGGTTGCTCGGCTGGTATGTCTGAAAGATGCAGAGAAACAACGTGGCTATGAAGTAGTAGATGAAAATGCAAAGTATCGACAGGGACATTCAACTTGGGAAGAAGTTAACATTGAGCCTAAGCGGATGAAAACCAGCTATGATAAAGTGGAAACTGAAGAGCCTGTGGATCTGGCCTCGACAATACCAATCCCACAGCCGGAGCTAAAAGCCTTTGTAAAGAAGGAGAAAATTGACCTCATTCTACCAACTTCCAGATGGGCGAGAGAAGATGATGAAACTGATGATGAACAAAAAAAGAGCTACTCCTCTGGTAGCGACAATGCTGGTGGAATAACTTTCAAGACCGATGAAGAGGATCTCAAAGCTGATCCAAGTGTTCGTGTCCAGCCTGAAAATGAAATCGACGTGGAGCAAAGGTATGATCTGCATGATGAACTATGTTCCTCAGCACTAATAATTAAAGAGGTAAATGGGGAACTTCTGGAGTAAAATACACCAAAATATTAGCTCTAATCCTTCATGTTGATGCTAGAGTTTCAAAACCAATAAAACGGTGGGGTATTTGGTTATAGCTGAAGGTGGATTTCTAGCTTTTGCAAATGTAGGTATCAGTAGCTGCTCCATTATGAGATGTGCCTTACTTATACTTTTTTTTTATTGCTGCAGACAAAAGCTTAGACACATAGAGATTGCTTTGATAGAGTATCGAGAATCTCTTGAGGAACAAGGGATGAAAAACTCTGAGGAGATAGAAAGAAAAGTTGCTATCCACCGAAAGAGGCTTGAAGCTGATGGCTTATCAGGAAATCGTAAGTTCTTACTAACACACTCAAAAGTTACTATCTTCTGAATGAAAATACATTGGAGACAGACAATTGTTCCACATCCATAACTAAAGCTTGTCCGGTATTATAAGCCTCTGCTGCAAATTCTTTAGTTTGTGTTCAAACGAAATGAACATTGCTTTTATCAACTGCAGAGAGAGTATTGCCCGAGAAAAGGGAGAAGCGTGAAGATTCTAGAGATTCATCTAGAAAGAGAAACCGAAGTGAGAGCCAGAATCGAAGCCAGAGTCCACCACAGAAATCATTAACCAGAGAAAGGGTGAGAGATCATGACTTGGACAAAGACAGACACAGAGACAGAGATAGGCAACAACATGATTTGGACAAGGACCGAAAACGAAGAGCAAAGAGCTCAAGTCGCGAGAGAGACGATCATGATAGAAGCAGAGAGCGAGATAGAGATTGGCGCAGACGAGGCATGAGATGAGATGATTGTTTGTTTTGGTCTCTGCGGTACACGTGGAATGTTTTTCTCTGAAGATTATTAACCTCTTTTGTCTCGTTGACTCTTAAAAAAATATGTAAGAAATTTTGTGTATTACTGTCCCATTTTCATAGTTTACTGCAGAAGTTAACATGTGAGAAGCATAAGTCGTATTTTCTAGCTGACGCTGACGTGAGAGTCTGATGTCGTAAACTTGAACACTGATATAGTGAAAGAAATTTAATCATTAAACTTGGCTTTCAAATATTTGGCATAAACCTTAAATCAATTAAAAAAAGTAGTAAGGGAAAATGCGTCAAAATCTTTGGCCAAGTTAAGAGTCAGCAATCAGCAAAGGGAAATGCATCAGCCATGGAGATAACTTGATAACTCAACTCCTTATGAGCTTTTTGAATCACTGTCTCTTGTGCATAGAACAACATGTAACACTCACATCCTCTCACCACTTCTTCTTCAACCTCATTGATCCATGCATCATCACATCTATACCACAACCCTTTAAGCCTCAGATACGTCACATAGTGACCTGATTCCAACATCCCCTTGTGTGTCACAACCGCAAATATCTCAAACTCCGCTGATGGAGATGATGATGACGAACTGTCATACTCACCTTCTCCATCAAAGGCAAATATTCTGTTCCCAAACCGCTTTCCGATGATGGAGGAAGAGAGGTAAGGAGACATGTTTAGGCGGAACGGATACTGCAAGTAGCTATCAATTTTTCTCGAGGTTTTACGGGTAAGAGAATGTTCGAAACGCTTTACGTGCAAGCAAAGAAGCAGAGGAAGTCTTCTTATAGACATTTGTTTCGAAGATTCTCTCTTTTCTCCACAGCTTTGGCAGTTTAGTTTCTGGTCTGGACCGAGTTTCTCTGACCGTGTGAAGAAATCTAAGCAACCCGAGAGAGTTGGCATGATTGCGTTCACACTTGGTCCACCACTGTATCTGTTCTTTCTGCAATCAGCGGGAGAGAATCCATTCATTGAATCTAAAGTAAGTGAAATGTCGATAAACGGGTCATATGTTGTTGATGTGGATCCACATGTTGTACAGGTGACATCTGATCTTAAAAGACCAGAGAATGCCTTGTGGGTGATACACTGACACTCCTCATTATCTGCATAGTAAACCAACAAACATCAAATCAAATTCTATCTTGAAAGTTTCATCACTCAACAGAAATCTAAGGCCTTCAAACAAAAAACAACACAGAAATGATCTCTTCTTCCAAATTAGATTTACCTTGATACAAACATTTCGACTTCCCTTCGTTCTCATGGATACGGTCCAATAGCGAAATGAAGAACTCGTGAGAATCTTGCTGCTCATATGTAGCTAGATTCGTTGAGTGCTGCCACCAACTTCATGCACCAAAATAAAAGCCGAAAAAATATCAAAATCACCATCACATAATGTCTACGAAGATATCATATAAATTCTAGAAAAGCTTGTATAGACACAAATGAAGAACTCAGAGATCAAACCTGTAAAGCAAATGAGCAGGGCTATATGGAGTCCGATCACCAGAAAACATAGCAGAGAAGATAACATCAAGATCACAAGGCAAACACAACAAACCCATTGTTCTTCTAGGACAAAGATCACGATTATGTTGACCACTCAACCAAAAGTTTCTCAAAGGAGGAGCATGAACAAGTGCTTGCAACACAGCATTCATAAAACAAGTGCTTCCCAGATTGTTCAAACCTCTCAACCCCAAAGGAAACGTCCATTTCTCCCTTCGATCTCGAGGTGAGACCAAAAAATTCGACCCTATGATCAATTGCGAGTCCAATCTCCTCTTCTTGTTCGATCTAACCGCAACAACATCAGCCCCTGATTTAACAGACATACCCAAACCAAAAAGCTGCTTAGACACAACAACCTCGTCGAACTCAGAATCATACACTTGATCGATGCAAGCACAGCAATAAAGCTCAGATCTTTCGACATCAATGGCGATATCATGGCCTTTATTCAACTGGGTATGCAAAAGGATATGACTTGAACAAGAAATGGAACGACAGATCAAACAGATGTAGAGTCTCTTTTGATAAACAGAACAATAACTGCATCTGGGTATGTCGATTCCTTGAAGTTTGATCTTAATCCTTGCATCGTTGAAGCATCTGAACAAGTTATTGAAAGATTTGTAACCATCAGTACCATATCTAAGCTTATAATCAGATAAGTGATTGCACGGATCGGGATTTTTCAGAAATGAAATCCTCGCGGACATGAAAACAAAACTCAGATTCGCTTCAAAAAGAAGAATAAATGGAATCAAAAATCACAGTGACCAAAGTAAGAGTTTTTGTTTGAGATCAAAGAATCAATCCTCTTTTTTTCTGTGATGAAAAACAAAAAAGAAAGAAAATTTCGGATCAGGTTAGCGTGTTAAGAGTCATCATCTCTCTGTTCGTTTTTATCAAATTTTTACTAAAAGATCGGAGGATTATGCAAAGGAAAATTTTACAAGATTAATGGGGAAATATCTATTTCTCTTTTTTTCTACTTTCTTTTTTGGGTGTTTTTTTCTTTCCTGTAAATCTTTTATTTCTTGCAAATCTTATAATCATTAAAGTAAACATTTTTGTCGTCCAGAGATTTTTTAGAGTAGACCGACTTACATGATTCTAAAAGACTGCACTTTGTTCCACGTCGTCTTCTGCTTCCCAAACTTGACCTAGTTTCTCATTGCGCCTTACTAGTCCACTCTCTTGTAACTTCTGAATCAACTAGAAGGTCTCAGTCATGGCAAAATGATATCAAGCATTGATTGATTGTTAACTCAGAATCATTGAGTGGAAGCAATAAAGAGAGTAAAGCTTTTATCTGAAATATTTTATCCATTCCTGTCTAAAAAGATGAGAAACAAAAAGCTGGGAGATAAGGTCCCTTCAGTGCCAATAATACATTCATAGTTATGATGAACAATGAGCATCATACTAAAAAGTGTAAAAACTATGGTTTCTGAGTTTTGAAAATGCTACAAGAATATCATAAGATGAGGGAGGTTCATATCACTTAAGTAACTGTTGCAGTTATCTCACAAAAGTGTTGTCGTTGTCGCGCGGTTTTAGCGGATTATTTTAAAATACAAGAGACGCTGATTCATCAGTGGAAAACAAATCCTCCGCCCGAGTGTTCAACTTCCTGAAAAAGTAAGAGGAGGAAACAAGATGTGCAGCTTAGAGATGATTCGTCAAAATGCCAGATTCTTGCTTTCACGGATGTATTTAAAACACATAGGCCTAAGATTTAGCTTCAGACAGAAATTACCAACCTGAGGAGGGGGTAGAGATGAAACCCAATCTGATGCATGTGTTGGAAGAAGCCCCAAAGTGTTAAGCTGAGAAAGTGAAAATCGTTTGTATAAGGAAACAGTTCTTTACACTTGTAATCTAAGCCAGTGTTGCCATACGGAAAAAGGAAAGAGGATACAATGAGGAAACGAAAAAAAAGTTTCTTACCTTCCAGACACCCAAAGCTAGCCCTCCAAGGTTTAGGGCAAGGAACACTAATTTCGGCATAAGTAGTTCCACTTTGTTATCCTTGAATGGCTCAAAAACTGCAGACAAGGTGTAAAGGTAAAATATAAGGAATGATGGATACTACTTGCAAGTTCAAACACCATTTCATTTAACTTTTATATTTTCCAATCAAGAAGTCATCACAGTTCGATAAACTACATATAATTGTGGGCTGACAAGCTAATTAATAGGATACCAAATTGCATGTTAGGCAAAGACGAATAAGATGTAGTGAAGGAAACTTACTCTTTCCAACACTCTGAAGAGCACTGATAGGCTGCCAAAGAGCAGAGAAAGTAATACCAATACTAAAAAGATGAACTGTGTTTCCAGCCATCCACATCATGAAACCCATCATCATCAAATTCTTAAATGGAGATTGCGCTACTTCCCACGCTTTCTGCTCATTCCCCAAAAAAAACATATCAGTTTTATAAACTTCATCCTCACTTCAAACCCAATCAGATTTGGACAGCGAAATACAGTCTAACGTAAGCTCTGTGACAATCCAATACATGGAAGTCAATGGCTTTTAAGATCTACATAGAGTAAGATACGACTTTCAGATTTGACATAAGTGTATACCTGAAGTTTCCAAGTAGCTTCAGCGTCTTTCTTTTGGCGGCTGTTTGCTGAATCATCCTGAACTCATCAAACGATAACACATCAAATCCCAGTAGCAAAACAACTCAATTCTCAGTCAAAATTCCAAATTGAAACCTCGAATCCAATCGAGAACAACAGGAAATATAAGAATCCAATACCGGAACGGCCTAAAAAGAAAGAAATTAACCTGTTCCTGAGAGGCACGAGAGAAGCCAGGTGGATCGAGGATGTCACGGGAAGATGGAACAGTAGATTGATCGGAGAATTCGACGGCCCATCTCCGACCAGTACCCATCACTGCTTTGCCTTTGTCCATTGTCTTCTTTCTTCGATCGAGAGAGACACAGAGAGATTGGGGAAGAAGAGACCTAGATCGGATTTATCTTCTCCTCAGCTTTAGATGTTTTCCCAATTCGAATAATTGACAAGGAAAGCTAAAAAAAATCTTCACTCCAAACCCGTTTCTTCAGGTCGGGTCCAAATCCAGATATTTTAACTGGATCTCAGTTTCCTTTATTCTATTAGGCTTTTCAGCAACTTGGCAAATTGTTTAATGGGCCTTTACGAACCCATATAGTCTATATTACTTCTATTGCTTCCAAACCGGTACAGGTTCGATTAAAGAGTCTACTACTAATATGAAACGAATTTAGATGTTCATGTAATAATGATGTTCGAATTCGGAGGTTTACACACGATGTATTTTGGTATATCTTCTTGAAGCATGCGATGTGTCATTGTTAAATTGTAGTGGCAAATCTAGATGTGTTGATACTTTGCATCTCTAAATTTGGTTCTGCAGCTACCATTATTGATATATCACTTTTTTATTGTTATTGGAATTGGTACCATATATAAGTTATAAAGCTCGTGAACGATAACACACGCAAGACGAAAGACCATCCACTATTATTGTTCTTAATATTGTTAATATACAAACCTAAAATGGAATTGATTTACATAAGATACTCCCTTCGTTTAAGCCATTCCATCTACCCACTATAAATTATGAGTTGATATAATATTTCATTTCAATCTTTTTATTAGTGGAAACTTATCGGATGATAAAACAAAATCCATTGTGGGATGTGACAACTAACGAATTCCCACACTGCTACAATTCACCAGCTTTATAATTTCTATAACTACATATTCCATAAATTTTAATTTTAGTTTTTTTATTACATATTCCATATAATTGATTGATATTCAGTTACAAAACCACCATTATTCTTTGTTAGATTGTCATTTTCTTTCTTTTCTATCCTACCACAACATTCTCGATCGTATATATCTCGACACTATGCATAGAGATAGACGTTGATAGTCGCCACAGACGAATAACGAGGGTTTCCGAAACAAAATTAAAGAAAACAAGAATTTTGTTTTCATACAAACGTAAAACACCCGGGAGGCCGGGACCATTATAAAGTATCTGAATAATTTAGACTAAACGAGTGTTATTGCCTCCTCATCTTTTTCAAACACTTCAGTATCTTTGTCTTTATGCTGATTTATCGACGTTAACACATTTGCCTTGTATAAGCATTATCTTGACAATAATTAATAACGCCTGTAAGAAAAGCGATGCATCGACTTTAGCAAAAAAAAAAAAAGGATGCATCGAACAAGCTTTATGTTGTTTACAGAATTTGAAAATATTATTGCCTTTTCAATTGGCTCGGTGGTTTTTTATTAGCAGACGTCATATATATCCAACTTTGCATTTTATGTTGAGTTAACTTTTTATATAAAATATATATGAAGGTTTTATAGAACTTATTTTGGGATTTTATAAATTGAGATCATATTTGAATGCACTAAACTAACTGTACATGTGTCGAAGACTGGTATAGTAAATATATTTGTATTTATCAGGAATATAATGTCTGATAGAGATGGAGAGTTAGGTCATCACTCAATTCAATTTGTTTATCAGAAATAAATTATATTTCATCCACCGTCTACGGATTCGATATAATAAAACCAAATTCATAATGAATATCACTCCCCTTTTAATTATATATACAGAGTTTCATATTTAGAACCAACAACCTGCATTATTGATGAGTCAAATAATCAAATATGAGTGTTTAGTTAGTAAAGTAACCAAACAGTAATAAATAGTATATGTTTTTTAAGAGAGATAGTAGTGATTAAGTCAATGTAAATTGTGAATTTGGACGACTGTTGTTGAATTTTCTAAGTTTCTAGAAATTAGGGTACAGATTCCAGCTTTCTCCCACTTCCACTACATTAAGATTCTTTATTAGAATCTTTATCTTTTGTTCCCACTTGTACTCATTACTTTTTGTCAAATTTTGTTTTCCGGAAACTATATATTGAGGCCCACACACATCCAATTAATTGATTTTCTTGTGGATTTTATATGTTATCTCATTCACACTTACATGTATTTGGTCCAAATTACTTTACAATCACTCCATTTACTTATATCTAGTGTATTATTTGTTATTTTTACCTATAACTTTCGTTCAACTTCAGAACTTTCTTTTAAGTATAATTTTCTTAAAGCTTTCACTGTAGGATGCTAAGATGTGAGATCACATGTTGATGTTCAACACGTTCATGTAAACAATTATTAAATCTAGCTACCAAATGCTAACTAAACTACGTACATTTAATTTTCGAAGGAGAGTGATTTCGTGAAGCAACACTATTTCCAAATTGATGCAAACATATGATATGTGACTTAAAATGTATACGCGTAAGTAAGCATGAATCAAGAGACATGATCATGTAGATTAATTTCCTAAAGATGTTGCTTTCATTCTTTTTGTGTTACTTCAATACTATGATCACTTTGGATTCTCTTAATTTTAAGCAACATTATTGCTTGCTGGTATTCAATTATTGGCGTTCTAATATGAGGCTTATGAATTGACTCTTCCATTATTAGGCGAAAATATCATTATGGAGAGTACATTAATGTTTTTGTTAACGAATAAACTATAATTATACGTTTATAAATGGGTTCATTGCACATTTGAATAATTGAAAATATAATTTTGTTTCGCAAATTAACGAATGAGCATCACACACATCCATGCATGATTCGACACCTACCTAATCAGTTTACTACTGATCAATGAATCATTTGGTGGAATATTATCCCGTTCATTGTGCTGAAATTGAAGTGTGCATAGACAACAGAAAATAACAATAATGCTCCATTGCCAGATGATGTGTCACTATCTAACTGGTTAGTGAAACCAATGGAATAGGGTGCCCCTACTTGTGTGATATGTGGATGACTGGATTGCTTCTAAAGCTTAACAACCTCCACTAGAGACTTTCTTGAGCAAAAAAGATTGGTTATAAAGGACCAACCATTGTCATGTTATTGAGTGTCATTTTTGTGAGGGAGAGAATTAAGAGAGCAAAATGAGCATAAATAGGAATCTGTTGAATATCATAATAATCCTTTGTATATGTCTCAATTTGGGTTGTAACGATGGAGCTCAAGAAAGAGAGACTGATTCTCATACTATCCAAGTCAGCTCTCTCCTCCCTTCATCATCATCATCTTGTGTTCTTTCTCCCAGAGGTGATGATTTCTTAGCCAATTCATTTTCTGATATGATTCATTGTCTTTTAGCTTTATAGACAAGGTAGATGAATAGAGACTCTCAATTAGGAAACTTAGGTTATAAATCTTGCTTCCAAGTAGTTGATACTATTACCATCACAGATTCACAGGACTAAGAAAGCGATAGTAAATATGTCTTTAGTAGTATATGTTTAATGGGGGAAACGACAATAATTAGTAGTTGTAATCAAAATTTTGTTAGCTAGTTGAGTGAGTTAACAAAAATTGCAACAATTTATACTCTTTTGTGAGTTAATTATATAAGTACAACTCTGTATGACTCCACATAAGTTGAAAATTTTCTTTATCATTTCCTTAGATAGTAATACATCAACGACCACAAAATATAAGGTTTTGGTTTTTTTTTGGTGATAACTTAAAGAATCTGTGGGCAGTGGGCATATTCGTTTTCTTTCTAACGTGAACTTTTTATCTCATTCCTATTCAGCGTCTACTACAAAGTCTTCACTGCACGTGACGCATAGACACGGCACGTGTTCGCGTCTAAACAATGGCAAGGCCACGAGTCCAGACCATGTCGAGATCCTAAGACTCGACCAGGCTCGCGTAAACTCAATCCACTCAAAACTATCGAAGAAACTCGCAACAGATCACGTCAGTGAAAGCAAGTCAACGGATCTACCGGCTAAAGACGGAAGCACACTCGGTTCAGGTAACTACATCGTGACGGTCGGCCTCGGGACACCAAAGAACGATCTATCACTAATCTTCGACACTGGAAGCGATTTAACGTGGACTCAGTGTCAGCCATGTGTTCGAACTTGCTATGACCAGAAGGAACCAATCTTTAACCCTTCTAAGTCTACTTCTTACTACAACGTATCCTGCTCATCGGCTGCGTGTGGTTCTCTCTCTTCTGCTACAGGTTCAATTTCAGTTTTTGTAGTTCCGGTTATTACAACCATTATAACCGTATCCGCTTTTGTTAACCGGTTTTTAATTTTTTATTAGGAAACGCCGGAAGCTGTTCGGCTTCGAATTGCATCTACGGTATTCAATACGGCGATCAATCGTTCTCCGTCGGATTTCTCGCCAAGGAGAAGTTTACACTAACGAACTCCGACGTATTTGACGGCGTTTATTTCGGTTGCGGCGAGAACAACCAAGGACTTTTCACCGGTGTCGCCGGACTTCTCGGTCTTGGTCGTGACAAGCTTTCGTTTCCGTCGCAGACGGCAACGGCTTACAATAAGATCTTCTCTTACTGCCTCCCTTCCTCCGCTAGCTACACCGGACATCTCACATTCGGATCCGCCGGAATCTCCAGATCCGTTAAATTCACACCAATTTCAACCATCACTGATGGAACTTCCTTCTACGGCCTTAATATCGTCGCAATCACCGTCGGCGGTCAGAAATTGCCGATTCCTTCAACTGTATTCTCTACTCCGGGAGCTTTAATCGATTCCGGCACCGTTATCACTCGTCTCCCGCCGAAAGCCTACGCGGCGTTAAGAAGCTCGTTCAAGGCGAAGATGTCAAAGTATCCGACCACGTCGGGCGTCTCGATCTTGGACACGTGTTTCGATCTCAGCGGGTTTAAGACGGTGACTATCCCGAAAGTGGCGTTCTCTTTCAGCGGTGGCGCCGTCGTGGAGCTTGGTTCGAAAGGGATATTTTACGTGTTTAAGATATCTCAGGTTTGTCTGGCGTTTGCAGGGAATAGCGATGACAGTAACGCTGCCATCTTTGGAAACGTTCAGCAGCAAACGCTAGAAGTTGTGTATGATGGTGCGGGTG
>Ga0041059_1000139_pt1 | contig 43863 bp, 32 predicted proteins | sample AraColnosormetaG_FD_56232 | JGI IMG/M metagenome (GOLD analysis project Ga0041059, IMG submission 56232) | Arabidopsis roots microbial communities from North Carolina, USA - Col MF nosort | ecosystem: Host-associated > Plants > Roots > Unclassified | place: USA: North Carolina | collected...
AATTAAGTTTGTGAGAGGGGGGGGGGCATAGAAGAGAAAATATGGGAGAATTTTCGGATGTAATTATAAGAAAGAAAACAAAATCTGTTTACATAATAAGAGTCTCATCATCCAATAATGCAACTTTTGTGCTTCAGAATAAGAATGACACTCTTTATTTTCCCAAATAAACGATTCCTGCTCTATTTATTTTATTTGGTTTCTCAAACTTAATATTCTTTTCATCAAGGATATGTTATGTATACTACACAACACCAAAAGAAACAAAGAGTTTAGTTGTTGATCGATCTTCCAAAAGATAGTCTTTAACAAATGTCACAGTAAAAATCAGCGAACCCATATTCCAAAGTCACATTGCAATATGATTTTGTCTGAGAGGCATATTTTCTTATTTGTTTAGTTACAAACTAGTAATTTTATGTTTACCTTGTACTCTGCGTAGCTTTACACGAGATTGTTTTAACAATTATAGACATTCTAGTCAATGATATTCGAGTCCACTGTTAACCCGGTCAGTGTATGTAGAAAGAAGAACCGTGACACGACCGACAAGAGATAAAATCAAGGGAATTATTTGGCATATTCATAATTCATTGCTTTGTCCATTCCTCTCTCTTAAATCTTAATCATACCTTTTTTTTTTCTTATAACGTGGCGACATTAATGATACTATTACTTTTACTTACTTAGATACTTGACAATTACCGTAAAAACATCATCTAGTATATACTTTGTCGCTGTCTCACGTGTATATGCGTCAGAAAAAACCTTATTATGTGTGGTTAAAATGGGAGGATTTGCTTATTGAGAGAAAAAATGATTCTAAAAGGACCATTCGAGAATCTCTAGTTTCTTACTACATCCTTAAGTGAAATTTGTATGAGTTTACTTCTCTCCAATTTAAACATTTGATGTGGTGTAGGCACCACTCGAGATTCAAGACAGCTGGAACAAAGCCGATAAATGTTAGAAATATTCTTTCCAATAATTTTATTTTACACACACGAAAATGGAATCGGATGGCGTTGATATCTTGAAGCGTCGGTGGATTGGATTCACTCTCCGAACCCTAAACTATACTCTTTAATGAGCATGTACATTCTAATAAATCGCTTGATATTATTATTAGGACATAAATGTGAATATACAATTATTGGTCCATTTCTCGACTGGTTATTAAATCCTTTACATGCAGGTTGAAAATCTCTACTTTTAAGTTTTTTTGTTTGTGTATACAAAATTGTAAAACAGACATCAATTATTTCTTAGGATTAGTCTTAATTAGTAATTTTTACGGTCTTAAAATATATAATTAGGAAAACTAATTCGATTATAAAATTATTGGTCCATTGGGATTTGTAAAAAAACACTTTACCGTATCTTATCATATCAAACTTGTTGATTACTCAACGCAGGCTTCGGAACTAACCACGTGTCATGATGACGTCATCACTTCTCTAACTCTCTTCCTCCGTTCCTCGTCCCTTCGCAGTTGTCACTTTATTATTACTTCACTTGAGCTTCTCTCAAGATCACAGATCTCTCGTTCCTTCTGCTCCCAACTCTCTACCCAGATTCCACCTTTACCTTACGAAACCCTAATCCCCAAAATCAGCTTAAAGTTTCAATCTTTGTTGAGAAGAAGAGAGTTCGTCGTCTTAGTATGTAGCTAGATCTCAAGGAAAATACGAATGGTTCGATCAATTGGGTAGACAACAAAAAAATGGATCTTTTGATGATACAGAGACGTGAATCGAGAAGGGTCTGGTTAGGTGTACAAAATTCAATAGTTCTCCTCGTGGGTGGCAACCATACCTCCTCCAGGTTTTGCACTCGCTAAATCTCTCTTCTTCTTCTGCCTAGAAATCTTCTCTTGAAATCAAACTCTTCAGTTCTTGTTTTAACTACTATGGGCTTTGAGGTGTTGAAGCTGAAATTGATGCCTAGTTCATTCCGTCGGCGCGTCATCTTACGCGCCCTCGTGATCGTCTGCGCTTTCTCTGTTGTATCTGTTTTGCGAAACCTCGCCGGAGCTTACGAAGGAGAGACTATTAATAATACTCAGCCGTGTAAGGTTGATGAATGCGCCGTGAATTTCGCGTTTCTAGGTCCGTTTCTTTTCTCAGGTAACGGATTGTTGTTCTCCAATAGATTCTTGAAACCTGTTTGGAACTATTTGGAATCTGACAAATGTAAGGACAACATTTATTTGACTACTCAAGTTGTCAGAGAGCTTACTGGTATGAATCTGCTGAGTAATGATTCAAAAGCTCTCTGTATTGGTCGGAGATCGGTTTCAGCTGTTCTTGCGATGAATCGACAAGGGATCTCTGATGTTAGTGTGGCTTATATGCCACCTGTTTTCGCTTTCAAGCATAGGAAGTTCACAAGTGAGCTACATTATGAGGATGCTTCTTTTGGTTTTGTGTTTTCTATGGATCTTGAGTCAGTTGCTGTCCCTGCTTCACTTGTTTATGAGATCGAGCGTATACTTAAGCCCGGTGGAACTGGGGCTATGCTTGTCGGTACTACTAGTGGGTCTGACTCTAACGAGTTGGTTAGATCCGTTTCGCCTGTTTCTTCATTGCTGAAGAACTCAAGTGTTGTTCATGTTGCTTCATTGGGTAAACAGGTTTTGGTTGTATTCAAAAGAGATGGAGAAGATAGTTTCCGCTTGGATCAAACTCATCATGACTTTCCTGCTGATTGCTCGTCTGTTCTCAACAACCGGCCATACATTGGATTATTGGAGCCTCTTCTGGATGAAAAACGTTCGGATTTCGAGAGACGGATTCATTACTTGCCTGAGTTCATTGATCTCTCTTCTAGGAAGAGGCTGGTTTATATTGATATCGGGGCAGTGGATCATGTGAAAGCAAGATCGAACTGGTTCTTCCCATCGTACCCGATTGATAGGAAAGCTTTTAATAGCTACTTTGTGCATCACAACACATCTATCTTGACTTCTTATGTCAAAAGCCCTGGTGTAACCTTCATCTATCATCCAGGACTCGCAGCAACTAAAACTACAATAGCCAATACCGGAGATCACGAAGAACCTTTTGTGGAAGATGATAGCTTTGATTTTCTAGCATGGTTCAAGGAAACTGCTAGCTTCGCTGATTTTGTGGTTCTGAAGATGAACACAAGCGATACTGAGCTGAAGTTTCTCTCAGAGCTGATAAAGACAGGAGCTATCTGCTCAGTTGATGAACTGTTTCTTCACTGCACAGGCTACAGCGACTGCACCGGTATCATTAAAAGCCTCAGAAACAGTGGCGTCTTTGTCCATCAATGGTGGGAAGACTAATAAGCTTAACAAATGAAGCTTTATAAACTAAAACTATGTTGTTTGGTAAGTTGGTGTTGTTTTGTTTTCCAATCTTTGCTCATGTATAGAGCAAAGCCACAGAAGTTTGCTCCAGCGACCCAGCACTTCTGTGGTTCTACCTAAATAAGCTGTCGTCGTTATGAACTTTGTTTTGTGTGTTTGTTCAATGAAGTTTGCTATGTTGTGTGTTTCTACTGGTTTTCATGCTCTGTTTCACAAACGCTTATAGTACCAAAGTAGCCTGACGATTTACCAAAATACTGGACCACAACCATGCAGGCATGCCAACAAAATATTAGATGATGTTTTATGGTAATTTATCAAATAGTATCATTTATGTTGTCACGTCTTAAAAAAAAGTATGATTAAGAGAGGAGTGGACAAAGCAATGAATTTGCCAAAAATCTCTTGAAGTACCTATTCCCATTCACCCACAGGACCTACTTCACGACTCGCCTTGTATGTATTCACCCTTATGATCTTTCTCTAAAAAGTATGAGTTATCTGATGGTTTGGTGTTCAGACTGTGGATGGATCATCTTCTGATCTGATGATGCATCTGTTTTCACTGCCACAGGATACACATGTGTCTCACTTACCTCGACCAAATCTGCCTCTGATAGAGAGGAGAAATCAAATTCAGTTCCACAAGCCTGCTTGAATCTCTCTGCCCAACCTTTTGGAAAACTAAGTTGAGTGGATGGGGAAACAGATCCTCCTTTGTCACAATAAAGTCACAGCCTTGGCCTTTGATCAGATCATATTGTAACACATATCCTGCCACTGGCAAGATTAGCCTTCCCAGTTTTCTTTGCGGACCAGTAGTAAATGCTTTATCTAGACGGTTTTGGTTGTTAATAAAAATGAAGAACTTTTTGAGACTTTAACCAATCAAATAGCATAAACGAGGGATGATTTGATACGAGGAGTGTGTGACATTTGTCACTTCATCCCTCGTGTCTACTATCCGATTGGCTATACTCTCTAAAAGTGCTGCTGCTGGTACTGCAAAAGTTGTTCACTTCATTAACAACGAAGACCGCTAGACAAAGTAGCATGATGATTTACAAAACACTTGGAAGTAAAACCCGGAATTTAAGTGTCATTTGGCATATGTAAGTTAGTAACTTGAGTTCTAATGCCTGCATATATACCGATACCACAAACAAGAACATTGGGAAGCAGTCTTTATATAAAAACAGGAGAAGAGTAACGTAGCAAGGCTCACTAGTTCCTGTCGTTGTTGTTCACTGTTATCTCCAAAAGCCTATCCACCGGTTGTCTACAGATGGGGCAGAGGTTTGTCTGAAACCTCAAAAGCTTTGCACAACCGCTACACATACACTACGAATCACAAAAACAAATATCAAAGTTAGCTATCAATCAAGAAAAAAGCCGTCTTCTTTCTCAAACTCTCTCTTAAGGATATTTATCTGCTTACCATGTGCCTGCAAGGGAGAACAGTGGTATCCCGTGGCTCAGATAAGCAGATGACGCATTCTTTTCCTCTTTCATTCGCATCTTCTCCATTATCATCAACTGTATTACCAATCCCATAAATCTCTTGAAGAACATACCTATTCCCATTCACCCACAGGATCTGCTTCACCACTCTCGCCTTGTACTCACCCTTATGATCTTTCTCTAAAACCACATGAGTTATCTGTCTGTTTGGTGTCCCAGACTCAGGATGATCATCTTCTGATACTACCTCTGCTTTCACTGCCACATGATACACATCTGTCTCGTTTGCCTCAACCAAATCTGCCTCTGACATATCTGAGAAATCAATCCCTGTCCCACAAGCCTGCTTGAATCTCTGTTCCAGACCTTTTGCAAAACTAACTTGAGTGGATGGAAAAAGATCCTCCTTTGTCGCAATAAGGTTACAGTCTTTGCCTTCTTTAGCAAAGAACATTACAGTGATGCTGTTGAATCAAAAACCATAAGAACTGAGCATCGATCAAACCTTCAACATCTAGCAATCACACAGTGAAAAGATGTCGAGCTGTATAAAACATTGATCATTACCTTCCAGGAACAGAGGCGTCAAAAGTGAAGGAGAGCAAAAACTTGCCAGGGTTCTGTTCATCAGGCTCAAGTCTCAAAGTTTCTTTCTTCAGATTGATGTCGTTCCTTATAGTCACTGCTTCCTGATGCTCTACGTATTGCACTGGAGACGCCATCTCTCCATACGGATACCTAGCACAATCTTGGTACGGCGACGGATAATTGCCTTGGTACTGAGCATTAGGGTTTGGATACGGCGGCGAAGTACGGTCCCGATGATTTTCCGGGCGGCTTCCACCGCTTATGACATTGCCCATGATCCAACTTTGCGAAATTGAAATTGCAAATCGATTACAAAAAGATGAAAGAGAGTGGGAGGAAGATGATCAGAAAAGCAGGTCAACTAACTTTGTGGGCTAAGATACAGGGCCACACGTATCGGCCCATATAAAATACCAGTTTTACCCTATATTTATTTCAACTCAAAACGATTACTTGCGCTCGAAGATTCTGTTGATCTCCTCTCTCCGCTGATAGCTCCATCTTTCTCTAAAGCTTCTCTCTTGTGTTACAGGTTCGATAATAAACAAGGTCGGATTTACCTGATCAAACGTTTGTAATGTGGGACAAACGTCGGAGGGGAGACACAACTTTTCAGGCATGTCCATTTCCTCCAAAATTTCCAGCACGGTGGCTCTGGCCAGAAGACTTACGAGAAGGTGTGTTTTGTCCTCTCACTCACAGGTGAAATAATTTACCAGCACAACAAGTTTTTCTCCTTCTTCTTTTTGTTTCCCACACAGATGCAACGGGTTCAGGAAGGTCTCGTCTACGGTTAATGAACAGAGGAAGCTTCGGGAGACGTGTATTAGATGGGGTGAATATGCCTTTTCTTGTACATTATGCGATGTTGTTTGCCAAATCTTTGAATTGTCCGCCAAGCATCTCCAGAGTAAACAACATAAATCGTTCGTAAGCATCCCAGCCTATTGTATCACTACATTCGTCATTTTCTTACTACTGTATGAGGTCCCTTTAGAAACTTTCTCGATATCAAATCTGATCTACTGGGTTTGTGACACTCAGCTCTTCCCGAGAGGTTCAAAACTCCATCAATTCTTTGAATGGTGCAGTAGTATCATCATTTCTCTTCTTCGCATAACAATTTATTCGATTAGTACTTCTTACAGTAAATGATCAAACATCTAACACATGTTTTACTTTCGTAATTAAAGGATTTGGATGGTAGGCAGTCTCAGAGGCTGAGGCTAGGCCACCAAGAGGCCAATTTTGAGCGGCCACACCTCTTCACGTTCTCATAAAAAATGCAGATTCTGAAGGGTAAGACTCTCAATCCTCAGCCAAGTTCGAGCATTTCCTATATGATTCATAATTGTCAAGTAACAAACGACTAAGTATGTTGAATCTTGAATGTAACAGTTTCTGTGAGCCTTTGAGGCATATGGGGTTAATGGACAATGGCGGTTTCAGAGAGTAACTAAAACTTACTGCTGGTGCACGCTAGGCTTTATCCGCCTGAGATGTATGAAGACATAAAGGAATGGTCTTTTCTAGAAAGATAATGATTGCGTTAAAGCAGAGACATGTGTTTCTCCAAAATCCTGCTTATTCACTGAGCATCTTGAGGAGGACGTAAACAAGACCAAGAACATGGCCCCATGGTGTTGTTATTCTCTAAGGAAACTAACTTTAGTACTAGTATTAATGTAAACACAACGCATAAGAACCTCTTTGATTTCATTGATTATAATTCCAATCACTCGTTTAAAAGCGAAAGAAAAAACAATTACACCGAAGGAAAATTCACAAAAGAGCAAGTGGAAAACACAAATATAAGAAAGGGAAATGAAAACTGCAAGTGACTGATTTAGATTTGTACAGAGAGATCACAACTTCATTTATTCTTGAGAAATCTGGTTTGATGTGTTTAGACGTTGGCAGCACTTCTGAATGATCCAAGAGACTTAGAACCTGAAGCTCTCAGAACGAATTGGTGGTAGAATGCAGCTATCGCAGCTCCAATGAATGGTCCAACCCAAAATATCCACTGTTTGTAATCACCAAAATTTCAAAACATTATTCCCTTGTAAAAATGAAAAATATAGTTGAATGTAATGGAGAAACGTTGAGGTCTTACGTGGTCATCCCATGGCTTGCTCTTGTTGTAGATTACGGCAGCTCCGAAACTCCTTGCCGGGTTAATTCCGGTTCCGGTAATGGGAATGGTAGCCAAATGTACCATGAACACGGCAAATCCGATTGGAAGTGGCGCCAACACCTTTTATTTCATCAAAATTCAAATTTATTAGTATGATTGAAATCAAATGTTGGTTTGGTTTGCTTTGGTTCCGGTTTTGAGTCGGTTAACCATATTGAAGATTAATAGCACTACATATGTGACTCACCGGAACGTGGGAGTCTCTGGCACTACGTTTGGGGTCAGTGGCAGAGAAGACGGTGTAGACAAGAACGAAAGTACCAATGATCTCTGCGGCTAGACCGGTCCCTGTGCTGTAGCCATCGGCTAGAGAGTTGGCTCCACCTCCGTAACGGGTGTAGTAAGAGCTTTGGAAGGCTTTGACAAAACCAACTCCACAAATCGCACCCAAACACTGAGCGATTATGTACAATAGGGCCCTAGGTAACGACACTTTACGTGCCAAGAATAGCCCAAATGTCACCGCTGGGTTAATGTGACCACCTAAGGAAACAAAAAGAGTTGACAATGTTACCAGTACTTGAGAATTAAGGTACAACAAGCAATTAATTAACCGGTTTCAATTCTGGTTAAGACAGGGTTAGTCAGTTGCTTAAAATAATTACTAGGCTTAGATTAGATATATATCATTCGGATAAGAACCGATTTGATCATGACCCTTATTAAATGTTTTATAAACAAATCATTTTCGTCTTTTAAACCTAAGATTTTAAACCGATTAAATAGTAATGTCAACCAAGCAATATTTTTCCTTGCAAAATAATTAATTTCGAATAAACAAACCAAAACCATACCATATAATTTTTACTTGTCTAAATTTTGAGTTTGCAAGTTGTACTTACATAAGTAAAACTTATTCAGCTTATTCGGTTTAATTGTAATTCTAATACTCAAAAAGTGTATAATCTTAATCTAAACCAAACCAAAATCAAGATTAAAGAAGGATCATACCAGAGATACCGGCGGTGCAGTAGACGAGGATGAAGATCATACCACCAAAGGCCCAAGCGATACCGAGGATTCCAACTCCGCCGCAATCTACGCCACCGGCATCAGTATCGGACTGAATCTTGTAACCGATGACTGTCAAAACGGTGATGTATAAGAAGAGGAGAGTGGCTACGAACTCTGCGATAACTGCTCTGTAGAAAGACCACTTCTTTAGCTCCGCTCCATCAATAAACGGAGCTGGTGGCGGATCTTGATAGTCTCTTGTCTGAAATCCTTCTCCGGGAACGGCTTCCACATCCTTTGCCATAGTTAACTTCTTCTTCTTTCAAACAATAGCTTTTTTTTCTTTTGCTTCTCTGTTGGAGTGGTTAGTGAGAAGAACATGTGCTCTGTTTTATAGTGAGAGCTCTCCTTCTTGTTAATTTGTTTGTATACTTTTTTATTGCTTTATCTTTTAAAAAATATTTTTAGTATTTTTGCCAACGTTATATGTTTTTTTGGTTTTTTGTGTATTGAGGTTTTTTTTTGGAATGAAAGTTTGTATTTTCAATGAAAAAATTGGATATAAAAGTATACGAGTGAGTTATGATTATTATTATTATGAGGGAAGTAGCTTTGACAAAATGATTATGAACTAGCTGTCCTGAAATAAATTTTGAACCAATTCTATTTAATGATTGCTTGATATATCAATATCATACATAGTTACTAATACGTAAAGACAAGAACCCTAGTTTAATTTCAGACTTAGAGTTTTTCAATCGTTGAAATTTGAAAAATTCAAATAAGTTAGCCAGTAAATTTCTTTAAAATTTGATTCGAGTTTATTTTAGATCCTAAATTAGAATAGTTTATTCTATTTAACGTTATAGTTTGCACCAAGTCCATGACAAAAAGATTGATCCAAATCTATTGAACATGCGTCTATAAATACATGATAATGATATGGGATTAGCTAGCTTATGATATCATAAAACAAGACTTTATATCCACTCATATAAACTTGCATAGTTTTATCTCTCGTAGCAATAGGAAGTATCAATCAGTGGTGATGGTGGAGAGCTATCAGAACCACAACTTTGAAATAATTTATTAGTTTTTATGTCAATCAAATTTTTATATGTTTTTCTGGTAAATAATGGAGGTTTTTTTTGTTTACTTTAACTTAGCCTCGCCGCCCCCATCACCTAAATGTCATTTTCTTTAGGACCGACCCAATATACTATATCATCAATATGGTGCTCTCTTCTTTTTGTCGTATAATATCATAGCCTGTCGATTTTTCAGATTTAAAAAGCCACAGTTTTTGTATGCCAAATCATTTTAAAATAACTTACGTCCACTTTTTTTTTTTATCGAATCAGCATTTACATTCTTGAAAACACATAACAAAACTCCAAAACCTTATTTTGCTCCAACGAAGCATGGCTAAGTTTCTTCACTCCAAATCCAACTAATCATGCATGGTTATATTCGAGTGTCTCATTGTATATATAGAGAACATTTTTCTTGTTCACCAAAGTCAAAACACTTTGTTTTCAAAATAGATAGATATATGGTCATTCTCTTACATTATAAACATTTTTGTAGTCTAGAAGGTCTAGTTTTCTATCACCAACATATGTTATTAAGTATGTTTGAGGTGTCATAAAACAAAACCCTACTTGAAGATGTTAGAGCCGGAACTCAAAATTATGACACAATATTAAAGAAGCATAAACTATTTCGTTCACAAACTTTCATTTCAAACTTAATTGACGATAAGTAAATTGATTCGTCGTATATCTTATCACACATAACTCAAATTAGCATTTAAGTTGATATTACTAACATAAAGTAACCAAAGCCTAAACGAACCCTTTTTCATAATTGTTGTGTTGGTATATCACTCTCTAAAACCAGGGTGTAAAGTTATGGTGCCGTTTTGTGGGGTGGGTCGAGATTCCACTGAGGTTAAAATCATATGGTCTGTGTTGGCAAAAGGTGACACGTGAATGGGTGGCGCGCGTGACTAACCGACCCGATCCCTCCGACAAACGTATCGTCACCGTCCAATCCATCTCAGCATATAGCCGTTTGTTCGCTCAACCACTCACATAATGCCACGTTTGTTGTCCCCACCAATCATTTGCATTTTCTCTTCATATCCAAAATTTCATATCTTTTGCGAAAATTGCTGACAATTAGACTGAAAACGAAAATATAACAAAACAATAAATCCCAATAAAAATGACAAATTGTGACAACCAAACAAAAGACAGGAGATGCAGTTCCATGGTTATCGTTTTGCCATGTGGCAAACCTTATCGTTTTGGCTACGTTGGTCGGCTACTATTAGACGAATATTCCACGTCAGCCAACTCTTTTTTCTCATGTTTTTCGAAGTGAATTTTAGATAATAAAAGCACAGAAATGTGAATTTTCTGGTTCTGGTTCTGTTGTTAATTGTTATTAGTATGTTTATTTATATATTTTACACTTTCTTCTATTCATAGAAAACTAGTCTTAACCTTATCTAAATATTCTAGACAAATCGAGTTACATATAGTATGACGTCGTTATGCATAAATTTTGTCCTTTTTAGTCACTCCAATTGAAAGAATTAGTCCAGAATGTACTACAGCAAGATCAACAAACATATATTGATTTATCTGTCTTCATAATTAATAATTTAATATGCATTCAAATGATAATCAATTGGATATATACTTTACATGATATTTACAGATCAAAAATTTCTATATTGTAATTTCCGATTACTTAAATGAGTAAAATATAAAAGTCATATGAAGTCCAAATTTTATTGTACCGGAAAGGACAAATAAATTCATATAAAGTCATGTTCTATTGAATCTCTTCTAGTCCTCCATATTTCAAATCTCTTCTAGTCCTCCATACGTATTTGAACTGCGGATATAAAGTATGTTAGTTTTTTATTTCACTATGGTAGATTTTTAAAACGTAATTAAAACAGGTTTAACTATGAGAACATCGTAGATCCGACCAAAATTTATCGCATAGTTTGAAAAAAAAGATAAGATACTACTATTAAGTATATATATTTTATGTTTTGTTTTGTTTAAATAAGGAGGTAGACATTATTAATAGTTGTTTAGCACACGAACAAGAAGTTACTAGTATAATTTCTCAACGTTTATTTTGTTGATGGGGTGCTCGTTGGTCAAATTTAGCGGCCTGACAAGCTCAGTCGACAGTAATGTGCCTTTTTGGGTGTACACTGATGTCTCACCTACAATGTTTTTGGTCGAGTTACGTATAAAAGCTCTTGTCCTAATCAATTTGTCTTGCATACGTTTTTTACAGGAATGCATTCACTTAGTTAATTAGCCTTTCCTTTTAGCCCATCACCCATATGATCTATTTAGTGCATTTTCTTTTTGTTTGATCATCGCTGGCATGGCAACAATAACAAATAAAATCATCGGGATAACTAAACGCTAAAATTCTATGCAACTTGAAAATCTGATTAAAAAAATTAAAGCAAGAGTTATTTTTCATCACCATCGTTTTGTCGTTAAATATGACAGAAAATTTCGTTCTTGACGTATCATTTTCATTTTATTTTCACAATGTCCATTCTATTTTTGTGTTGGACCATTTTTCCATGTGAACGAGTGGTTTCCAAAACAGTATATAAAATTTCTATGATTGATCTTATACAATTCGATTGGATTTTTTTTATTTTTTTTTACCAAACACTAGCCAGCAAGAGAGCCCACAAGGCCCAAGAACCATGAACCGTTGCCAAACTTAGCAAGTGCTCCAAATTACTTTGAGCACTTGGCAGAAGTTACTTGATATCAGGCAAAAACCTTTCTTTTAGTATTTTAGCACAAAGAATCTTCAAGAAATGAAGAGAGACGAGTAATTATGATGAAACAATCATAAATCTTCCTTGCCGTTCAATATGAATGAAATCGTTTTGAGTGTCAAGTTCGATGTTTACATGAATTTGAAGATACACATCTTTCAGTATATTTTTATTTGAGCATATATTAATCAATCAACATACTGGAGGAAAAAATAATCAAGAACTCCAAGACCTTATGTTCATATACTTTAAAACAAACATGAGACAGTTATTTCAGCAAAAGAAAATAATTTCTACTAAGCAAAGAAATTTGTGAAGAATGATAATCTTTTTTCAAAATAAATAGTGTTCAAGTAACCTTCAGAACAAGTGCCAAAGACTATGTATGAAATCAAATGGCCACTATCCATTACATGAGATGCAAAATCCTTACCATTTACCATTAACAGTCATGAAATTTGTATCTAAAGAACTTCACAAAAAGAATGGAATAGATAGTCTCGGTTGTTTGTGCAGTGATCAAAATTGAATCAAAGATCATGAAATTCTCATCTTTTAACCCTCAAAATGCAATACCATTTACACCTATCACCACTAATCAAGTAAACAAGCACATTCCATACATACCAAGTTCCCAAACATTTAGCAAACATACAACAACACCAATGCAGTTTCAGATTCTCATCACCATAATCAAACAAAGAGCTCACCAAAAGCAGAAATTAAACAGTGATGATAGAGAACCATTGGGGTTTTGAAACAGAGAATAATAAGAATCCAAAACTTGAGAGTCATTCTAAGTGAAACATCATAGCAGCTAAGTTCCCAAACAAAAACAAAATATGGTAAAACGAGAAAGATAACAACAGAAGCATTTCAAATTCCCATAAGAAGAAAAAAAAACTCCATTGTTCCTTAATTCTCAGGAATCTCAATCTCACCTTCTTGAATCTCCTGCTGAAGATCCTTAGGGTCTTTCCCATCAACAGTGCATCCCACAGAGACACACGTTCCAAGAATCTCCCTCACAGTCCCACTCAGCTCCTTAGCAATAGATCTAGGCCTCATAATCCTAGCAATCTCAGTCACATCATCGAAAGAGATGTTACCGTTATGCTTAATGTTCTTCACCTTCTTACGGTCTCTCTCTGGCTCCTTCAACGCCTTGATGACGAGAGCTGCAGCAGATGGAACCACGGTTACCTTAGCTTGACGATTCTGAACCGTCAGCTTCACGGTGACACGAAGTCCTTTCCATTCTTTGGCCGTCTCTTTCGCGATGTCTTCTCCGATCTTCTTTGGTGCGAGACCGAGAGGACCGATCTTTGGAGCTAGAGAACTGGCGGCTCCCACTTCTCCTCCGGTTACACGGACGTACACATCGACGATCTGGCTCGGGTCCAACTTCGGCGGCATGGCTCTGTGTTTTGGAGTTTCGCTTGATCAAAAAGTGGCAAACGAAAAGGAGGCAGCTGCGAAATGAGCTTTTAGGGTTTTTTGGAAGATGAGGAACGTATTAAGTGGTCGAGATTAGGGTTTCTTTTGTTCCGATGCTAAATTACTAACTTATCCTTTCATTTCGAACGGCCCAACCCAATATTATATGGGCTTAGTAACTTTACTAATGTAGACCATTGAAGCCCGTGTATAATCTTCGGTACAATCAAGTCTCGGTTCTATTACTGGTTTGATCGCAAATATTTGGTTTAGTTAAACCGTTTCTACTTCTCATCAACCAAAGTTACTGTTAGGAGGAGGAGAGACAAAGGAGTTGAATCTCGAGGCAAAATCAAAATCCAAGCTTTTTCTAGGGTTTTACGGATCTGCGATTATCATTGTTCTGGGTATTTCTTTTTTTTAGTGATTCTCAGATCTACCATTTTTCTTAATTTCGTAAGAATGTGTTGTTAAGAGATTTAACAAGTTAGAGACTTTGTTTTTCCCCAGTTCGTTGAAATGACGAGAAGAAAATCCACCGTCGTCCTGCCGCAGCCTATTCGTCGATCAGCGAGGCTTATCTCTCTGCAGAATCGAGATAGTCAAGTGAAACCCAGGAAAGATCTGGGCTTTGGCTCGGAACCCACGAAGAAAACTCGTCGGGAAGTCTTAAGAGGTCTATCGAAGAGATTAGTATACTCATCGGATAGTCCAATCGAAGATTCGAGGTCGAAGAAATTGAACATTTCGAAAGATGGGTTTCCGTCGCTAAGGAGATCTCTTAGGCTTTCGAGTAGGGAATGTCCTGAAGTCAACAAAGAGAAGCCTAAGACTGCATCTACTTCATCTTCTCGCACGAAATCGTCGACCACTGTTTCGTCTTCTTGTGCTCTGAGACGTTCTCCTAGGTTTTCAAGTGGAGGAGGAGAATCTGTGGATCAATCTTCTTCTTCCATTGGGAAGAAATCAGGTAATAGTGTTTTGAGTAGCTGTAGTACGAAATCAATTTCATCGGAGAAAGTGAAAGGTGGAGATGGTTTGAAATCTAAGGATAGAAGTAGAAGTCGTGTTCGTCCTAAGACTAAGAAGATGTTTAGTGGTTGTGATGATAATGAAGAAGAAGAAGAAGAAGTTAGTGTCTGCCTTACTGAGAGGAAAAGGATGAGAATTGCAAAGCCGAATGAGGAAGAAAATGCTGAAGCAAAAGCTGATGAAGTGAAGAGAAAAGGAAAGGAGGAAGAAGAAGAAGAAGATGAAGAAGAAGGATTGAAGGCAAAGAATAAGCTTGAGAAAGGAGGATGGACAGAGGAGTTGGAGTTAGCTTTACAAGGAGCTTATTTGACGGTGAAGCCAAGTCCTAATTTCTGGAAAAAAGTTGCTAAGATGGTTCCTGGAAAATCTGCGCAGGAATGTTTTGATAGAGTGAACTCAGCTCTGATTACTCCTCGTCAAGCTCAGCCTCGAAGAGCCACAAAAACAATCTTATCAACGATTCCGCAGTTTTCACTTTCTGCAAGCAAACTACTGAAACCCAATTCACCAAAGACAAAGATACGACAGCGCAGAAACAATCTCTCAAAGAAAGTGGTCAGGCATTTACTGGAGAAGCAAAATCATATGGATCAAGGTCTTGGATTTGATCTCTTCTCAGTTCTTGAGCCTAACACCACAAGCAATTTTCTCTCAACTCCAATGGAAAAAGGGCGAAGTCTTCCAAAAATCCTTGAAAGTCCGGTGCCTTGTTCAAGTAAAGATCCAACAACTCTCGTTAGCCCTCCAGTACTGAAACAGGTAAAAAACAAGGCATTGCATGAGAAGTACATTGATCATCTGCATATCAGGGATGCTAAAAGAAAAGCCGAGTCAACTCGACTGGCTGGGAAAGAGAACATAAGACCTATTGAAATTCAGAAGAAGGATTCGGTGAGAGCAGCTAAGGATGCACTTTTCTTTGATGTACAAGATGCAATCCAAAAGCTAAAAGGTCTGGAAGCTGAGAACTCATCTAGTTCTTCAGAGTTTTGCTATGATCATGTCGAAACGGACGAAGAAGATTAAATCTAGTTGTTTCTAGCCAGATAGATTTGATTGTACTAGGGCACAGAGCGTAGAGATTAGAGTAAGGCATTACTGTAAATCTTAGTTTTGTAACCATGAGACTGAAACTACACATTGTGTGAGTTTAGTTTAGTCAGATGTTTGTATACACAACAAAATTGATTCTCTGTTTACTATAATGATCAAATTTTGGTTCCATACTTTTTGCATATAAAGCTTAACATAAATCATAAGAGAGAAAACTAAAAGCCAAAGGTGTTAAACTTCCTTAGTTGAGTTACAGAAGAAAGTGATTCTTAAACACAAGAACACTTGAGAATTAAAACAAGTAGTAATTTACACAAAAGAATTTCCTCCTTCAGTGGAAATTTTTAGTTTACCGTTCCTAATCAAAAGGTTAGAGATCCTCAAAATCTGTTTCCTTCCTTAAGTAAGACCCATCTTAAATCCTCCTGACATAAAGTATTAATAGTTATATGTTTAGATAAAATCCTGATTAATATCAGTCTTCAGAAGAGTAGTCAATCCGCTCTATCTCCCAACAAAGCTTAGTCGCAACACTTTCATGGCAAGGCGAATATTCCTGCAAACAACAACAACAACACAAATTATATGGTTTGAACATGAATATTTTTGGATCCATTAAAATGTCAAATTGTCAATTGTCACGAACCTCCAGCTTCTTTACAAGCTCCTTGGCAGTAGGTGCAGAAATTATGATCTGGCGTGCGTTTGTACTGATGAAGCCTTCTTCAACGGCTTTATCAATGAAAGAGAGCAAAGAGTTGTAGTATCCATCAACATTGAGCAAACCCACCTGCAGTAAGAACAATGATAATTAGTTTTCTAATGACTTTGGGTTTAGAGTTATCTACCAAAGTCTGAATCTTCAGAAGGATAATAGTGATGGGTCTTTACCGGTTTATCATGTATTCCAAGCTGAGCCCATGTTATGACCTCCAAAAGCTCTTCAAGTGTTCCATATCCACCTGCAATTTTTTTAAAGCAGAAGACATTATAATCCATTAACATTATTATTATTAAGAGAAATGGTCAATTTACAGAACTATGCTTCATATGCAGAAACTGTCCTCTGACTCTATATACATATGGACATGATTACAAAAAAAGCAGGTCCTATTGAAGAACAAGACTTCCTTAGATGGGCAAAACACGCATTTTTCTGAGACTGTTTCAGGTTTTTGTCTTTTAACATGAAACAGGTAAGAAAAGTAAAACCTTGGTCACAGTTACACTACACACAAGCTAAATAGAGAAGTAGCTCCCAAGTAAAAGGCAAAGAGAAAAAGAAACAGAGACTGGTCTAATTTTCAGTGCGAGATGTCGATGGGTCAAGGCATCTATAGTTATTATATTCAACATTTTGTCCATATAAAAACCCCAGAAATCATTACAAAGCAAACCAATATACTTTTAAAGTTTTTAACTTGAAACAGTTGCTTTCACACTGCAGCTTGAGTTTGACCAAGAAACAAAAAAAACATGTTTTTACCAACATGTTCTTCTTCCATCTTCTTTGGCAAAAACAGTCAAAGAGTTAAACACTTTTCGATGCTATATTTTAATGAGCATTCTTCTTCTTTATTACTTTGATATTCCACAATTTAAGAATTTAAAAAGCCTAAAAAATTATGCTCATTAGATTCTTAAACAATGCTGTCACTAGACTTGACCAGGTTATATCTTACATAATCATTACTTGTTTAGAAAACTGAACTTGTAAGAGAGAAAACAAAATTAACATTAAAAACTGATGGGACCTTGAACAATTTCAAGATTTTAATTAAGAAATCAATACTACTAACCTGGTAAAGCAATAAAAGCATCAGAGTGTCTAGCCATCTCTGCTTTTCTTTGATGCATATCTGCAACTGCTCTTACTTCTCCTACTGTTTCACCGGTCAACTGCCAAAAAGAAAGAGCATCCAAAATTTAAGATATTAACTAACAATCTTGAAACTTTAAACTTAATTAAAAGGGGAAAACAAAAAGCAGCTTTAGACTGTTCTATGACCAGAGGCAATGATGGCATTGTAAGCAAATTGGCTTATTTTAAATTCATTGCAAGACTTTAGTTAAGAAGCTCTTCATCTTATTTTTTTCTCAAAATAAAACTTTCTCTTTTGGTTTCAATAAAAGAGATGAAAGTTAAGGCAAAGAGAGAAATTAAAGCAAGAATACCTCTCTAGGCATGAGTGTCTTGGGAATAACTCTGTGGTCAAATAACAACAAAGATAAGAAAAAAGACTTATTAAGACAAATAACTCTGTGCTCAAATCGTCATTGTTTCCTTAAATCTATGGTCAAGTGATTAGATGAAGAGTTACCCAATAACATGGCGACCACCATCATGAACAGCTTGCGAAACCAAACCCATCAAACCTATGCTTCCACCTCCATAGACTAGATCAATGTTCCTTAAAACCTGTGATAGTAAACGAAACAGAGTAAATAAACCATCTTTATCACTACAGATAGTTTGAGAAATTAGCTATGAAAAGAAATCAAAACCAAAGATACTCTATTTGTACTATCAAATTAGATACAAACATTCCCATGCGGAATTTGTGGGCTCCAAATCATAAAAGATGAATATGATAAAAGGGAAAAAAAGAAAGAATCTTTTTGAGTGATCAAAATTACATATTTAAGAGCGTTTTTCAAAGTAGAAAACAGAGGAAATGCTCTGCATTTGCAAAAAAAAAAACTCAGAAACATATTCACAAACATCTGGTGAACATAAAACTGTAAGAACTCAAGAAACAGAGTAATAACTACACATAGAAAAATCCAGAGGTGTATGTAATAATACCAATTCGTTGCCTAGATCCACAGCAGCATCTTGGTAACTACTCTTCTTGCCTTGGCTGCTTCCACAAAACACACAGATTCTTCCAAACTTTGACTTTTGCATGGTTTCATTGTTGACCTCCATTGGTTACGATGAGAGCTCAAGCTATGAAAAAATCTAAACTTTTTACCCGAAAAAAAACAAAACAAAACAAGAAGCTTTGGTCCTTTGTATTTTTGGTAATGAAATCTCTCAATTGGGTTTTGCTTCCTTAAAGAACATAAACGACAGGTACAAAACGTACAAGTGTCAAAGAAGAAGAAGAAGTTAAACCAAAAGAAAAAGCTCGAAACTTTTCTTTGCCTACTAAAATGCTTTCGAGAGTTGGGGATTGTTGTATTAATATATAGTTAGAGAGTGCGTTTTCTCGTCATGCTCTTGGAAAAAAATTTCATTTTTGGGATTTTTCACACGTGAGAGATTGAAGCATGCGCGTCGCAGCCACCCGCACATACACTTCATGTTGGCACGCGTGGACCACTTCTTTGTGTTTTCCTCTATTTGTCTTCTTTGTGCTTCCACATTTTCGTTTATTTTTCTATATTGAACTATACACTTATGAATGTATTTCTATAACTTTCTATTTTCTACTTACTAACTCCAAAGACTTTGGAACCTAAAAATAAAATTCAAAATGGTATGGATGTTTAATTGAGAGTTTATGGGAAATTAGTGTAAGCAATCTCAGAACAAGAAAGATTCAAGCTTTCTTGACATAGATAAATAACCTAAATAATCATAATATTGACGAAATTTCTATATTATGAATTTCAAGATTTTTACAACTCCAACTTGACGAAAATTAGAGATTGATGATATTGAATCAAACTCCTTTTCTTTTTACTAAATTTATTGGATATAACCATATACATTAATAATCATAATATTTTAAAGAAGATTACATATTGAAAATGAAATATCCCTAAAAAATGTTTCATAATGATTTTAATATATGTCGTGCGAAAGATAATGGGAAGTGACAAAGAAAACATCTTTAGATTAAAGAAATTGATTTAGATATAAAGCTACCTCGCTTTTTGATTCCCTTTTTGAAGAACAGAACAAAAATTTCATTTTCGACAATGCAAATAAAAACATTTCATTGTCAACATATATCTGAACATATAAGATGGGTCCAAACATAATTTACTTTTACCTCTCTCTATTCTGTAATATTTAAATGAAAGTGTGATCAAATTAGTGATGAGATACACAGACATGTACCATATTCATATAAAAATTTATACTTATAAATGATGATGTCTGGGTTATGGAGCAATGTGCCATTGATGATTGAAATAAGGAACACAAGATGAGTAGTTATGGCTTTTATTATCAATGTACTAGTATCATTTACACTCCCTATGAAGACAACCCTCCTCCTATCTTGTTCTAAGCATATACCAAAATCATTTATTTTGAATATTTACTCCACTTACTTTACTTTTTGTTTGGTGCTTTTATAATAATGTTTTTGTAGAGATATTAAAAGCTCTCGCTTTACCCATATCCCTGTGCATTTGGATAATGGATATCTTACTCATGGCCGTTTGTTTTAGTAAAAATTTATTCATACATAGTTGTTGTTAACGTAAAAGAATATGATTACATCTATTACGAATAATCCAACACAATGATAGACTATAAGGATCCAATGTGACAACAAATGAGGGTACTTCAATGTAGTCAATGTATGTAAAAGGTTGATTTTGCTTGGCTTGGAAGCAATGAATTTGAATTATCTTTAGCTAGTAGCAAGTTCGTTCAAATGATGAGATAGAAACATGAAGCCATATTGACATCGTTTTCCATGAGCACGTGAAAACAAGTACACAAGTCATGTTCAATATATAAAAGGAAAAGAATAAGCAAATTTAGGGTTTCATGATTTATTTTTTTCATCGTTAGTACATGTAAATTGGCGAGGAAGGAGGCCATTTTTTTCCCTTTGGACTTTGATGAATAATTTGATATATTTGCATACTGATGCACCTCGTTATGAGACGAATTCACTCCACAAGACACAAGCATTCTATTACATAGGAAAATTTGATTATGAAATTGTAGACTCCACATGCTATTAAGTTATTAAATTATCTTATGGTACTGTATTAGTATGGAACTGCAGCTAGCTGTTTTTACTCCGTATACCGTATGCTACGAAATTACTTTCTTCCATATGGACATTAGACAGTCACCCCATACTCTCATACTTAATTGGACAAATATATAATAAGTGTGTGTGAAATTAAACTAGAAAATTGCAATCCCAAGAACTCAGTGCAAGCTGCCCTATCAGATTTAAGTATATATTTTGGGTTAATTTAGAGATTATAAACAAATAATTACTTCTTGAAACCAATGTGTATTTGTATCTGCATGCTTGCATGCGCATTTAACTCTTTTGTTTTGTTTTTTTACTCCACTCCACATTCCTCTTGGGTTTCTAACTTTCAAACCTATTTTATAATATTATTATATTCGACTATGATGCTAATAAAACCACATACTAATTAGTTCATTCTTGATATATTCAACATTCATTTTTCAAAGATCTCAAATGGTTATGACTTGTGGTTATATATATACCAACAATGGATAACCAAAAGTAAACCTCGTTTGCTTTTGATCTTATAACAATAATTCTCTTTAGATGCAAGAGAATTATATTATTCGGTTAAAAGTTATTTATATTCACGATACTGTTAAACGGACCTAAATTCAGGTTTGTTAACAAATTTAACATGTGTATGTTATTTTTAAGAGTAAATTAAAATTGAAACAATAAAAGGTAAAAAACTCCTAATATAATTCAATTTTATGTATATTATATGTGATTAAATAAGTTATATATCCATTTGATAGATGCATTTATGGATGTGTGTGCGCCGAATACAGATGAAGCAGAAGAGCAGTGATGAAAAGGCTCCTCGCTTTCTAATTCTATCAGACAGATAACTTTATTTTAATTGTTTTTTGGTTAGAAATTTTTGATTCCCAACAAATCATATTTAATTTGATGTTAATGAACGAGCCAAATGACGACCATATCAACTGCAGCTGTAGTACTAACAAGGGCCCCAACTTGCAATTACGACCGGCCAAAATCTGCCTTGAGAGTACCATATTCATTATGGTATTTACATATTAATTTAGACAAATTTTAGATTAAACCATTTTCAGAATCTATCTTAAAATCTATAAAGATAGTGTGTGACTTTGTTTAATACTCGTAACATTACTCACCTCTATAACATTACTCAACCTTAATAATATACGTCATATCTATAACATACGTGTATAGGGTCATGGTGGTTGATTGATATACGAAGACAAAACGAAAAAAGAGTTAGTAAAAGGCCTAACTTGTAGGCAGGAAGAGTGGTGGAAGTATGATGGTGAAAGAGCAAAGTGACATTTATGTTCTTGTGTTCTTTATTTTTGAGACATAATCTTCCATTTCTTCACTTCAATGTTTCTCTTCTCTGCTTTCGGTCATTGCTATGCCCCATTTGTTCTTACCTTTTCGTTCTACCAATAATATAAATATTCTCTTTTTTCACCTAATGACGTCGAAGATACCATCGTCACGTGACATCCGCACACCATATGTATTGACATTGGTATTAGTGTTGAAAATTAGAAGGGGTGTCAATGGGCCGTGCTTGAAGAATATAGTCCGAATCAATCTCAGAGTTTAGGCCCATTTCAATCTCTTAGCGGTATAATCCATCATTGTACTAGCGTTTAGGCCCATTTAATAAAATTGGGATATATAATACGGATTACACCAAACTATAAAGTTTTGAATCCCAGAGCATATGCACTGGGTTCATATGAGAACTGACAATACAACCTCACACAATCAAACCCTTCCAGAAAATTTCTTGTTCCATATCGAAATTTGTTAAGTTTTAGGAAAACTGGTTTTCAGAACATAAGAAGATCACGAACATCAAATAAAACAGACTGCTACAGTCACTCTCATATGCCAAAAAGCCAAATTGTGTCAAAATACCAACAAAAAAGACAAGAAGAAAATGCAACTTCAACTACAACCAATCTCGCAGGATTCGAACAGACAAGAAACATGGGTTCTCTGCTTTAATCTAATTGTTATCTTTCTCAAAAAAAGACCATTCCTTAACGACCTTCATGCATCAAAGGCGGATAAAGCCTAGCGTGCACCAGCAGTGAGTTTTAGTTACTGTCTGAAACCGCCATTTTCCACTAACCCTATATGCTTCAAAGAACCTGTTACATTCGAGATTCAACTGTCTTAAGCAAGGCAATATATGATTCAGAATGGAAATAGCAGAACATGGCTGAGAATTGCGATTCTTACCCTCCAGAATTTGCATTTTTTGAGAATATGAAAGAGGTGTGACCGCTCAAAATTGGCCTCTTGGTGGCCTAGCCTCAGCCTCTGAGACTCTTATTTGTCTTCCATCCAAATCCTTTAGGAAAGTAACACATGAGTTAGATATTTGATATTTACAGTAAGAAGTACCAATCGAATAAATTATTATGCAAAGAAGAGAAGTGATGATACTTACTGCTCCATTCAAGGAATTGATCGCCTTCTGAACCTCTTGGGAAGAGCTAAGTGTCACAAATCCAAAACCCTTGGATCTACCGCTGTCCCTGTCGTAGATAACCCTAGCTTCAACTACCTTTCCTTGCTCGTTAAACAAGTTCTCAAGTGCCATGTCATCAACACCCCAAGAAAGGTTGCCCACGTAGAGACGGTTTCCTGAACCTGAGCCCGAACCGGACCCTGACCCCGAACCATAACTGGAACGTTGAGACCCTCCGTAACCACCACCACTACGTTGAGAACCGTATCCACCACCACGCTCGGAACCATAACCACCACCACGCTCGGAACCATAACCACCACCACGCTCGGAACCGTAACCTCCACCACGCTCAGAACCGTAACCTCCACTTCTTGGTCCTCTGGAGAAGGATTCCTCTCTTTTAGGTGGAGGAGGGCCAGCATTGACTCTCAAAGGTCTGCCTTCAAATTCCTGAAATGTTAAAAATCAACAGGATTAATGAAAACAGCCAGTGTAGTAATGTAAGAAATCCAAAAGACAAGCTTGAAGGTATGAACAACAAGACAATGTGACAAAAACAAATGTACAAATCTAAATCGGCTACTTATATCCCAAATGAGAAACACGAACAACCTAGAAGAAGATGCATCTTATCAGCAGAATATAAAACAACATCAACCACGAAGTCTCCACAAACCAAACAGAAGATAAACAACACTATTTCTCTATCTCAAACGTTCATACAATCCAATTCATGGAATTCCACATTACACACAAGCCAAGAACAAGAAACAATACAAGCAACTCAATAAACAAACAAGTCCACACAAAACTCTTATCAACAAGTAAAGACACAGTAGCGAACACAAGTATCTGCTTACATAGCCATTGAACTGTTGAGCTGCTGCTTCAACTTCCGCTGCGGTTGACATTGTCACAAATCCGAAACCCCTGCTCCGGCCAGTCACTTTGTCATAGATAACCTACAATATCAAACTCATTTCATCACAAATGAAAACAATCTCAAACCTTTAGCTATGTTCTCACTTTAACTCTACTCAAAACGATTCAAACCCAATTAAGAAAGATAATTAATCCAAATCTGAAAACAGAAACCTAAATTTATCTTACCTCAACCATCTCAACATTTCCAGCGCTCTCAAAGAGCTGAGCAAGCTGAGCGCTATCAACGTTAAAAGAAAGGTTACCAACAAAGAGCTTAAGGTCAGGAGAGAAGGAGTTACGCTCCACAGGCGCTGAATCGTCACCGTCAGCGAACATATCATCTTCCTCCACCTCAAAATCCGAAGATACAGCAACGTTTCTAACGAAACGCGACGGGTACTCGGCGGGGGATGAGCATTTGAGGGCGGAGGAAGCGAAGATAGAGACGAGGTGGTCGGAGTGAAGTTTGAAGGAGAGGGAAGGAGGTAAGACGGAGACGGAAGCGGGTCTGGAGACGCAGAGAGGAAGGGATTTAGGATTGAAAGCAGAGAGGGAAGAAGCAGAGGCAGACATGGCTAAAGCTTGAGAGAATTTTGCTCTCGAGGCTAAAGCTTTGAGAAGCTGGTGGTGAAGAGATAAGGTTTAAGGGTTCTGCGAGATAACAAGTCCAGTTTTTGATATTTATTGGCAAAAAAAATGGAACTTTTCGTTTTTTCTTTGCAAAAAATAAAAATCTTTATCCACTTGAAATATCTCCCACTTGGATTTTTTTTTTACCTACTAAAATCTGTGTCAGTCAAAAGAGTTGGTAAAAATAAAAGTTACTTTGTTACATAAAATATAAAAATAGCATTGATCTTATTGTTTGATTCATTAAGTACGAAAATATGACAACACAAATATAAATGTTGTGTTTACTGTTTACTAATGAAATGAAAACAGATTAATAAATAATTATATTGAAAATTTAGAAATTTCAAATATACTTTTTTTTTTACAGTAAGCTTGAGGAGCTTAAAAGAAGAGTTACTCAAACCAATTGAGTTTTTTTTTTCTGTTATATAGTAATTTTTCAATGAAGTGAATGGTATGTGTGATAAGATCTGGTGCGTCCAAATTGGATGGACGGTGTAGATTAAAGAGAAGGAATAAGAGAGTGGGTCTAGTGAGAAGATAAGGCCATTACTAAAAGCCAAAGGAAAAAATGCAACTAGAGAGACTGTACACTGAGGCTCCAGTATGGATCTTCAACTCGTTCTTAACTATTAAGTAACCACTGATACCATAATTTTGAGGTTTATGTAATATTGATACAGTTTCACTTGTTTTCCAGATTTTTTTTGTTTGTTTGTTTTTTTCCTTTTTGTTGGAAATGAAAATCAAAGGTAAAAATAATAGGCAACAAAAATGAATTTATAGTCATGAGTAAGCCTTGCACAAATTTTCAATTAAGATTCCAAATATAGTGTGTTCCGGCTTAAGTTAAGGAAGAGTATGTAACTGACTAACTGTTGTAGCATTAGGCTCAATAGTCAATACTACCAGAAGATGCCATCTTCTCGAACCAAATCATCAATTCTGTCCCAAAGCCTCCTCTCCGGTTCACGTCTGTATTCAGGAGACAATGGATCCGAGAGATAAACCCTAGCTCTCCATTGCTGAGGTTTAGGTTTGGATAATGAATAAAATTAGCAAAGAGTTACTTATTAGAGCCGGTTAAGCTGGAGATGTCTAGTCTGGGATCGGGTATTTCCCAAACCCGAATTTAACCGTTTAATAACCATCCCGGTTCAGATTCATAATAAGAATGGGTCCCATTGATAGCCACGTGTCGCTAGCGAAGACGTAAGAAGAGATTGAAAATGGCTAAGGAACATTGTCCGGCGGAGAATCGAAGAAGAGAAGAAGAACACAACAGTCAGATACTTTTTCTTCTTATTTTGTCCGTACCGAAATCGGAAAATGGACATTACTGTTCGAATCTCCGGCTTAAAATCCTCCAATCTAATCCGGATAACCCCTAGATTCTCATCTTCCTCTAGATTCCGTTGCTCCAACAACGAACCTCCTCGAAAGGGAAACGAGTCCAACGGTGAGAGTCTGATCTCGAAGCTTATGTTCGTTGGTAGATTATAATCGGTTAAATTCGGTTTTATTTGGTTTATAGCAGGTGGTGGTGGTGATAAAGCGTCGACGGACTGGGACAAGGCGTGGAAGAATTTCAAGAAGCAGAGCAAGAAGTCATTGTTCTCGCAATTCAACGTGGACAAGTACGTGACTTGGAATCCTCCCAGATCGGAGTTTGATTTGTCGGAAGAAGTCGATCCTATAAAAAGAACAGAGAGATCCAATCTCATGCTCTGGACAAGTCCAAGGTTCACACTTGTTGGAGCCATCGTCATTGTCTCATTCCTCCTTCTCTACACCATTCTTGCTCCTGTCAAGTGATAATAATCTCATTCATCTTTCATTTAGATCAGATTCTGAATCTGTTGTTTCTACTGTTTATATGCATTACTACTTTTGCCAAATAATAAGATCGCAGTTTCTACAGTCAAGCAAATAAAAACGCAGTATAATAGAGCCCTTTTTGTTTTTGTAATAACCGAGATAGATCATGAGCCGAAATCAAGATTAATCCCCTGAAGTTTATAGAAATTCGTGTATTTTTTTGCCGTTGAAAATGTTTACAGTAGTTAAAAATGAATGATAAACGGTTTTCGTAGATGGTAGAACTCAATCTCTAGACTTGATCCTCTACACACTCAAACAAACCACTTGGTTACACGTTCTTGGTTGAGCGGATTTCAAATGTGAAACATTTTAACTCATTTTTTTTGGTGAACCTGACCAAAAGAATATTGATTGTACAAGAACCAAAGTTAAAACTTGTTTTGGTCGTTGTTGAATAAGAAAACCGTGCTCTCAGAAGTCTTTATATAGGCAAACATATAAATTGTGAATTTTGTTTTCTTTATTATCAATTACAATTTATTTTAAAATATAAATAAAGATATAATAAAGCTATATATTCACGAATAATTCTAAAAAAGTGGTAACAAAAAATGACTTGAAAACATTTTTCTAGTTTCAATTTCAAGTCATTCTAAGAAGTTAAAATTAAGGAATATCACATGCATGAAGTTACATTGAAAGTGTCTTCTTACAAAATAGAAAAAAAATAAAAAATAAAAACATAGTAAATGTTGTGCATTATTCTTTCAATAATTAGGGAAAACAATAATACAGTATCTTAGATGTTTATAAGACCAGTATTTATTCATCCAGGCCTAACAAAACTGCCCGCCGCGATTTCTCATGTAAGTATGTAACCTTAGTTATTAAACAAAATTGCATTTCTTAGACGTTAACCAACTTAATTATTTGTCTTATAGTCAACGTGATTTTTTTACTTTATAATAATGCTTCGATCGTAAGTTGAATCTCAATCAATGTCTTGATTCCCGAGAGAGAAGTAGAGCGTTAAAATTGCCGTACAGAACATGATGGAGACATTAATGAATTCAATAAAATCGGCGAAGTTGGAGGTTTAGCTGAGGGAGGCCTGTGTCATGCTGATTCGTTTAGTTACCAACTCTTCTTTCAAACATCTTTAGTATGTTACTGCTTTCATCCTCTTTATTTGATCTACTGATTATATATATATATATTTTTTTTTTACTACATTCGACATTCGTTGCTAAGAGAATAGAAAACAATTTTCTTTTTCAAAATTATCCTTAGTTTGATATTGGTATGAGAGATTTACATGTAATTTCGACTCTTGAAAATAGATAAATGTATGTTGAGTATTGTTGACTATAAGAAACTAGATGAATGCATCAAATAGAAGTGTCTTTTTGCTTTATGTACTTCCCCACTTGAAAACATGACGATTCTATGAACGATTTCATTCGTCATAACGATAGAATTAGTTTGTCCTACGAAAACAAATGTAAAACTACTATAATTTTCTTGACGTAATATTGGTGGGTTTCATGCTGCGGCTGTTGGTTGGGAAACGTCCAATATAAACATTTCTAATTATGTATATACCTGAAAATTTGTAAAAGCTAATCTAAATTGTGAAACATACATAACAAATACTTTAAGAAGAAAAAGTCATCAAGCAAACAAGAAGACATGACCTAGAACCATTTCCGAGACATTATATTAATATAAAATTGATATTCAAATCCTCCACGATCTTACAGCTTTCAACTTTGAGTATTTCAACGTTTTCTCTGATTACACATAAACTAAAATTTGTTTTTTTGTTTTTTTAATAGTTGATAGCATGTGTTAATTATTAGTTTATATCATACAATGACCTTAGAATCCGCAGATCATTTCAAGAACTCAGAACAAAAGCTGATGTATTCACTTACATCATTGAATTGTGTCAGTTTGAGTAACCCATAATATAAATATACGCAAGTCAAAATGCATTGAGCTTATCTCTCATTTAGACTTTAAATTTCTGATTTCAGAGAGGTCAACTCTTTAAGCCAAGCCATGGCTCATATGGTTGGAGCAGACGATATTGAGTCATTGAGAGTAGAGCTTGCAGAGATCGGAAGAAGCATCAGATCATCATTCCGGAGACATACTTCGAGTTTCAGAAGCAGCTCTTCAATATATGAAGTTGAAAATGATGGTGATGTTAATGATCATGATGCAGAGTATGCTCTGCAATGGGCTGAGATTGAGAGATTACCAACTGTCAAGCGAATGAGATCGACTCTCCTTGATGATGGCGATGAGTCCATGACCGAGAAAGGAAGAAGAGTCGTTGATGTCACAAAGCTTGGAGCCGTGGAACGTCATCTGATGATTGAGAAACTCATCAAACACATTGAGAATGATAATCTCAAGTTGCTCAAGAAAATCAGGAGAAGAATAGACAGGTAAGTAAAAACAAAATCTCTAGGACAAAGCTTTTCCCATTTGTGATTTCTAATTCTAGAAAGTTTGGAACTGTGTTGTGCAGAGTCGGGATGGAGTTACCGACCATAGAAGTGAGGTACGAGAGTTTAAAAGTGGTGGCCGAGTGCGAGGTTGTCGAAGGGAAGGCACTTCCAACACTGTGGAACACTGCTAAGCGTGTTTTATCTGTGAGTACTCAGCAATTTCTGCGAATTACAAAGTTGTTATTGTCTTGATCCTAAATTGAATGCTCTTGTGTTTTCTATTTCTCCAGGAACTGGTGAAGCTCACTGGTGCAAAAACACATGAAGCCAAGATAAACATTATTAATGATGTTAATGGCATTATAAAGCCAGGAAGGTTAGTAGTTGTCTCCTAACTAGTTTTGATCAAAGTTTTATACCTTCAAGTGTGCTTATTCTTCTTGCTGTTGCAGGTTAACACTGTTGCTTGGTCCTCCTAGCTGCGGAAAAACAACTTTGTTAAAGGCCTTGTCTGGAAATTTAGAAAACAATCTAAAGGTTCTAATGATGAAAGCAGTTATATCATTTTCTTGTGAAGATTTTTTTGCTGCAGCTGTGTGAAGTTTGTACCTTTTCTCTTGTTTTTCCTTTTTGTTTCCACAGTGTTCAGGTGAAATATCTTACAATGGACACAGACTGGATGAGTTTGTTCCTCAGAAAACTTCAGCGTACATAAGTCAATATGATCTGCACATTGCAGAGATGACAGTGAGGGAGACAGTTGACTTCTCAGCTCGTTGTCAGGGCGTTGGTAGCCGAACAGGTAGATTTTATAAACCAATCATTGTTTCCCTGAGTGCATTGAAATGTATGTATTCATGATTCTTTTTTCCGCCTACGAAAACAGATATTATGATGGAAGTTAGTAAAAGAGAAAAGGAAAAAGGAATCATTCCTGACACAGAAGTGGATGCTTACATGAAAGTACATTCCTCTGACACTCTCTAGTCTCTGAAGATTATTCTAAATCTAATCTTTAAACTCAGGTGGTTGATTAGAGACTTTTTGTTTTCCTATAGGCAATTTCTGTTGAAGGACTCCAAAGAAGTCTGCAAACAGATTACATTTTGAAGGTAATATAGTCTCTTTGATAGCCTGGCTAATAATCTGGCCCTTTTTTTTGGCTCTTATGTCTTGTGTTGCATTTGCAGATTCTCGGACTTGATATTTGTGCAGAAATATTGATTGGAGATGTGATGAGGAGAGGTATATCAGGAGGTCAAAAGAAGCGTCTTACCACAGGTTAGTTCATATCTCGGAACCTTCAAAATTGTCATCTTTTGTTGACATGTTCATTTTCTAAAGCATTACTTGAATCTCTGAATGTTTGCAGCTGAGATGATCGTTGGCCCGACAAAGGCTCTGTTTATGGATGAAATAACAAATGGCCTAGACAGCTCCACAGCTTTTCAGATTGTCAAATCTCTTCAGCAGTTTGCTCACATATCAAGCGCTACTGTACTTGTTTCGCTTCTTCAACCCGCCCCAGAATCCTATGACCTCTTTGATGACATTATGCTGATGGCCAAAGGAAGAATCGTGTATCATGGTCCACGCGGTGAAGTCCTTAACTTCTTTGAGGATTGTGGATTCCGATGCCCTGAAAGGAAGGGTGTTGCAGACTTTCTCCAGGAGGTAAAAAACCAAAGCTTTGTTCCCTAAGATGAAACTTCTGTGCTTTTGAAGTCATCAGTTGTTGACCTTCTCTTGTTCTGCTTTGAAGGTTATATCCAAAAAAGATCAAGCACAATACTGGTGGCACGAGGATTTACCTTACAGTTTTGTCTCGGTAGAAATGTTGTCGAAGAAGTTCAAGGACTTGAGTATTGGGAAAAAGATCGAAGACACTCTGTCAAAGCCATATGATAGATCCAAAAGCCATAAGGATGCTTTGTCCTTCAGTGTGTATTCTCTTCCAAACTGGGAGCTGTTCATAGCATGCATATCAAGAGAGTATCTTCTCATGAAGAGAAACTATTTCGTCTATATTTTCAAGACTGCTCAGGTACAATAAGAGTTTCCATTCCACAGATTTTCTCCTTGTCTTCTTTAGATGTCGATAGTATTCCTGAGCTTTCTAGCTTTATGTGCGCAGCTTGTTATGGCCGCATTCATCACTATGACAGTGTTTATCCGAACACGGATGGGTATTGATATCATTCATGGAAATTCTTACATGAGTGCCCTCTTTTTCGCCCTCATTATACTTCTTGTTGACGGATTCCCAGAGTTGTCTATGACGGCTCAACGTCTAGCCGTGTTTTATAAGCAGAAGCAGTTGTGTTTCTATCCTGCATGGGCGTATGCAATCCCTGCAACAGTGTTAAAGGTCCCTCTCTCGTTCTTTGAATCTCTCGTTTGGACCTGCCTCTCATACTATGTCATTGGATACACCCCTGAAGCATCCAGGTGAGCTTTCCCCTCTGTTGCTTGGTTCACATTCAAGTCTGGAAATGCTCAGTCAAGAGTAAAATAATGAAGTTTAATGTTTCAGGTTCTTCAAGCAGTTCATTCTACTCTTTGCTGTTCACTTCACCTCGATATCCATGTTCCGGTGTCTAGCTGCAATCTTCCAGACAGTAGTTGCTTCAATCACAGCTGGCAGTTTTGGTATATTATTCACATTTGTCTTTGCCGGTTTCGTCATTCCACCACGTAAGATTTCACCCCATTACTGTGCTAAATCTTACCTCACAAGTTGTACCATTCAAGCATGACTCTAAGGTTCTGTGTTTGCTGCAGCTTCTATGCCAGCATGGCTCAAGTGGGGTTTCTGGGCAAATCCTTTGAGTTACGGTGAGATTGGGTTATCAGTAAACGAGTTTCTTGCTCCAAGGTGGAATCAGGTGATCTCTCTTAGTTTCGAACCGTCCTCTTCTCTCTTAATCACCCAACCTTCTTCTTTATTTGGCTTCTCAGAATTTTTCTGGTTACACATGTAGATGCAACCCAATAATTTTACCTTAGGACGAACCATACTCCAAACCCGTGGAATGGACTACAACGGTTACATGTACTGGGTATCATTATGTGCCTTGTTGGGTTTCACTGTGCTCTTCAACATCATTTTCACTCTGGCTCTAACGTTCTTGAAATGTAAGTACATCCATCATCATCTACTAAAAGTAAATGTATATTCTTTCAAAACACAGTCGCCACATACTTAGACAGCCTTTACCAAATCACAGCACCCACATCATCTCGAGCCATGATTTCGCAAGACAAACTCTCTGAGCTGCAAGGAACAGAAAAGTCAACAGAAGATTCTTCTGTCAGGAAAAAGACCACAGACTCCCCTGTAAAGACCGAAGAAGAAGGTGAAAACTTTGTTGACTCTCTTCTCACATCTCTATTTTTTTTCTCCCACTAACACTTTCTGCTGACACAGACAAAATGGTCTTACCATTCAAGCCTCTCACTGTAACATTTCAAGACTTGAACTATTTCGTTGACATGCCAGTGGTAAAGCTATCATAACTCAAACTATAAACCATATCTCAAGACTATCGCCACGGCTCTCACTTATTCTTTAATATTCCAATGATGATGATCTCAGGAGATGAGAGACCAAGGATATGATCAGAAGAAACTACAACTTCTCTCAGATATCACAGGAGCTTTCCGTCCCGGAATCCTAACGGCACTAATGGGAGTGAGTGGAGCTGGAAAAACCACTCTTCTCGACGTTCTAGCCGGAAGGAAAACAAGCGGATACATCGAAGGAGACATTAGAATCAGTGGCTTCCCTAAAGTCCAAGAAACATTCGCTAGAGTCTCAGGCTACTGTGAACAAACAGATATTCACTCACCAAACATCACTGTAGAAGAATCCGTAATCTACTCGGCTTGGCTTCGTCTAGCTCCTGAGATCGATGCCACAACAAAAACCGTAAACCTCTGTTTTCTCTCTTCTCTTCTCTTCCATTACTCGAAATCAAAAGCTTAAGTAACGAAACGTTGAAAATTGTACAGAAATTCGTGAAGCAAGTGCTTGAGACGATCGAATTAGATGAGATTAAAGATTCATTGGTGGGAGTCACCGGAGTTAGTGGATTATCGACGGAGCAAAGGAAGAGATTGACGATTGCGGTGGAGTTGGTGGCGAATCCGTCGATTATATTTATGGATGAGCCAACGACGGGGCTAGACGCAAGAGCAGCTGCCATTGTTATGAGAGCTGTGAAGAACGTCGCTGATACTGGACGAACCATCGTCTGTACTATTCATCAGCCTAGTATCGACATTTTTGAAGCCTTCGACGAGGTAAATTGCATAATTGGCTCAATAAACTGAATTGTTATATTTTGACCCCAAACTGTTTTATCTTATAAACCAAGTCCAAACTTGAATTTGCAGCTGGTGCTTCTTAAAAGAGGTGGTCGCATGATCTACACAGGACCATTAGGCCAACATTCACGTCACATTATCGAGTATTTTGAGGTAAATTTGCATAAATTTTACTTTTAGTCTATGATTGTTTTTACAAAGATATGTTAACTTCTTTTATTTATTGGATTGAAAAACAGAGTGTTCCTGAAATTCCTAAAATAAAAGACAACCACAATCCAGCAACATGGATGCTTGATGTTAGTTCACAGTCGGTAGAAATTGAACTTGGTGTCGATTTCGCAAAAATCTACCATGACTCTGCTCTTTACAAGTGAGTAAAAGCTTTTAAACTATGCATTAATAACTGTTATTGTTCTAAGAATGTGGTTGTAATGAAAACATGTGTGATTGTTATAGGCGAAACTCAGAGCTTGTGAAACAGTTGAGCCAGCCAGATTCAGGATCAAGTGATATACAGTTTAAGAGAACCTTTGCACAAAGCTGGTGGGGACAATTCAAATCTATTCTATGGAAAATGAACTTGTCTTATTGGAGAAGCCCTTCTTATAACCTAATGCGTATGATGCACACTTTAGTCTCTTCTTTGATCTTCGGCGCACTTTTCTGGAAACAAGGCCAAAATCTGTAAGTGGAGAGTGAACATACCTCTTATATGACACTTTAGATCCCAGTTTGCTAACATTTTGAGTTGTGTTTTGTCATTTGTAGAGATACTCAACAGAGTATGTTCACAGTATTTGGAGCGATCTACGGTTTGGTACTCTTCTTAGGGATAAACAATTGTGCATCAGCTCTTCAATATTTCGAAACAGAGAGAAATGTTATGTACCGGGAAAGATTCGCAGGGATGTACTCAGCGACTGCTTATGCATTGGGTCAAGTGGTGACTGAGATACCTTATATATTCATACAAGCTGCCGAGTTTGTGATCGTAACATATCCAATGATCGGTTTCTATCCTTCAGCCTACAAAGTCTTTTGGTCACTCTACTCTATGTTTTGCTCACTACTCACTTTCAACTACCTTGCGATGTTCCTCGTCTCCATCACGCCAAACTTCATGGTTGCCGCGATTCTTCAATCGCTCTTTTATGTTGGTTTCAACCTTTTTTCGGGGTTTTTGATCCCCCAAACGGTAAGATCACCCATCCTTTAGTTTCTTGAACAAGAATCTTTACCAAGAAGAAAATGTTTTGTAATGTATTCTTTTGGTTTGTGAAAATTGCAGCAAGTACCAGGGTGGTGGATTTGGTTATATTATCTAACACCAACGTCTTGGACACTCAACGGGTTTATCTCGTCCCAATACGGCGATATTCATGAAGAGATCAATGTCTTTGGACAATCCACGACGGTTGCAAGATTCTTGAAAGACTATTTTGGATTTCATCATGACCTTTTGGCGGTTACCGCGGTTGTTCAAATCGCTTTTCCCATTGCCTTAGCTTCTATGTTTGCATTCTTCGTGGGCAAACTCAACTTCCAACGAAGATGATCATGCCAATTAGTCTTCATCAATCATCATTTTAGAATAAAATAATAAAATAATGGTTTTTATTTTTGTTTGTGAAAATAAACATATAACATATAACTTTTCTTTTTGGTATGTATATGATTTTGAGGAAAGTAAACAAAGCATTGTCTATGCAAAACAAATAACCAAATCTTGCAAGTATCAAAACTATATTACTTATTACTTGTCTTGACAAAGACGAGTACTTGTTTTTCCAAGTCGAATACAGGATAAGTAACGGATACGGGACAAATACCATGTATTTATGCCCACCCATATCGACAGACAGTCAGTAATCAAAATTTACCTTCAAATCAAGAAAAATGGGCAATAGTTAACTTGAGTGACAAGTAACAAACTAAAATGAATAATCATGCATAAATTATAAAGATAACATTAAACCATTTTCCATTTTATATAATTTGTACAAATAACTTTTAAGTTATATAAAGGAATTATTTAGAAATATGCTTGGGTAATTGTGTTCTCTTCTAATTTCTTATTATATATCTCTAGAAACTTTTTTTCTCAAAAGAGATTTCTAAACTGATATTACATATTTTTTTTTTAGTTTTTTTTTGTTGTTGTAAATTTTAGACATCTATTTTTAGACATCTATATTAAACGATTAAATATTTCATTATCATTATAAAATCATAATGTATTTATGTATAAAAATTCAAAATATACTACTTTTTGTTTAAAATTTTAATATTACTTCTGTTTGGCAAATTAAATAAAATCTTTCGAATAGTTGACATAGTATAAATTAGAGAATATAAATAAGAAAACCAAAGCGGTCAACACAAGAGGATCGGTTTGTTCCTTTCTTCCTCCTCGTATACGAATCAATACGCATTTCTCCAACTCCATAGCCAAAAGCTCGACGAGATCCAACAGCACCTCCTGATCTGCATCGTTTTCAACTTAGCTTCTCCTGTCAATCGAAATCCCTAATTATACATTGATCGGATTCAATCGAGCGATTCGAGAGAGAATCGCGATGTCAATCCAAATTCCGTCAGCTTCTTGGGATTTTCGCGGTTTCCTACTCTGTTTCATCTTCTTCAGCTCGTTACCAGGTAAATATCACAGAATTCTGAGGATGAGTGATTTTAGTTTCATTTTCGAATTGGGAAAGTGTTTTGTTGCTCGTGCAATAATAGATGATCATTGACGAGGATTCATTGTTTTGATCCCTAACAGGAACAATACTAACACAAGAAGTTACATTAGATTCGGTTCAGATTTTCACGACTCACGATTGGTTCTCGACTAAGCCTACAGTCTTTTTCCAATGCAAAGGAGAGAACAAGACGGTGTTGCCTGATGTGAAGAGAACCAATGTTTCTTACTCTTTCAATGGCGAAGAATCTTGGCAGGTTTGTCTTTTGTTTCCCGAAATGTAGCTCAGATGATTTGGTTTTGATTATGTTGTTGAATTTCAAAGCTCTAGCATGAATTTAGAAATTTGGTTTGGTTTGGTTTTGATCTGAAACCAGGAAAAAAAGAGCTGCCTTTACTCTGGTTCTTAGCGATTGACTTATTTTTTTGGGAATGTGTTAGGGATATGGTTTTGGTTGCTGAATCTGCTCCAGAATTTAGATCTTAGTTTCGAAATGGTAGAGGGGTTCTTCATCTGTGAAATCTACTTAACGTGCAAACAAATAGGTTGTCTTATGTTGAAGGTGATCATCAATTTATTATCACTGTCTTTGACCTCTATGTTCTGTTCTGTTTTTGATTTTTTTTCAGCCACTAACCGAACTTCAAGGAACAAAATGCAAGAGATGTGGAATCTATGAGGACGACCCTCTTAAATATGATACATTTGACGAATGGGAGCTTTGCCCTTCTGATTTCACAGCAGAGGGTAGTTACAAGCGCTTCAAAGAGAAAGAATTTAATGCTACTTTTCTCTGCCATGGATGCTCACAAGTTGGAGCTGGTGAGTTTTACCAAGCAACACATCTTGAGCTTTAGGGTCATTTATTACTGTTTTGCCATGAATACTGTTTCAACTATAAACGGAATCTCTTTCACATGTATCTCTGTTGGCTGTAGCTTCAGTTTGAATCTGTTCTCTGTGATTAGGACTATCATATTCATATGCATTCTTTTTCTTTTGGCAGGTTCGAATAAAGAATCAGGCACCGAGAAGGAAGAACAAAAGGGCGGAATGCATCCTGGAATTGTGGTACTGATTGTAGTACTCTTGTTAGGTGTAGTTGCGGTGGGACTCTTGGTAGGTTACAAGTATTGGAGAAAGAAGAAACGGCAACAAGAGCAGGCCCGGTTTCTCAAGCTGTTCGAAGATGGTGACGATATTGAGGACGAACTTGGCCTTGAAAATACCCTATGAAGCCAAGTTTAATGTGCCACAGTAATTCAAAGTTTATGTACATACATACAAAACGTCTTGATCCTCCTCACAAGCATTTTTGTTTTTGTCGGACATAGAGAGGAAAGGGGTACAATGATACATACAAGCAGTTGCTTCATCCAAAGAAAAGTCAATGTTGTTATTTCTTTTGTCATAACTGTTTAACAATTAAAGAGGCTAAAAGAAACCCAGACTGCGATAGTTAAATCCTTTTTCCTTTACTTACCAAATTTTTTTTTTGCCAAAAAAGACATTACGAGGTGCTTTATTCTTTACTAAACGATCCACAAGCGAGAATTTCATAAATGCATGATTCTTACTAAACAATGAAAAGTAACATCGCAGAGTTTGAAAGTTGTCGGAAAACAAACCAAGAGTCATCAAGAGAGAAGGCAAAGTAACATCCAGGATTGTCACGCAACGAAAAGAAAAGTATCACGCAGAAAGAAAGGGAAAGGAAACAACATCCTTCAGTACAGAATGCTACATAGAGCTTTTAACCTGTGAACCATCAAGGTGACTCACTGCCTTTAGGGGAAGGACGGCTAAGCTCAGCCTCATCATCAATCGGGCTCCTGTCTTGACCATTAAGTCCAACAGGACTTTCACCACCTCCAACAATGGGACTCGCAGAGTTCCTGCCATTACCATTCTCTTTTGGGCTACCATCATAGTCTGATCCACGCTTTGGGCTTGCATCTATCACTTTTCGGTCTGGACTCAGGCTTTGGTCCCTACCTTTGGGAGATACAGATCGCTCCATTGCCTTAGGACTGCGTGATCTGTCCTCCACGCTTTTCTCTCTTCTCACTGGGGATCGCGATCGACTGATGAACAGAGAAATAAAGAGTCAACCAAAGGGCATAAGCCATGGAATTAGCGTTGTCAACATACTTAATAGCTACAAAGTACGAATCATTTCTACAATATTAAGGGAAAATAGTTGTCTACGGGACATGCTTAAAGATCAAACTAATATAGTTCCAGAAAAAGCTCAGAATTGCTCTAAGCTTTTTACCCCACATATGAAGCTCAAAATATGAATTTCTAGGTAAGTTTTTTGGTGGCTCTCCTATTGTATTCCGTATTTGCATTTATAAGACAATTTTCGAGAAGTCCAAATTCACAACTGACCTGTAGCTGCGACCTCGACTGTAACTACGGCTACGGCTTGGGCTCCTTCGGCGACGAGGGGAGCGGGATTTGACTGGTGACCTGGAATAGCTTCCACCCTGCCTGGAGAATTATAATCCAAAAGAGATATGAGAAGAAGCTTAAAGAATAGAACAAACTGTGGAAAAACAAAGATTCAAAGATTTAGTACCTGGCCTTCTTTGGACTAGGACTGTTTTTGCAGTTTCTCTCAATGTGTCCTCTTTCACCACAGCGGTAACATTTATTCTTCCAGTCTCCTGCTGTGCAGTCTCGGGCCCAGTGGCCATCGACACCACAATTAAAACAGCGACCAGAACCAGGAGGTGGGCCTCTGCTACCATTGTCCCGCGAACCACGAGGAGCCTATCATAAATTCAAAAGTTTGGCAAGATATCAGTAATTTTTCATCCAAATTATCAAGCCAATGGAGAATCGGTAATACAGACACAAATAACTAACCCCTCTTGATGCCTCCACAGTGATGCGACTTCCATCGAAATCCCGTCCATCCAAGTAATATCTTGCGTCATCAGCATCACGAGGATCACTAAATTCCTGTTCTCAAAATGTGAGGGACAATGATAGATGCATAACATATATATAAAGTTTGTGCGCATGACAAACTTGAGAATCAAACGCTTGAATAAAGGAAAAGGGTAATATAAGACTTACAACAAAGGCATAATCACGCTTCATATCCACATCTCGTACTCTGCGTAAATTGTTGCCAGAAAATCAAGGCCATCATTACTTAAGGAACTTCCAAACACCAGTTTTTGAGATTTGAGGCCATTTCCAATAAAAACATGCAATAAATCAACAAACAAAATCGCCGATGCACCCTCTATACACCAGACGAGAATTTCCACCAATTACACCACAGTCCACCCATTCATCAAACATCTCCAGGTTAGGCAAACCCCCAGAAACCTTCAACAAGATCATTCAAGTTAAAGAAAAAAAAATCCACTAAACCTAGCTCCACAATTTTCCCACATGTACCAATGCAACGTTATAAGTAAAAACTACCCTCTTTGATTCTAATGTTAAACTTTAGGTATATATCCCCTGCACAACATCAAAGAGGAATCATTCCAGATTCACACCAAAGAACAATTAACAAAAAATCCAAACACTTATCTCCCCAAGAATACAAAAGTCAAATTAGGTCAGTCAAGACAAAGGAATATGACTCTTTACCTTCCGTATCTGCTAAAGAGACGCTCAAGGTCTCTGGTACGAGTTCTAGATGATAAGCGACCAACATAGAGGCGAGTGTTTCCATAGCGATCATCATAGCGAGGCATTGTCAAGCTGCAAAATATTTTTAACATAAGCTATTAGGCACATATGTATATATATATATATATATGCCAATCACAAGAAAAAGAATAACAGTATCCTCTTCAAATTATATAAACAAGAAAAAGACCAGAGAGTTAAAACACTACCTCAGACCTAAACATAGAACCCATGTGAATATCTATGATTTTTCAGCAGAACACAAATCCAAAAACAAAGAAACCAAACTGAATAACACATTCAGAGGCGAAAAGAAGAAAATTTCGTGAGGGGAGAATATAAATCTCTAATCAGATTAGACAGAAGGAAACCTATAAAGGAAATCTACGGCGAGGAAACGAGAAACCAATTGAAATCCCTAATCTAGAGAGCGAAGAACAATAAAATCGTAACCCTAAACAGATCCAATTACAAAGATTCTTCCTCGTACCTGGAGAGACGAAGAAGGAGAGTGCAAATACGCAGTAACCCTAATAATTTCGAAACGAAGGAAGTGAACCGCGGATGATACTGCGATTAGTCTTCAACCCCTATCTTATAACTTGGAAACCGACGAGATTCAACGGTAGCGATTTGTTTCAATCAACGGTTTAGATTTCACGGCGAGATAAACGTCGATATTACCGATATAGAAAATAGAAAATTGCACACTTTCCAATTTAGTACTTTTATTGGGCCTTATATCAACTCTAAAGCCCATTAAAGATTTAGCAAACATATGCAATTTCGTATTAATCATAAGTATTAAGTACATCATAATCATTGGTCAAGTTACTCTAATAATTTTCTGTTTTGTAAATCAGCGACGCTTGTTCTTGCTTCCGATCAAGAGTGTGAAGTAGAAGAGAACCCTAAAGAAGAATCCCCAAGCTACAGTGATCCACAAGCAATTCCATTTGCTTATCTCCGTGATTCCTTGCTGTTTCAGTATATCGATTCCCGTCGTTACGCAAGTCTCCGCCGTCACGTTGATCCCCAAAACGCCGCTCATGCTCTTCAGGAGGCTGATTTTCACGGCGGTTGGAACTTGTCCCAGCGGCGAATTGTCGAACATCTGGATCCCTCTGACGAAGCATTTCGTCGGATCTTCGAATTCGTTCTGTAGAACACCTTCGTAAGGGTATTTCACTAGGGAGAGGTAATGGAACCAGATCCAGTAGAGTGGGATTCGATCTCTAGAGATGAAGAATCCGGAGAAGAGGAGGAAATAAGCGAGGATTGCTACAACCACCGTGAATCCGATCATCACGTGTGAGACTACGCCGGATAAGAACGTCACGAAGGAACTTCCGGCCCAAAACGCGGTGAGGATTGTGAAGAAGAAGAAGAGGAATCCCTCGGAGCCTCCGGCGAGTCCTACGGCCGAGAATGTTGAGGCGGCGAATGCGGCGGATAAGATTATGAGAGCAGGGATGGAGATTATTGTGTGAGCGAGGACGTATGATGATCGCCGGTAAGCGTTGTAAGCTGTTTCTCTCATGAATATGTAACGTTCCTGTAGAAAGACTGGTATTGCTTCTGCACATGTGTAGAATGTTGTGGACATTGCGAATGCGAAGAACCCTAAGCGTTCTTGTATACCTCTTGGTGAATTGTCTAGTTTCCAGAATATTGTGGCTAGGATCATTCCGGTGACTAGTACAGCTCCTAGGCGGATTCCGAATAGCTCTGGTTGTCTTCTTGAGTTTAGTATAGATCGTTTACCAATTACGAGCATTTCAGTCCAGAATGGGTTTGCAAAGGTTTGAAATGATGATCTTAGGTTTGTTGCTCCGGAGACAAGCTTACCTCTCGAGATACTTGCGCTGATTGCATCTTTGAGAGATACATTGGTGTTTCTTCTGCTCTGGCTTGAGGTTTGCTTTGCTCGCCATTGCTTGTGGAACTCGACTAAGGATTTCGTTCCTTCTGGCGAATCTTCCAGCTCACGGATAAGATCGAGTGCAAACTCCGGCTTGTTCTCGTTTTCAGGAATTGGGTGACCGAATTCTGAGAAGAACTGAGGGAGGTGTGTCGGGGAGCCGCTGTAAACGGTGTTTCCCCTAGATAGGAAGATTAACTTATCGAGTAATCCCAAGATTCTGTAACTCGGCTGATGGATGGACATGATAACTATGCTGCCGCTTTGTGCGATTCTCTGAAGCACTTTGACAACCATGTATGCACTGGTAGAGTCAAGACCAGAAGTTGGCTCATCGAGAAAGAGAATAATCGGGTCATGGATTATATCGGTTCCAATTGAGACCCTTCTCCTTTCTCCTCCAGACACACCTCTGTGTCCCTCATCACCGATCACGGTTTTTGCTGCGTTCCTCAGGCCGAGCTGATCAATCAGAGCTTGAACCCGTGCCTTCTTTTTCTTCTTAGAAAGCGAGCTTGGAAGCCTGAACTCAGCAGAAAACATCAACGTCTCTTCCACGGTGAGCATCGGGAAGAGAAGATCATCTTGCATCACATAAGCTGATATGACTTTATGCAGGCTAGATTCAAGAACTTCCCCATTTAAAGTAATATCACCGCGTAGGCTCTCTTTTGAAATCCGATTGGCTAATGCATCGATAAGCGTTGATTTCCCTGACCCGCTCGCTCCAAGAACAGCCATCATCTCTCCTTCCCGGGCTTCACCAGAAATACCATTCAGGAGCACCTTAGTATTCATCTCCATATCATTACCATCAAAAGGTGAATTCCCACAACAAGGAAAGGGCTTAAACTTCTTCTTGATCTTCACGCTGTAAGTCAAGTCTTTGAAGGAAAGAACAAACGGAGAAGAAGAAGGCACACGAGAAGACGGAACCGAGGACCAGAAATTGGACGCAACCGCAATATCCATAGCCCGACTCTGGTCATCCCCCTCATCTTCCACACTCATGAGAAGTTCTGCAAGTGTGACAGACACCCGCGCAGTGTCTCTGTGACATCTCTGAAGCTCCACTGACTTGTGGATATTGTAAAACAGAGGGAGGCCATCGCCATTGACCCGTTTGGCCGGAGATAATATACCGAACAAACCAGACATCACGTGAATTATTGTCTGGTTAATGTTTTGGCCTCAGGTAATGTGTCTAAAGGTCTTACCCACAGAACAATTTTGATCGACTTTATAGGATATTTGGATGGGAGAATGAGGGAGAAACTTGTCAATTAGTTTGGTGATCTCTAAGTATCTAACTTTGAGTTGTTCTGGGTTTTGTAGCTTTTCATATTTACATGTACATAGCTTTTGTTTATATTTTCGTATGTATATAAATTGTAAGTTACGAGTAGGTGAGGAGTTGGGCAAATCCATCCACATTTTTCCGTTATTGTATGTATTTTTTCTTGGGGCTTAAGGTACTCTGTAAAAAAATCCTATTTTAGGTGGTTTTTGTTTACAAAGTGGAAAAGTTTACTCCATGGAATTACGTGTTTATTTCATCTGTATATAATGTATCCGGAGTTTATGGAATTGCAATAAGTATAGCTTATGTAACATGTCAGGAATAGAATTTCTCCTTGCACATGTATGTATGTCACGAATTTCTTAATCTCCTTTTGTTTATTATAGTCACGACCCGCGAGTTTTCTATAATCACTTACAAGCTCTAAGACTTGTTTTTTGGTGCGTGAGACAATAATTGACTAGGGGTTAATTGGATTTCCAACTATTTTGAATCAGTGAATATCTTCGTACAGTAACTAAAGCACGCTACGAATATACTGTTTGTTGTATCAAAATCAAATCATCCAACATTTTGAACATTTATTTAGCGGTTACTAATTAACTTTTGCAATTAGTTAATATCAAACACATAAGATATTCTCATAATTAGGATTTGGCATGGTACTATACTAAGATTGTACAAAGGCATGCCATTATGCATAATGAAGCTAATGGCGTGTTATCTTTCAATTGTTTGTTTAATCATGCACACCATTTTCGTCATATAAAAAAGCGTAAGTGAAGCCTATTTCATTTCAAAAAAAAAAAAAAAAAA
>Ga0041059_1000140_pt1 | contig 43857 bp, 38 predicted proteins | sample AraColnosormetaG_FD_56232 | JGI IMG/M metagenome (GOLD analysis project Ga0041059, IMG submission 56232) | Arabidopsis roots microbial communities from North Carolina, USA - Col MF nosort | ecosystem: Host-associated > Plants > Roots > Unclassified | place: USA: North Carolina | collected...
TTTTTNTTTNTTTTTTTTTTTTTTTTTTTTCTATTGGTAGTGTATCTGTTGATTCTGTTCTATGTTGAATGCTATGATTAATTCTCTAAAAATCTGTGAAATTGGTTCTTACACTAAGAAATTGATTCAATTCGTTGGTTGTATAGTTGCTACGATGAAAACAGCAAAGGGGAAAGATAAAGTTAAGACCACAAAGGAAGCCTTGAAGCCAGTTGATGACAGGTTAATCCCATTATCACTTGGTAACTTAAACATTAATAACGAGAAATTATGGCTATTGAGAAAAGTATATCTTCTTGCTAAATCAGCTTTTAAAGTAGCTTTGCAAATCTGACTTAGCTGAAACAGTTAGTAATCATCATGCTTGAAGCCGTTGTTTACTTTGTAGCTTAGGTTGGACAGACTGGTTTAACATTGTTGCTTGTGATTTGGTCTCATATTTAGTTCCTGTTTAATTTTCAGAAAGGTGGGAAAGAGGAAGGCACCGGCTGAGAAGCCTACTAAACGAGAGACTCGTAAAGAGAAGAAGGCTAAAAAGGACCCAAACAAACCAAAAAGAGCTCCTAGTGCCTTCTTTGTCTTTCTGTAAGTATTTGTGTATGATTTTCACTCTAGGAGATTCTCACTTGTATTGTTGAACTTCATATAAATTCTTACTGTTTTTTTTGTTTCTTTGTTTCAGAGAAGATTTTAGGGTCACGTTCAAGAAAGAAAATCCAAATGTGAAGGCCGTCTCTGCTGTAAGCATTTGGCAGATTCCTTGATAGTTTACATGTACGGTAGTCTTTACTAGGTGAAGTCCTCATGGTCTCACCTTCTCTTTTCCTTGTCAAGGTTGGGAAAGCTGGAGGGCAGAAATGGAAGTCAATGTCTCAAGCTGTAAGTATCTTTGAAACTTCCCTGTCTGATACTGTGAGGAAAATAGTGTGAGATTGACATGAGTTTCACTTCTTCCTTTGTAAAGGAAAAAGCTCCATATGAAGAGAAAGCTGCAAAAAGGAAAGCTGAATATGAGAAGCAAATGGATGCATACAACAAAAACTTGGTAAGCCCTAAGCCTTACTCTCATATATACAAACTCGTACATAGCTAACTCTGATTTCCTTGCAATGGGGACAGGAGGAAGGGAGTGATGAATCTGAAAAGTCTAGATCTGAGATAAATGATGAAGATGAAGCCAGTGGGGAGGTAACAATTCCACTAAGCAATGTAGAGTTTCTCTATATAATGTCTTTTATTCATGACCCATTTTCTTCTGTACCTGGTGCTTGCTTTCTGAAGATGTATGTTTGGCTTAATATTTCTCTGCAGGAAGAACTATTAGAGAAGGAAGCGGCAGGTGATGATGAAGAAGAAGAAGAGGAAGAAGATGACGATGATGATGACGACGAGGAAGAAGACTAAATCAGGGATAGAAATCAGATTTTGTATCTCAAGCTTAACTGCAGATCCTTAAGCAGAAGTAAGTATTTTGTAATTTGTGTGTGGACGAGAACTATAGATCTAAAATCGTGTGTTTTTTTGTTTTTCTTTTCCTAAGAAAGCGAAACAGTTGTTAGCATCTCTCAGGATGTCTGTTTCAGCTTTTTGCCACAACAAACAATGTACCAATGTCTGCGTTAGTGATCATCCAAACCAAAACATAAACTAATGTACATATGAAAATCTCCCTTCTCTCAGGATGTTTGTTTCAGCTTTTTGCCACAACAAACAATGTACCAATGTCTGCGTTAGTGATCATCCAAACCAAAACATAAACTAATGTACATATTAAAATCTCCCTTCTAATGTATATTTGGTCTCTCGACTCTCTCAAGGTTCTTTCAAATTCCTTCAAAATTGTTGAAATAGTAATGAATTTCCGACAGAATTTTGCCGAATATACATATTGTTCCCCAAACATGAACTAGCAAAGTGAAAAACCAAGCTATGTTTCGCTCTAATAAAATGTTAAACTAGCACTCGAGCATAAATAAATATTCTGCGGCTCCAAAATTTTCATGTGAACAATTATATTCCAAAAATGTGGTTTGTTATTGAGCTTGGTCTCGATTCCGATTATCATCGCTGATCTTTTGAAGCTGCTTCTCACTTGTGGCGATAAGGCGCTTTACCATGTCGAAGGTTGTAAGCCTAATACTGCAAAACAAACATAAACGGCAATGGATATTTAGTAGGCTTGTTCTTATTGGCAATTGTGACTAAATAATCTAAATGCATGTTCATAATTGTGTTTTGTACATGATACATCTCAGTAGTTAACAAATGCATGGAGAAAGCTATTCCTATGTTTATTAAGAGTCTAACCTGCTGTTTGGTAGAGTTTTCAATGCATTGGGTAAAAAGCCGCGGTACAAGCCTATAAGCCCATCACGGTCTATAATTCCTGCATAGCCACAATGTAAAGATGACTCAGTTCAAATCTCAAGTATTTTGCTCAAAACACAACACGAGTTGTAAGTAAATAGACCCAATCAGATTTGGATGAAGATCTTGCTCTAATGAGTTGCATGATGAAATATATTAACTTACCAGCAAATGCCTCCGGAATTGATTTGTATGGAGTTCCTCTCATTTGCATTTGCCGTCTCACAGTGTCTAGAGGGTAACATGTCAGTGTTGCAATACCAGCTGAGAGAACAGCTGTTAATAGAGACGATTGTGCCTTCTTTCTATATTCCTCCGGTAAAGACTTCTTCACCCTGTTGCCAAAACAATATTAAGCCCGGTTCAAATTTTGTTTCCGTACAGGTACTTAAAACAGATAGAAAGAAAGTTTGAAAGACTCACAGATCGAAAATACAAAAGTTTACAGCAATATATGGAGCTATCCCCACTAGAGAAGGTCCTAGACCGTAATAGAAAGATGCGATTCCTTCATCACGGAGCATACTCAAAGCAACCTGCACGAGATTACATTGCACAATGCCTATCAATAAATGCATGAACAGGAAATGATATAAATGAAAAACCATTTCACCTGAGACATTGTTCGATACCCAGGTTCGACAGCCAACCTCAATCTCAAAACATCTAGAGGGTATGTCAACTGCATAAGAATCAAAATGCAAGAATCAGAATGATCAAGTAACATATCTATATACTTGGAGCAGTACATACTTTAACCAAGTTTTACTCGAAAGCCGAAATTAGATTGAAGTAACTTTGATTAACACTTAAGAGAAGGTAAACATCATAAAACAACTACATTTCAAAATATATAAGGATTTAGTTTTCAAGAATAGCCATCATAAAGATGGAGACTTATGATGGAACCAATTGGAGGAAAGAAGTAGGGTTCTACAAATAGATAGGTAATCTTAAGAATTTGTTAACCTTAAACTTGACAGTTAATTAACGCCAACAAAAGAATAAACCCGAAAACGGATAAACAAATATAGCAAGCATGAATATATCAAACCACAATTACTTACCAAAGTAGATGTCATGCCAGCACAAGCACCAGCTGCAAGTCTTCCGATTACTGAGAGCTGATCATCTTTACCTTTGAACAAGTTCTGAATACAAAATATAGAAGCATCAGTCACATTTTCAATACAGAAATCTTCCTTAACGATGAATGCTGTCAGTTTCAATACAGATAACAAAAAAGACTAATCCAATCAAGCAAAGTTTCCTGAAGGCAGTCAAATTAACTTTTATCTTCTAACTATAGACCAAAATCATAGTTTAATATGTCATACCAGACATTACTTATCACCCCAGGGCAATACTTGTTTTCTAGGACAAGTAGCTACAGAATTTTATAACAATCATTTCTATTTCTCTTTAGTACATAATCCCAATAGCCAATAAGCTATAGATGACACAAACTCACCTTGTAACTCTCATAAGCCAAAAGCTGGACCGCACTGTAAGGTAACACTCTTATCACCTGATGTCACATTTTCAAACAGAATTATCCAATAAGTCAAGACAAAACCAATCACTTGATATAAAAAAAACAAGTCCAAACAATTACCTGAGGTAAATTTCCTTTCCAATAACCTTTAACTCCTTCTTCTTTAGCTATCAAAGTGATTGCCTACAAAATCATTTCCAGTAAGCTCTTGCATCATTTATAACATGAAAGACTAACGTACATACACACACGAACATCAACAAAAACAAACTTACCTCGATAAATCCTATCGCCTTCTTCGCACTCTGTTGTCCAAGTCTTATACCATGTGTCTGCAGATAAAACCATTTTCAGATTACTAATTGTTCTATGACGTTACAATTTCGTTAAAATTTACCGTAAATGAAAAACAATCAACCAATAGAACAAATATATATAACAAAGGAAAAATTAGAACCTGCATAAGAAGTTTGATACGGTCAAGAGGAGCAGTAACAGTTTTAGCGGCGGCTCCGGCAAGAGCACCGGCGGCAAAAATAGCTGCATCCTTAGGGACAAGAGCAAGAATAGCTAGAGGATTGTTCAAGAGCTGAGCTGTCGTCGGAGCGAATTCTCTCTGTTCGCACTTCTCCACGAGTGAAATGCACGCGAATCTACCTAAACCGAAATCTCCGCGAGCTGGATTTCGCAGAACACGGCGGCGAAACTGTTCGGCGCCGGATTTGGCCGGAGAAGAGGTTGTTATTAAGGAGGAATTGAGGGAAGGGATACGGTGAAAAGTGAGAATCGCTCTGTCTTCTTCCATGTTGTAGAGAGGGAAGAAGAAGATAAGACGCAAAGGTTTTCAAAAACCTTAAGAAATGGTTTCGTCTACTTGAGATTGGTCCCACACGTTTCCTTATAAACCAAATTATAATTGAGTTAAGTTACTTTGTAAACTTAATTGGAAAAGTAGTCATTTTACTATTCATAATTTGTAAAATAGTTACTTTTCACTGTTTGATTCATACACTTACATCGTACACTACTTTTAGTGTACAAATGTATATAAAAATACACAGCGTACACTTTACATTTGTACACTAAAAGTGGTGTACAATCTAAGTGTACGAATCAAACAGTGAAAAATGACTATTTTGCAAATTATGAATAGTAAAGTGACTACTTTTCCACTTAAGTTTGAAAAAGTGACTATTTTGCCAACACACCCATTTTTATTTATATGCTTGTGTGTATGAATAAGACTAACATTATGTTAAAGCAGAACAAGAGTTTTTGCTGAATTTGTGATGAACCTCAGAAGCCACTTTCTTGTATGGTGATTTTTATTTTTGACAACATTAGTAACAATGTGTATCTCAAATGGACTCAAGGACAAGAAGGGGATGATGGTGTATATGTGAGTGTAATTGGGATCCACAACCAAAGATTGTTGCAGTGCAAGGAAGTCTTATCTTATTAGATAACTTTTTATGGCAATGCTTCCACAATTTGTTGATTGTTTCTGTTGCTGGTTTATGCTACAAGAAGTTGTTTAACATTTTTCATGCACCATGATATATGATAGGGAAAACTTCATTTTTGGTTTATTCCTCTACATGTATCTTGGGGTAAATTAAAAAAAAAGGGTGTGTTGGCAAACTAGTCACTTTTTCAAACTTAATTAGGAAAATAGTCACTTTACTATTCATAATTTGTAAAGTAGTCACTTTTCACAGTTTGATTCGTACAGTTGGATTGTACATCACTTTTAGTGTACAAATGTAAAGTGTACGCTGTGTATTTTTTATATATATCTGTACACTAAAAGTGGTGTACAATCTAAGTGTACGAATCAAACAATGAAAAATGACTATTTTGCAAATTATAAATAATAAAGTGACTACTTTTCCAATTAAGTTTTAAAAAGTGACTAATTTGCAACTTAACTCAAAAAGAAAAAGTTGCATATACAGTATCATCAGTTAAGTCTGTAAGGTAAACGAATATATCAGAAAATATAGTCCACATTACTCAGCAAAAGAACATATAATATACAAGAAAAACTTAAAAATGCCAACAACAAACAGAAAAAGAAAGCAAACAGAAATTAATGTGATCATTTCTTAAACACCAAGAACCTCTGTCTTCATCAAGCTCCCTCCCTCATTCATGCTTGAGGAATCCCTCTGACAAAGTCTCTCCGTTTTTGGATGACGAATCAATCAAATCATAATTTGCTGATTTCTTCTCTTCTTCTTTTTTTACAAGTCATTTGATAACTTTAAGCTGAGAAAACTTCTCCCAAATTGTTCATGGGTTGAAGTCCCACGTCCAAATCATTTGGTTGGGGAATTTGGTCGACGAAGAAACACGCCGCGATGATGACATAGCATAACAATAGAACCAGTCCCTTCATGTAATGAGAAGTTCCATCCTAACCGGCCCAAAAACAAACGATAATGATTAACTAGAAAGGTCAACCAAATCAAACTTGTGTTTAAAGCAAAACGTTTTACCTGTAAAGTGAAGGCTGTGATGATAATGGCCAAAGCTAGAGAGCTAGTTTCAAGGATGTTAAAGTTGAGATCCATTTTTATTCCCAGGATCCACGCAACGATAACACTCAATGGGACCTGATGAAACACACACATTAACATTGCCTTAGATTTCTTATATTGCACGCAACATTTGTCATCTTTCAGATTTCAACATAATATAAAAGGCGAAGAAGAACTTACCACGAACAAAGAAATCTGAGTTGCAGAGCCCAACGCAACCCCTAGAGATATGTCCTGTAGTTATAATTAACCATTCCACAAAAATAGATTTCAGGCAGTGTTACATGTTGGAGTTTTATAAGATATTTTTGCAACAATTTTTTTTTTCAATGCTAAATATTGTGGGTTCATTTGGAAGAAATTCACACTAAACATAAAACCAAACACAAACAAAGAATACTTGTAAAGCAAGAAAAAAGAAAACTCACGAGCTTGTTCTTGAATGCGAAAATGATGGCTCCAGCATGCTCAGCCGCATTCCCAACAATGGGAAGCAATATGATGCTTATGAAACTCACTGATAGTCCCCATGAGTCCGATGCATCCTGACCAACATGAAACCTCCTTATTAATCTTGTGAGTTTCTTTCTTTCTTTTTCATGTTGGGATTCAAACGTATATCGACATAATCAGTACCTCGATCGTGTCCACAACATACTCTGATAGCAATGCGATGACTATTGTCATCCCAACGAGCCAAGCAAATCCGCTCCAGAATCCTATCACTGGAGTTTCTTCAACACTAACCTCATCATCATATGCATCATCATCATCCTAGATACCAATAAAATTGATTATAGATACATTTTATTCGCATGAAAACATGACGTAACTCTTAGGTACCTGTTGTGCCTCAAACAATTGGCGGTGAGTCCAGAGCTGGAAGATGAGATAAGCAATGTAAGCAATAAGCATAACTATGCTGCTTGTCCGCGACAGAGTGAGCGACATTTTGTTAATCATAGAGGTCGATACTTCGCCGGTTGCTGCATATTTTAACAATAATGGCAGCAAATGACACAACAGGCCCATAAGCAGCAAGAAGAAGTTCACATCGGCTTGTTTCTGTAACACAATCAAGAAGAGAAACATCACATAACCATCTTTGATTACCGGAATGATTATTTATATCCGGTTCAAGTCAACACGATTTACTTAGGGTTACAAACCGGTTTGGTTTGGTTCCAAATACAATTTGTATCCATGTTTCCCGGTTAGGTTATGTTAAGTTACCATATAAAATAAAATAAAACCGGAGGGTGTATATGTATGTACCCGGTCGAACCGCTGCTCGCGGCGGATATTGGCGATACCACCAAAGAAGAGGGAAGTGCCAAGAACCAAGAGAAGGTTTGAGAGAATTGAACCCAATAGAGAGTATTTCACCACTGCCACTTTGTTATTGGCCAACGCTAGTATCGCGATTATCAGCTCTGTCGCGTTTCCACAAGTCGCGTTCAACAAACCGCCCACTGCCGAAGTAAACATTAATTAGGAGATGTATGTTATTTGATTCAGAGATCATATTATATGATAAAATAATGTGTTTCGTATGAAAAGGTTACCTGTTGGACCAGTGTAGAAAGCTAGTTGCCTGCAAGAATAAAAAAGACGATCATGTTCTATTTTCTTAACAAGGGAGTATAAAATTCGTTTCTAATACAATAACGCTTTTATCAAATTATTTTGTAGAAAAGTCTAAGTGTGTAACTCTTTTTTCTGTTAAAGAAACAAAAGATTTAGCTATTTAACATCGTTTCGAAATTTCAAAAGAATCTTAAAAGTGATGATCATTCAGTCAACACTTGGAAATGTCAATTACTTTATACTAGTTACTAAACTAAAACAAACTTAACCCAACACATTTATGTCGAAAAGAATAAAATGGTAATACTATGAAATATCTCGTAGTTATCCTATAGAAAATTTGTGGGACGATAATAACTTACTCTGTCAAAAAGCTAACTCGCTCAGCTAGAGGTGTCAGCCCTATCAAGCTCAGTCCAAATATCAACGGCTGTCACATATTTTCACAAAAATAAAAATATTTTAGAGCAGTCTTTCTTTACCTTTCTCGACGAATATTTGGTAACGGATAACTACGTGTCAGAAATGCACCGGACTCCGAAAAACACAAATCATTAATTTTCTACTGACAAAAAATAGTTATCAAACACGGGATTTATGCTTGTAGAGATATGATGATCAAGTGAATATATGTATCTAGGAAGTTTGTTTTAGCGTAAGAAGAACAAGTGATTTTGTACTTAGCTACTGTTTCAGTATAGTGCAATTAACTAAAATCTAAACACTCCAACAAAGTTGTCTTCATTATTTTTTTAAATCCATAAAATTGGTTGGGAAATTCGTATCCCCTTCAACTAAAATCCTAAAAGGAAGTCATAAGGACACTGAACAAGAATTGCCTAATTTCACTACCAAACCTCACCAACACAAACAAAATTAGAGAAAGAGAGAAGGAATTGAGAAGATAACTTACACGACCGTAGTTGTAAGAATTGGCAAGAATGGCGAGAGGGATGGCGAGAAATAAGAGAGTAAGCTTAGTACCAAGAATGACTTCTTGAAGATTAGAGAGAATGTTCTTGAGAGTTTTGCATGGAACTTTCTGAACCAATCTCAGGTCTGATTTCTTCCTTAGCGACGATGAAGACATGTTGTGTGCTGTTCTCCCATGTCGCAGCTCCCTGCTCGAGCCTTTCGCGGTCACGTTTGCGTTTCCGTTCTCGGCGATTGCTGCCCATGGCTCCACGATACTTCCCATGTTTTAAGACGTTTTGATTCTACTACATCTGTTTGTGTTGCGTCAGGTTTTTTATATATAGGTGGCGACTACGTGTTATTGTTTTGGTTTATGTTGGGTCCATCTATGTACGCAGCTTCCCGGAAGTTTCCTTTTTGTTTTTTTCTGTATTTAAGAAATAATTTCTTTTGGTAGGTTTTTGCTTTGGTTTGACGAAAATCATATTTTGGTAGGTTTGTTTAAATACGCAACTCTCATATCCTCTCTATTTAGGGAAATTTGTATTGAGTAATCAACTAGTAATAGATAACTAATAAGTGAGACGACACAAAATTTGAGGGTACCTAGATAAATGGGCGTTCGTACGACTATTGTATTGAGGAAGGTACTAGACTACTAGTTAGTTGATTCTCTAGAAAGGGTAACTTGATTCTATAGATTGACGAGTAAGAAAAAAAGTTACAGTTAGATAATTGTATTCAATTCAAAATGAAGATAAATAAAGTTTTTCAAGAGTCAGAATTGAACACTTTTGATTGGTATCCGACTATCCGTTTGTGATCTTAGTTGATTTCGTACTCTAGCTAGTACAATACATAATAAATATAATATATCATTTTGAGCGACATTTTTTGGTTTATTAGAAAGTTGTCGTCTATTTTTGACGTCTAATCTATAGGCAAATATAGAATTCCATTTTGCTTAAACATATGTGATTTAACATGTGATGTGCAATCCTCACTGACACGTGTATAAAAAAATCTTTAATATATACTCTTTTGTGCTTTAACTTGCCATTCTATAACAATAAATTGCATTTCATTTCTCACCGATATGTGCCGGTAACATTTCGATCTTTTGTTATATATAAGGTTCAAATAAATCTATGGTGGTCAGTGTATGTGTTTATGTAACTATATATCTCTATGTTAATTCTTTTCGTGCAAATGAATTTGGATGTATGTAAAGGACATTAACTTGAAAGAATGGATCAATGATATATCTTAACTGACTAATTATTAATGCTTAGAGTATGCTTAAACAGCTTAACTGACTAATTATTAATCGGAATTATATGTGATGATTTGACATATTTAACTTAAGAACATTGAGTTTAATGCTTTCTTTGATTTATGAGTTTGAGACTTTCATTAGTTGCATATGGCTGTATCTGTACGAAGATTCTAATGAACTTGTAAATGTTTTAAAGATAATTATATGATTATAACTACATGTGTTGTTCTGCTTGGTTTGATAATTTCAAACTTAAGATATAGTATTTGCTCGACATTAATTGATGAAAATTAGTGGGTTACGTTTTAGGTAGGTATGATATGGCTATTTATTGAAAGATAGGACAAGAAAAACAGAAGGTTAATTGTGTTGTACACTACACGTGTACTTGAAGAGGAGTGTTCCAATGTAAACTTGTGTGATGGGCTCAAAGTGTGGTAGCAGTAGAATCATCACTCGTTATCACTTTTGTTGTACCAAAAAATTTATAATTAACGCTTTGGCTTTGGCTTTTCGAAGCGGCAGCAGTTTTAGCACCAAGACATAAAGGCGATAAGCGGCTGTTTGCATTTTGGCCAATTTCGCTCATTCAAGTACACTAATAATAATTTGAAAGCTTTTCAAGTTAATTAAATTAATTTAAATATTTAAAAACTATATAATTAATCTTATTGCATTGGATTAATAGTCATATATTGATGTCTTTGGTTAATTAACAATCCTATATGATTAGTTTTTTTTTCCTTTATACATGATACAACTAAATCTGAAGTTAGAATATAACATTTACTGATCAATCATTTAGGGTTGTTATGTAAGAACTTTTTTTTTGTTTCCAGCTTGTTCCAAATCATCAGAGTGTAGTTGTTAGAGATTTGACAAGGGACATGGAATCAAAAGAGAATATCCATTATCACGGAGAGACCAAGACTGGGCCAATATTAGCCAATAATTCAAATGTCTATAAATCATATAACACGTGACTCCAAAACTTATGTAGTTGTAAATTGTAACTAGTTAAGTAGCGGGTTAACATTCATACCACGATGGCTCTTATCAAAACTTGAAATAGGTAACGGTTAAGGGCGAAACTGGACTAGAGGATCGGCTGAATTTACATAACAAATTTCAAGATATGTAGGGTTCGGTTCCAGGGAGTAAAGCATACACTTAGTTTGCTTAGGAATTCCACTTGACTATTATCATCACAATCGTTTTTTATAGGGACAGAAATCTCGTAAATATTGTGGGGAAAATGATCGATCAACATCTCACATGCATGCGAGAATTACATATAAAGACCTTCCTCGAAATTTCCTATCTCACAAGCTAACAACGATAGCTTTGTTTTTGTCCAAAACACAACTTCAAATATCACTATCTTGAATTTTAATTGTGTGATTTATATACCTTTCATATCGTTGCCCATACCATACGTATAACAAAGCTAGTGAGCCAAACAAAATATTGAGGAGACAATTTCAAAATGATTGAGAGAGTAGTGGAGCTTTCCGGAATAATAATAATAACATAGTACATGACCATTCGTACAACTGTACAAAGACACAAAGAGTTGAGTTGTGTTGTGTTGGCGTCTCTGCTTAATGATTTTAGTGAATATTTTGTTTTATTCGGAGAAAAAAAATCCGAGCTTGGAGTTATTTTTTGTGGTTTATAGATTCTTTCACCTATAGTTATTTTCAGCAACTTATAACTTATATTTCTTTTTATTTTGGTCTAACATATAACTTGTATTTAAAAATCATAAATTGAATAACACCAAAATATAACTAATAATTGTGAAATACAGCATTGTCAATTTAAATATGTAAATTATTGATTGAATAACACAACATTGTAATTGGATTCTAAAATGCAATGCAAATATCCAATCCAATAAGGCAATAACCTAGTGATATAGTTTCTGCTGCACACAGAGGGATTGGGCTAAATATTGGCAGACAATTAGGTAGCAAAATGATTAGCGTAGTTTTGACCTCTAGAGCTGATAAAAAGGGACTTGAAGTTGTAGACAAAGGCCTTTATAATCAGAATATTATATTTCATAATTCATCGGCTCCATGTGTCACAACTCTTTACATACAGATTTGTGAATACTAAAATTGGAAAACTTGGATATCTTGGTATGATTAGTACAATCCTCTATCAGTTTACTTAGTATGAAATAGGTTTTGGATTTAGCATCTAAAATCTCAAATCTTGTTGAAAACGATTGGCACTAGCTAGGATGTTACTGGTAACCTTTTGACAAGAAAGCAAGTCCCTTTTGTGGTTAATTTGTTCCTATCAGATAAGTGATTGATCTCCAATAAAGAAAGGCTCATAAGAGTTGGTTAAGATTCTTGTATAACGTTGAGTGATTATTTGATTTGGTTTGCAGGTCAATAATGCAGGGATTGCTAGTGTAATCACTGATGTTGATACTCAGAGCTGAGATGGGAAAAAGTAGGTACTAGGTAGCTTTCGTGTTTGATTTGAAACAAGCGTCATTATATTACCGATTGATACAAAGTCATCATCGCTTAGAACTTTGCGCAAAATAGAGGATAGGGTTGTGTGAATGACTCATCATATCATTATAGAGGTTAAGGAAGACAAAAGAATATTACAACATCATTACCAGAAATGGTCTTTGGTTTTTTTTCCTTCTACACATCAAACACTGATTCTCATGTCTTTTGGATTTCTACCAGAACAAACTAAACAAACACAACTCAACCCATAAACCAATAAAAAAAAGAACACAGATAACATAATCACCAAAAATAGAAAGGTTAAAAAACGAAAGATGTACAAAAAGATATGAATTCTGAATCCCAAGTTTTACCTTCTCTTGGTTTAATACTTGACGTGCACGAGAACGTGGCGTGAGAGACAGACACTAAAGACCCTATTGCGGCTTCTTCACTTTGATTCGCTATTCGTTGCCTAGGTTCAAAGACCCGTCCTTCATTAGCTTGATGCTTAGGCTATTGAATCTCCCTCTTGAGTAATGACGAGACGCCTTTCTCCAATCCGTTCCTGTTTTCATCATTGCCGCAAACTCTTCGTAGCTTATTCTCCCATCCTAATGTCAAAAATCCATGTCAGGCACAACCAGAAGAAACATTTTTACACTAACTATAGTCTCTAAGGTTCTGTTTAACGATATGAGAAGTGAACTCTCTACAGATAGTATTTCCACTACAACAGAGAAATCATTTTGCCTTTAGTTTATGGGGACCGCTTACACAACAGACAAATGCCAAAAGAATAAAACTGAAAAAAGTGTTTAAAGCTACATGTTTTGTCCTCAGGCTTTTAAGAACTTTTTGCAAAGCATGTTTCCATTACCTATGTGTAAAACTGTAAATTCAAATGGTTTGGTTATCATCAAACAAATAGCGCAAAAAGAAAAAAGATTTAAAGTCACATCTCCTGTCCTTTGTGCCTTTTTAGGACTTCCTCACAACTTTGGTTTCCTAACACTCTTGCAAAAGAAAGCTCTTTTGAGTTTCTTTTGAACATGATGAGATCATACCATAGACAGAAGATTTGACACTTACCTTGTCTGTGTCAACTTCTTGGAATATATCATTGGCGACATCCACACAGTCATCTCCTCCATCTTCCTTTAAGGCGTCACAAAGCTCCTGGGGCAAAATGTACCCATTTCCATCCTTGTCAAAGTAAGAGAAGGCTTTGCGGAGATGCTCATCGTTTGCTACCTTTTGCAGGTGGAGAGACACTGCTACAAATTCTCCATAGTCTAGAGTTCCTTTTCCTTTAGTATCCACCTGTTTTATACAAATTTGAATTATCAAGACAATATTTTAGTGAACCTGGATAGTGAACGTGAACAAAAAAAGATCACTGAAAAATTAAGCGGGAAGTGAATGATAAGATCATGCAAAAAGAAGTTTGACTCTACTTCTTCAGTCAAGCAATCAGTAATAAATGTACGGTGATGTAGAAGGGAAAGATATGTGCACCGCTTCAATAAGCATCTGAACTTCTGATTCCGCTAGCTGTGTACTAAAATCACGAAGTCCGGCTTTCAACTCCTCAATGGAAACTATACCATCATTATCAGTATCCATCTTGTTGAACATTACTTTGATGTCTTCTACTTCTTCCGTAGATAAAAATTCGGCAATAACCTGGTTTGAATAAGATTAGTAAAGATATCTTCCGTTTAAGAAGTGACTCATGCAAGTAATTAAGAATGAGAGTTTATCAGATAAACAAACCCTTAAAGCTTTTCTCTTGAATCGGTTCATCACTGAAAATTGCTTCAACCTCGACTTCACAACATCTCCAAGAGGAACATTGGGAGCTTTCTTTGCGTTCTGAATCCATGGGTGCTCTAGCAAATGAGAAACAATAACAAAAGCAGGAATAAGCATAAAAAAAATCTTTTGGAGTATCTCCAGATCAGTGAAGTAATTGGGAAAAGAGATAATAACAGATGCAGAGAGAAAGAGCATAAGGCAAAGGTAGCTTCTATGTACCAAGCACTTGCTTTGCAGTCAGCCGACGCTTTGGATCAGGCTCTAACATTTGTCTGACTAGATTCTTAGCGGTCTCAGAAATGTTTGGCCACGGTTCCCTCTTAAAATCAATTACTCCACGCAGAATAGCCTGAGCAACTCCCTGTTCTGACTCTGTGGTTCAAAGAAAAAACTGGCTGAAACTACAATTTACAAAAGACTAGCATGCTAAGGTATTATAAGAATCCGGCAGAGGAATCGAAAAACTAGCAAATGCTCCGGCAGAGGAAATCGAAAGACTAGAGAAGAGAGGAAGGGGTTAACAGACCTGCCCAGAACGGAGGAACTCCACACAAGAGAATATAAAGAATCACTCCAGCACTCCAAATATCTATTTCGGGTCCATAATTCCGCTTAAGCACCTCAGGTGCCATGTAATATGGACTCCCAACAATCTCAGAGAATTTCTCACCTGGTCATATGTAAGCATTACAAAAACAGCATCAACACCAAATAAACTGGTCAAAATACATCAAAGGTATGTATCAATCAAGAAACATAAATCCTACAATAAACTAGAAGCTCCCTCTATGACCCAGTATTCCACTACAACAACACTAATAATCAACAATAAAAGCTAGAGAATTGAAATCTACTTTAAAATCAAAAGCAGTAACAGACCTGGCTTGAAGAAAATCGACAATCCAAAATCAATAGCTTTCAAAGGCGAGTTCTCCTTCTTATTAGCAAACAAAAAGTTCTCGGGCTTCAAATCTCTATGAATCACACCATGCTTATGACAAAGCTGCACAACCTCAACAATAGTCTTAGTAACACCAGCAGCAGCACGCTCCGTATAATGACCTCTCGCAACAATCCGATCGAAAAGCTCGCCACCTTCACAAAGCTCCATAACCAAATGCACAGCATTATCATCCTCACAAGCTTCTTTCAAAGTAACAATACTCGAACTCTTAGGCAAATGCTTCATAATCGCTACTTCTCTTTTAACATCTTCAATATCCACAGCAGTTCTAAGCTTCCTCTTGGAGATCGATTTGCAAGCGAGTAGGTCACGCGAGGACCTCTCGATACAGAGGTAAGTGACACCAAACTCGCCGCGGCCGAGTTCTCTGTCGAGTAAGTAACGGTCCTCGATGTTTTCCTTGGGAACATCGCTTAGAACTCGAATCGGCGCCGATTTTTTACCGCCGGCGGCGTCTTTGCGGGCGTGATCGTGGCCGGAATAGTTGGATTTCACGTCTTCTCTAGCAACTGCTGCGGGAGATCTGCAACAGTTTCCCATCACTGTGTGTAGCTCTGATGAGGGGTTTCAGAAGTAGAAAGTAATAGAGGTGAAAGTAGATAGATCTCTAGCTGAATTTGAGGTATCTAGGGTTCCACATTCTACGCTTTGGGAGGAATCGTGACAATGGAAGCTATAGCTAGAGAGAAGCGTAGATCGAAGAAGCGTACGGTGAAGATGAGAGTAGCGAGAGAGAGAGAGAGAGAGAGAAGAGAGGTCTCTTTTGAGTTTTTGATATTTATTTAATTTCTTTATTTTCTGTATTTTGTAAAACTCAATCATAATTTGGTCTCCTTGGTTTCTTTTTCTTTTTGAAAAATGGTCTTTACTTGTTTGGTAAATTTACACTTTATTGGATTTTATTTTAACATCTGTAAATTCCTTTAGATTCTAAGAAAAATATTTATTAAGGTACGTATATATGTTGACTAAACAATTTTCTTTTAGTAATTTTGATTGACAACAACACTATCTTTTGAATTCTTGATAAGACTGATCATTCAAAAAAAATCTAATTTTTTAAAAATAATCTGGATTGAATATATACATACTCCGGTAAAAATAATATTTTACCTTTAATTTGGAAATATTATGTGCATTACATATGTGATATGTGTGTAATCATCTAAAATACGATCACAAATTTTATACTTTGAAATATCTAAGATCCACCTGAACAACTATGACAATGAATAAAAATATGGTAATTGTACGTACAAAATAAAACAAATAATTTTTTGGTTCTAATATGCCATTTAAGATTTTGAAATGTCATGATAGAAACAACTAATGATAGAATAAAAATCTTGAAAATGTTACCATTTAAGATTTTGAAATGTCATGTGCTAATCTTTTTTGGTTCTAATATGCCATTTTTAGACTCATAATTCATAAAACAACAAGTTATTTCATAGAAAGAAAATACTAAAACGAACATTTCTAGTTTATTTTGTAAATCTAAGAACATAGATGCAGAATTTTTTCCCATTGTAAATCCAGTATTCATTTGATCAAAAATGAGCTGGCCATTTCAAAAAAGGTATGTAACATGCGAACGTAAGTGGTATGAGCCTAGGAGACTAGGAGGAGATTGAAAATTTGTGATGTTTCTAAACGATCGTGTGGTCAATGTCAACAATCATTTGTTTGGCCTTTGGGAAAGTCCTTTTTTTTTTTGTTATAAAGGATTTGCATTAGAATGGTACATTTATATATCTAAATTTAATTGATTTGAATTATACACTAATTACTTTCGAAATATCCACAAAGCTCTACGGTGTAAAATGTATCTTCCAATGTCGACATATCAAAGATAGTAGTATCATATCTTCTACTAGAGGTCTAGAGCCATCTACGTGTATTATGGTAGTTTAAATGGATGTGATCTGAGGATGTCCATCTATCTAAAATTGCGGAATTTACTTCATTTTTAGATAGGTTGGTTGCATCGAATAGTTCAAAATGATTTAATTTCTACAACTTTTTTAAAAATGATCATAGTTTTTCAAAATCAAAAGTCATCTGAGGCTTTTTGTCCCGCACACATGAATTTTTTTCTGGGTATCATATATGTCGTATCATGTAACACATAGGGCGGTAGATAAGACGAAGTCCAAAACGCGATGAAGAAACCTTTGGTTTAGCATGAGTAAAATCATAACGATAAAGATACAAACTTTTTTCATTCCCAAACCCTAAATAATGGTGCTTTTGAGAGAAAACCAATTTCTACTTACCATTTTTGGAAACCCATCAAGATGCGTAAATCTAGTTGCAACGTCCACCACATGTCTTATTTGGTGGAGCGTGGTTCACAAAAATGTTTGAAAGTTAACAAACGCGCGTCTAAATTATTATTATATACTATTCCAAAGACGCGTTCACATTTAACCCAATGTTAACCAACCAAATCTCAAGATGTGGAGATGCATTCACACATACAACAAGATATATATCTACTTAACTTATCTGAAATGCGTTCACATCACACGTATAGTAGTACCAAAGACTTGCCATGAATAAAGAAGATAAGATGTCTAGACAGATCAATTTGTAACCGTCATCATCTTCCATTTTTGCATGACGTCCAAAAGATCACTTGAACTTTTTTCATTTCGTGGTGAAGATTCCATTGGACAACGTGTGACTATATTTTTGGCTCATCACTTTTTTGTAGTGCGATCATCTACCATCTTGCAACATAGATTCTCTTATAATTGGCAAAATCCATTAAACCGATAACAAAATATCATAATGTCACACACACTAGTGATTCCTCGTGAACCCATCCATATTCTTTGCTTGACCGCTTCCATAAACAATCCACCCCGAAGCTTTTACATCGTGATGTCTTTGTAAATTTAGGAAAACACAGACACAGTTGGTCAATGATAATCATTACAGATTCTAAAAGAATTTGGTAGCCACTAGTCAAAGAACTTAAAAGGCAAGATTTATCGGGACATTAGGACAAGGTAAATGAATGCATTATAAGAAAATAAAAAAACCCTTTAACATTTTGTTTAATAGAAAAGAAGTAGAGGTTGATTAGTTATTGTTAAAGTAAAATGTGTTGGGCTTGTCTTTTCCTCAAATGTCGCGAAGCTCAATGGTATAAGCGAAAGAGAAAGCATAGCATGATGGGCCATATATAAATAAAAACTCGAGTATGCTACAAAAACAAGGTTTCAATGCACTCATATCTCGTTTAACATTTTCTAATTTTATTCTTTTCATGTGTCCCCCATTGGCTTGGCAATAAAGTTGAATTTGTATTGATTTATATCTCATTCTCAGTACGAGCTAAAATTCTTAATTAAAATGAAAAATATGCTATAAACAATTTAAATGATTGCAAGTCTCACCTTGAACAACATCAGTTAATATTTTTCCGTAGCATGTTGCATATAGCATAATTTTGGTCTTAAGTAACACCACCACCTCACACGTACGTACGACCAATTATGCATGTCTCAAATCCCTCCATGATTTCTATATGGAAGACCAAGGTTTCAAGATTAGCAATTTTAACGGATTAAAACCGGTTCAAGATTTTATTTTTTATTTATTTTTGCTAAATCCTACAATTTGGTCTCATGACAAAAAAAATATAAAAACATAGAAACAAATAACAATGAATCTATCGACATCAACAAAAGCAATTAAACTTTCCGAATCAATGAAGCGATAACCGGTAGTATCTTCGAGACTTCATATACGATCAAAATGCTAAAGTAACTATTCATAATCTTTTATTAATAATGAATTATCAAAGCTTCTATAATTCATACGACAAAGACAAAGGAATAGCAACAAGTTATGTTCATTTCGCTGTCGTTTAATTCAACAATGAAACGTTAACGAAACGATTTTGTCGAGATTTTTAAACGTCTTTTTCAGGTTCTACGGCTAAAATTCCTAACATTTCATCACCTGTCGTTATCGTTAATATCGTCCTTGTCAGCAGAAAAAAATTGAAATCAGGATAAGTTGATAACTTCTATGAAAAAAACATTATCTTACAAAAATCCAAATACTCCGACTTAACCGGGTCGGATCCTGGTGAGTACTAGTATCTATCTCATTACAATTCATATCCTTCCTTCAACATTCGATCATCACGAAGCCAAAGAACAATTTCTCCGTCACTATCATAACCATGGCGGTGCTTTCATCTGCAGATCGAGGTTCGTTTTCGTACCCATACTCTTCCTTTTTCACGGTATACTTGTTTCGTCTTCCTCATCGTTTGATGCAGCTATTTTGCTCGCTCGTTCGATCTTTTTTTTTTTGTCGTTTTGGATGATTTATGTGTCGATCATTTCGATCAAACAGGTGATTGTGTTGATTAGGTCAATGAGATTTTGTTTTGCGTGTTAGTTTACCGTAATTTGACGCAGATGGTGAATTTTTCGCAGACTGTTTCATTTGCAGATGATGATGCTAGGGATCATGATTGTTGAAACTTATGGAATCTGTTGTATATAGGAATTAGAAACGAGATTATGCATTGCGTTTTGGTTTTGAGTGTTGAGAATATTGATTATGAAATAAGAATTGTGTTTTGGTCTTGCAGCTAGTAATGAGAAGAAGGTGAAGAGTTCATACTTTGATTTGCCACCTATGGAAATGTCTGTAGCATTTCCTCAAGCAACTCCAGCCTCTACATTTCCACCTTGTAGTAAGGATTTCTTCTTCCAGAGGATTTATATTTTGATGATTTATTGTGTTTCTTGTCTCATTTGTGGATATACTGTTACAGCTTCAGACTATTATCATTTCAATGATCTACTGACTCCGGAAGAACAAGCTATCCGGAAGAAAGTGAGGGAATGCATGGAGAAAGAAGTTGCTCCAATAATGACAGAGGTAGATCTTCATGTTCGACGTGTTTTGTTTTTTCTTTGTTTGCTTTGATTGTATAGTTAGCGTTATCTCATTGTTCTTCCTTTGGGTTTTACTCAGTACTGGGAGAAAGCAGAATTTCCATTCCATATCACTCCAAAGCTTGGGGCTATGGGTGTTGCTGGTGGCTCGATCAAGGTAATTTGCAATGCCTGTCTCTGGGTTTTTGTTTGTTTGATTATGTGGATAGAAGCTTCAGTATTGATTTGGTTTGACTTCTTAGGGTTATGGATGTCCTGGTCTCTCCATCACCGCCAATGCAATTGCCACAGCAGAAATAGCTAGAGTTGATGCAAGTTGTTCGACTTTCATTTTGGTGCATTCTTCTTTGGGCATGCTCACTATTGGTAAGAGCACCTAATATTTATTTCTAAGCTTGTTTAATATTTAGTTGTCCTAGTAAAGATCATTCTAGGATTTGCATAAGTTTATTTCCTTTGATTTTGTCAAGAATAGCACTCTGTGGATCAGAAGCACAGAAGGAGAAGTATTTGCCTTCTTTGGCTCAATTGAATACTGTGGCTTGTTGGGTGAGTACGTGGATCTTGGAATTAGATGATTTGCATCCCTTGAATAGTGTTTTATTGTGTTATACAAACATCCTGTTGATACCATTACCTATATTGGACTTCTATAAAGGCTTTGACAGAGCCCGACAATGGAAGCGATGCAAGTGGTCTAGGAACGACTGCAACAAAGGTGGGGCTGCCTTCTCTCCTAGTATTCAGTTACTTGTATCTATCTTTCTATACTTATGCAAGTACAGTAATGTTTCATTGTTTTGACTGGTTTACTGTATCAGGTTGAAGGAGGTTGGAAAATTAATGGACAAAAGCGTTGGATTGGAAACAGCACCTTTGCAGATCTGTTGATCATCTTTGCGAGGAATACAACAACTAACCAAATCAACGGGTAAGTCAGATTATTGGCTTTCTTAGATCTCTCAGATTTTGTATCTTAGGTGTAGAGGTCGTTCCCAGAAAACTGAAGGTAATGAGGTGGCTCTTGATTTCATCTTATGGTAGTGCTGTAAAAATCCATTTTCATAAAGAATGCTAAATAGGTTGCTACGCAATTGAATGTTCTGAACAATAAATTTGGTAAGGACCGTTATCAAGTGCATACTGGACTAATGTCTGGCTCCTCATTCATCTTATATAGACTATATTTCCTGCATTAGAAACTTATCAGCAACCCTCTTTCAGATTCATAGTCAAGAAAGATGCGCCTGGCCTAAAGGCTACTAAGATCCCAAATAAAATAGGTTTACGTATGGTTCAAAATGGAGATATTCTACTACAGAATGTCTTTGTTCCAGATGAGGATCGGTTACCTGGGGTAAATTCTTTTCAGGACACCAGCAAGGTACTGTTGTGATAATTCTACTACATAACCCCAAAATGCTCTAAAATACTTTATCACCAGAAAAACGTCACATCTTCCTCTTTTCTTTGTTATAATTAAATGTTTGTCTACACTTGAATAGGTTCTGGCTGTCTCACGTGTAATGGTGGCCTGGCAACCAATCGGCATATCAATGGGAATCTACGATATGTGCCACAGGTATTTCCGGGAAACCGCCAGATCTCTGTAATCCTAGTATGAGCTTTCATTTCGTTACTTACAGTTTTCCATTAATATGTATTGTTTCAAGGTATCTGAAGGAGAGGAAACAGTTTGGAGCACCGTTGGCTGCTTTCCAGTTAAACCAACAGAAGCTTGTGCAGATGCTGGGTAACGTTCAAGCGATGTTTCTAATGGGTTGGCGTCTCTGCAAGCTGTATGAGACGGGTCAGATGACTCCAGGTCAAGCCAGTTTAGGAAAGGTATTATAACAAGAAATCCTTTTTCAAAATAGAGAAACATGTTGTCTGATTACATAGTCAGTACGCTAGCCGAAATAAGTAGGGGTAAGATATTTAAACAACGATAGGTGCTCATGAGTTATGAACCATTTGGTAGAAGACCTGTCATATTTTCTATGAGATGCATCACTTGATTCCTTGAATAGAATGTGTAGCAACATACAATAAAGGTGTTTGTGTATAGAGATTAGGGAAAGTTGTGAATGTATCTGTATTGCGCTTAGAGACCAGTCACGTCTCCTGGTATTCGTGTATAGTCGTAATCGTATGCGAAAATATTGTATCGAAATGCAGGAAGTTCATGCTTATTATACTATCGAAATGCAGAAAATATTGTATTGAGACAAGATACATTTTGCTTGTGATCTATTCTACTAATCAAACATAGCTCAGTAAACATTGAATAATATCGTTTGCATAACCAATTATGTGTTTCCACTAGGCATGGATTTCATCAAAAGCGAGAGAAACTGCTTCGCTAGGTCGGGAATTACTTGGTGGGAATGGAATTCTAGCAGATTTTCTGGTAGCAAAGGTGAGCAAATCTTCATATTTGACTTGGTTGTTGGCTATTATTGAAGAAAGATCATGGTTAAGTCATGAATTTGGAAAATTTGCAGGCTTTCTGTGACCTTGAACCCATTTATACATACGAAGGGACTTATGATATAAACACCTTAGTAACAGGGAGGGAAGTAACGGGTATTGCGAGTTTCAAACCGGCTACACGTAGCCGTCTCTAAGTTAAAAGGTTGTCCATTGTTTGTTGTTGTCTGTTGGTTAGTATTGATATTGTGATGTGGGGTTTACATCTACAAATGTGCCAAATAATCTGACCCAAAAAGATTTAGGGTCCAATGGGGGAATAATATCGTTGTTGCAAAACTTAATCCAGTTATTGCTTCTTGCAATATGGATTCGTCTTGTGGCTTGTACTGGGGGAAATACCATTTGTTAACCTTTTATTAATTCAAATTGCCAATGTCAATAACTTTTGGTGAATGTCAAAGTGTCAATTAAGTTGTGTTTCTTTGTTTACACTGACCAGAGTTCGGTTTTTGGACGGTTGGTTTTCTATTTCGCAAGAATTTACCAACCTGTAACAAAAAAAAATGTTTTGGAAGAAATCTTCTTATATTATTTTGGGTTATAAAACTGATTGCATTGAATAAAGAAGTTCAGTAATATAGACTTTTAGTTCGATTTTTGGTTTGTGCGGACGTTGAACGAGAAAGCAAAGAGGGACAGTGGGTGTGGGTTTTGGGAAGAATGTGAGACGCAAATAATCTCAATTCAAATGGAATCAAATTAGATGGCAAAGACGAGGCCTTGAAGTCAAGTGCCTTCCATTGGCTTTGATCATCGCCACAACTCCTGCAGTCACTCCAGCCCACAAAGCCGACGCCAGATACTGCTGCGTGTTTCTTCCCGCTGTTTTTTCCACCCAACACACACACACATACACAAACAAATCAATCAAAATACAATCATGTAATGTATAATCATATGAATTACAAGCCTTTACCTTGATGAATTGTGAAAGATGTCACTGTTACACCACCTATCAACAATGCTGATGCTACCGGCAGAAACTGTTTTATTTTCACCACAACAAACAAAATCCAGTCAGCATCTTCTGTTTGACCAAATTGTTTAATTATATGGTCTCCATCGTTTCAAATGCAATTTCTAAGTTTGTTACCATTTGCAGTTTTCCAGTAAAGTGCAAATGCAAATGCAAATGCAAACGCCATTTTCATTTGGCGTTTACGTTTGCAATTAACTAATGAAACATTTTAGTATGTTTAAGGTAGTGGGTTCATTTGACAAAAAAAATTATTAAGTAAACGAAAACATATAATGCAAACACACAATCTTAAGCGGTTAGGAGGAACATACAGACGGTTGTGATCCAATGGGCTGGAGTTGTGAAGGGCTGTGTGTGCCCACTGTGTAGCGACCACTTATGAGGTCCAAAGCATCCTGAAAAATAAAATTTTGTTTTCTCTACCTTCAGTTTCTCATCTTCATACCTCACCTCTAATTTGCTGATTCAATTATAATTGCAGAAGAAACTTGCCTGCCTTACACCATCTTGGAAATTATTCAGATAATATCTCGACATTGCACTGAGGCCATCTTTGATAGCTCCAGTCATAGTCTGTTTCCCGTACCTGCACCAAAATACCCCATAGCGTATATTGCTAATATGTAAATATTATCATTTACATGGTCTTTCTAAACTATTGTATTGATTCAAGCTGAGGCCTATACCAATTCAGAGAAAACTGCATCCAAGGTAAACAGAGAACTCAAGCTTGTTATTACAGGTTATCAGTCTAGTAATATGGCAAGTGTATTCATGTCTGAGAGAACAGCATGGAAACTTCTAACAATGTTGATGTATGGTTAAAAGAAGTCATCATCACTATCACAAGACTGTAACTCTGTAAGCCAACTGTAATCAATATGATCTTAAGAAGGATCACAGACAGAGATTACTCACCTTACGAGGTCGCCCTTAAGAGCATATGTCCCGGCATATTGCAAACTAACCTCGTCCCCTTGCTCAGCCCAAACTAGTAGTGAACCCAAAGGATTAAATTTTTGAGGTACGCCAGAAGATATTCTACAGCTATATAACTGGAACCTGCGCTGAAATTTTGAAAATGGTGACAACCACTTACTTGTTCTGAACTTTGTGTAATCATCTTCGAACGTGGATATACACTCTGTGGAATCGCACACTCCGATCCTTTGAAGTTGTAGATTCAGACTTTTTTGGCCCATGAAACTCTTTTCATATGATACAACAAAAAAAATATTGACTGCAATCAGAAGCAGTTCAATGAAAAGTACAAGTTTTCAACCATCTAACAAGCTTGTATGGCTCTACAGCAAGTAGATTTTAGCCGTTATGTGCAACCAGAGACAATATTTCATGAAGTTAAATATGTAAACAATGATTTTTTATCGCAAACAATTTAGTAAATGCACAACCAAGATCCCAAAAACTCAAATGACACAAATGGAGGGGATTTACCAACGGTGCTTTACATGTCCCACCTAATCACCCATGAGTTGTATAGAACATACCGTACCAATCAAGATGCCTACTAGAAATGAAAATGAAAGAGAGTAAGAAATAATTCAACAAACCTGGGTAACATTTGTGCGGTCAAGACAGTCGATGCAGTTAGATCTGATAACTCCTTTCTGCTCTTCTAGGATGTTCTCGTCTGCGTCTACAAGGAAATATCTGCTCAGCCTGGATTAGTCGCAGGTGAAATAAAATTCTCTATATAGCAGCGCTAGCTAAATTAAACCAAACGAACAACCTCTGACTGCTAACCATATCAACTCAGTTTCTAGATCTGAAATGAGTAGAACCAAAACCGTAATTCTTACCCTTGCTTTTCAAATTCATCCCCAATCTGCTCATACAGTACCCCCAGGTTGTCGAAGTTTGTAGTTCCACAGACTTGATGGAAGTCAAAGGAGACATATCTGAGTCATAAACTATCATTAATTTGATGTGTACGATCGAGGAACAATTTGAATCAAGAGAAGGTAAAAGATATCCAAACAAACGACAAAATGTTCAAGTGTCACGAAATAGCAAAAATTCACAGTGTACGCTAAGAGGTATCCCGAACGATAACCAAATACAGAAATGATAAGACTGACGGGTAGAAGGTAAATGCGTCGATGTGCATACAGATTTTTACCTCACATCAGGAAGCTTCTCCATCTCGGTGGCATATGCTTTGCTTAATGCACCTTCATCTCCATGCTAATAAGTCACGTGTGAGAGACAAAGTTAATCATACAATGAAAGTAAGTAAGTGAAAATTCCAGAGCAGAAACTGTACTAGAGGTGGAGTTCAGATGTCATAGATTTCAAAGTGCACATATGTTTAGTGCCATTTAATTTTGTTTTCAGGAATGGGGAACAAAGAAATTAACCTGATCTGTTAGGTCAACTGCCATAATTTCTCCATATCTTTGGCAAAGATCATGGAAATGGCGCTGTACAACTTTTGGCTGGAGGCAGAAATTTAGCTTATTAAGATTGAGTGCTGGACATCATATAATTAATCTAGTAAGAAAATCATAAAAAGGTACCGTCTCTTCATGCTTATTTATCTTAAGCCGTGGCTTATAACTCAAATCAACGATCTGCTCCCAAAGAAGTGGGATTGAACCTCGAACCTAGTCAGTGAAAGCAAGACAGTTACAATCGCAAGAAATGAAAGGGAACCTTAAACACAGAGAAAGAGAAAAGCAAGGTATAATAAACTAAGTTGAGAGATGAAGAACCCAAATAATGAAACAGTGCATTTTCAAGCATATCAAATTTTTAAAAAAACAGTGTAACCATTCAGCTGAAATGAGTTACATAGGATATTAGTTTTCCAGGGCTATGAAAGAAACCCCACACAGCATTTCATATCATCAATAAATATAATTCCACAGCTACTGCAAATAAACCAGTATCGAAGCATGAAACTATCATTTTAAGAAGACACTGCACATGAATGAGATCCTAACAAGGATATACCTGCAATAATGAGAACTTGAAACCATTAATCTCCACTATTTGTTCAGATTCGACAAAATTAGCAGCGTCCCCTTCAAGATTGGCTCCTCTTCTCCACATACGTGTACCTGGGATGCCAATTCCAATAAGACTGTCAAACAAACATGGATGCCACTGAATTTTCTGGCAGAACTAATTAAACCCTACCTAGACGTCGTGTACAGCGCCTGGACATTATCGATACCACAGCAGGAGAATTCTTGAGCTTTAGCTCAGCAACTTGGTAACTTAAGCCTTGGTTAATATCAAACAACATGTATTGGAGTACTGTCTATTAAAAAGCATATTTGAAAAACGCAACATTACATCTATAAACAGTCCAAGAACAAGCTAAACAGAAGATTAAGAAGATAAAGAAAAGGATATTTCCTTGAAGTATAGGAATAATAAAACCATCCAGCTGCCACAATAAGAGAAGGTTAGATCATTAACGTTTGACAAGGAATGAAAATCAATTAAATTTAAACCACACAACTTACTTTGCATTCAATTAAGTCCTCCAAAAGATGCCAGTTCCAAACATATCGAGGGTCAGCCTGACAAGCAAATAAACCTTCAGCCTAACTTTAACGCGATGAACTTAAATTCAGACACTGGATCCAAAGAAGATACTTTTTTTAAAGATAAAAAATCATACGAATAAACAACCTGCTTCCACATAGGCTTACGATTCCAACCTTCAGCTAGCTTGCACCTTCTTTGAAGACTGTAAAATTGGATGAATGTATCTAACTCAAGCCGCGGAACTACTTAAAACTCTTAATATCATGAGATAGTGAAACTTACTTCAATGTTAGATCTGTTTCATACGAAAAATACAATCCAGGGGTTGTCTCAAGTGCTTGTAACAGAGTCCTAAAATATGTTTCGTCCTTTTTCTGCAAAAGCCAGTGACCAAGTTCTTTAGACAACTTAACTTGTTCATAAACTCCAAAACCCCTACAAAATCGTATATCGATTGAAATTCACAATAACCTTACTTCTTGAGCAGTAGCAAACCTCAAAGCCTCATTGCAAGGTAAGAATTTCATAGCCGTAACTCTAAAAATCGGTAAACCGAGAAAATTTCCAACTTCCTCCCGAGACGTTATAACTAGCAAGTATGTTCCTATATATGAATGAAATCGAAACCAGCATATAAAAATCACTGTTGGATCCCAACACAGTACATAGAGAAATGTTGAAAAACATTTTCCACCTGCTAAGAGCCTAATAGTTCCTCCTACGCCATAGATAGTAGAGACTCTAGTAGGACTCCCAGAAGATGCGTTTTCTGCAGTAACAAAGAAACAGTAACATCAAATACACTACAACAGCCTAATACTCTTGCTTCATATCATCTCTTGCCAAATTTTGTCTTGAAACCAAAACAGGGAAGGGAGAGAGCTGAGAATGAAGAGTGGATTACCATCAAGAGGTTTGATATTGCCATCGCGCCGATTGACGGAGAAGCCTTCCTCAGGCGATTCGATGGGTTTGACGACGTACTTGTCAGGAAACTCCAGAAGCTCGAATTGATCGTAGAGCTTGAATCTACTTGTAGATGGAGCAATCTCCATTAACGTAAATTATGAGATTTCAAATAAATTTTTCAAAATAGGAAAAATAATTTGAAGGATGATGATGATGATGATGCTGTTGGAGTTTGTTCAATTAAGAACTGGATCAGGAGAAACAAAAAAAAATGTCAATGATTGTTCATTATTTTTCTTCAAAGTTGACTGTTGCCACGTGTCTCTCAACCGGATACTAGTGGGCTTCTTTGGGCCTGAAATTTAAACTGTGCCCAATAGTCTTTCGTCCGGACAAATTGTTACAGTAGTTAAATCAAAGGCCACCAAAACTGTTACGTAGACATTTAAAGCGAATCTCCATCACCTACCGACTCTTCCTTGATTTGATTGTTCCACATGTAGTAAAAATAGAGACTTGAAGGTAATTTTGCCTTGAGGGAACATGAAGAGACTGAAGGTTGATATTTTTATTAGAAAGTTAAAAAAATTATTTCAGTTAATATTATATTTATAGGATATATATTAAAAGATATATCACGGGCTTATATTTTTATCAAATACATGAATTTTTTGTTTTTAAGATATCAACTACAACTAGATGTATCATAATCCCCTTGTTAGATTTATTATTCTTTTTGTCTTAATATCTTATAATAGTTAATAGTCATTAATAAAGAAGTAATAGCTTTCATTGAAGTGAGTCTACTCTAAATAGGATTTCCACAGTAGGAAAACTAGACATCAGGAAATCTATTCAATCAAGACGACTTATGTAGTAGAGTAATCCCCGAAGGTATTGAGCAACTATAGATATATGTTATTGATTATTTAATGTATGATACAATTCGGGATGATTTTATAATTAAAAGATTTGAAATTTGAAATTATATTTATTTTGTTAATATTGTTAGTTTTGGTTAGCTTTTAAAATTGTGTATTTGTATTTTTATTGTTAAATTTTATGATTTCACCCGGTATATATCATCCCATATTAATATTAGATTTATTTTTTGGGCTTTATTTGGGTTTTCGATTTAAACTGGGCCCATTCTGCTTCAATGAAACCCTAATGGGTTTTGTTTGGGCTTTGGATTTAAACCGGGCCCATTCTGCTTCAATGAAGGTCCTTTGTCCAACAAAACTAACATCCGACACAACTAGTATTGCCAAGAGGATCGTGCCACATGGCAGTTATTGAATCAAAGGCCGCCAAAACTGTAACGTAGACATTACTTATCTCCGGTAACGGACAACCACTCGTTTCCCGAAACAGCAACTCACAGACTCACACCACTCCAGTCTCCGGCTTAACTACCACCAGAGACGATTCTCTCTTCCGTCGGTTCTATGACTTCGATTCTCAACACTGTCTCCACCATCCACTCTTCCAGAGTTACCTCCGTCGATCGAGTCGGAGTCCTCTCTCTTCGGAATTCGGATTCCGTTGAGTTCACTCGCCGGCGTTCTGGTTTCTCGACGTTGATCTACGAATCACCCGGTAGTTAGCATTCTGTTGGATAGATTGATGAATGTTTTCTTCGATTTTTTTTTTACTGATCTTGTTGTGGATCTCTCGTAGGGCGGAGATTTGTTGTGCGTGCGGCGGAGACTGATACTGATAAAGGTATGATTTTTTAGTTGTTTTTATTTTCTCTCTCTTCAAAATTCTCTTTTCAAACACTGTGGCGTTTGAATTTCCGACGGCAGTTAAATCTCAGACACCTGACAAGGCACCAGCCGGTGGTTCAAGCATTAACCAGCTTCTCGGTATCAAAGGAGCATCTCAAGAAACTGTAATTTTGTTCATCTCCTCAGAATCTTTTAAATTATCATATTTGTGGATAATGATGTGTTAGTTTAGGAATTTTCCTACTAAAGGTAATCTCTTTTGAGGACAAGTCTTGTTTTTAGCTTAGAAATGATGTGAAAATGTTGTTTGTTAGCTAAAAAGAGTTTGTTGTTATATTCTGTATTCAGAATAAATGGAAGATTCGTCTTCAGCTTACAAAACCAGTCACTTGGCCTCCACTGGTTTGGGGAGTCGTCTGTGGTGCTGCTGCTTCAGGTAATCATACGAACCTCTTTTGGATCATGCAATACTGTACAGAAAGTTTTTTCATTTTCCTTCCAATTGTTTCTTCTGGCAGGGAACTTTCATTGGACCCCAGAGGATGTTGCTAAGTCGATTCTTTGCATGATGATGTCTGGTCCTTGTCTTACTGGCTATACACAGGTCTGGTTTTACACAACAAAAAGCTGACTTGTTCTTATTCTAGTGCATTTGCTTGGTGCTACAATAACCTAGACTTGTCGATTTCCAGACAATCAACGACTGGTATGATAGAGATATCGACGCAATTAATGAGCCATATCGTCCAATTCCATCTGGAGCAATATCAGAGCCAGAGGTAACTGAGACAGAACATTGTGAGCTTTTATCTCTTTTGTGATTCTGATTTCTCCTTACTCCTTAAAATGCAGGTTATTACACAAGTCTGGGTGCTATTATTGGGAGGTCTTGGTATTGCTGGAATATTAGATGTGTGGGTAAGTTGGCCCTTCTGACATTAACTAGTACAGTTAAAGGGCACATCAGATTTGCTAAAATCTTCCCTTATCAGGCAGGGCATACCACTCCCACTGTCTTCTATCTTGCTTTGGGAGGATCATTGCTATCTTATATATACTCTGCTCCACCTCTTAAGGTAAGTTTTATTCCTAACTTCCACTCTCTAGTGATAAGACACTCCATCCAAGTTTTGGAGTTTTGAATATCGATATCTGAACTGATCTCATTGCAGCTAAAACAAAATGGATGGGTTGGAAATTTTGCACTTGGAGCAAGCTATATTAGTTTGCCATGGTAAGATATCTCGTGTATCAATAATATATGGCGTTGTTCTCATCTCATTGATTTGTTTCTTGCTCACTTGACTGATAGGTGGGCTGGCCAAGCATTGTTTGGCACTCTTACGCCAGATGTTGTTGTTCTAACACTCTTGTACAGCATAGCTGGGGTACTCTTTTGGCAAACCTTTTATGTTGCTTTTTTCGTTATCTGTTGTAATATGCTCTTGCTTCATGTTGTACCTTTGTGATAATGCAGTTAGGAATAGCCATTGTTAACGACTTCAAAAGTGTTGAAGGAGATAGAGCATTAGGACTTCAGTCTCTCCCAGTAGCTTTTGGCACCGAAACTGCAAAATGGATATGCGTTGGTGCTATAGACATTACTCAGCTTTCTGTTGCCGGTATGTACTATCCACTGTTTTTGTGCAGCTGTGGCTTCTATTTCTTTTCCTTGATCTTATCAACTGGATATTCACCAATGGTAAAGCACAAATTAATGAAGCTGAATCAACAAAGGCAAAACATAAAAGTACATTCTAATGAAATGAGCTAATGAAGAGGAGGCATCTACTTTTATGTTTCATTAGTGTGATTGATGGATTTTCATTTCATGCTTCTAAAACAAGTATTTTCAACAGTGTCATGAAATAACAGAACTTATATCTTCATTTGTACTTTTACTAGTGGATGAGTTACACAATCATTGTTATAGAACCAAATCAAAGGTAGAGATCATCATTAGTATATGTCTATTTTGGTTGCAGGATATCTATTAGCATCTGGGAAACCTTATTATGCGTTGGCGTTGGTTGCTTTGATCATTCCTCAGATTGTGTTCCAGGTAAAGACGTTAACAGTCTCACATTATAATTAATCAAATTCTTGTCACTCGTCTGATTGCTACACTCGCTTCTATAAACTGCAGTTTAAATACTTTCTCAAGGACCCTGTCAAATACGACGTCAAGTACCAGGTAAGTCAACTTAGTACACATGTTTGTGTTCTTTTGAAATATCTTTGAGAGGTCTCTTAATCAGAAGTTGCTTGAAACACTCATCTTGATTACAGGCAAGCGCGCAGCCATTCTTGGTGCTCGGAATATTTGTAACGGCATTAGCATCGCAACACTGAAAAAGGCGTATTTTGATGGGGTTTTGTCGAAAGCAGAGGTGTTGACACATCAAATGTGGGCAAGTGATGGCATCAACTAGTTTAAAAGATTTTGTAAAATGTATGTACCGTTATTACTAGAAACAACTCCTGTTGTATCAATTTAGCAAAACGGCTGAGAAATTGTAATTGATGTTACCGTATTTGCGCTCCATTTTTGCATTTCCTGCTCATATCGAGGATTGGGGTTTATGTTAGTTCTGTCACTTCTCTGCTTTCAGAATGTTTTTGTTTTCTGTAGTGGATTTTAACTATTTTCATCACTTTTTGTATTGATTCTAAACATGTATCCACATAAAAACAGTAATATACAAAAATGATACTTCCTCAAACTTTTTATAATCTAAATCTAACAACTAGCTAGTAACCCAACTAACTTCATACAATTAATTTGAGAAACTACAAAGACTAGACTATACATATGTTATTTAACAACTTGAAACTGTGTTATTACTACCTGATTTTTTTCTATTCTACAGCCATTTGATATGCTGCAATCTTAACATATCAAGTCTCACGTTGTTGGACACAACATACTATCACAAGTAAGACACGAAGTAAAACCAACCGGCAACCGCATTACATAACATAACCGCATACCATTTGAACGGTACAACACTGCCGTTAGTACAAGCCATACATAGTTATATCACACACATATAAAACACAAAAAACCTAAACGCGCTACATTAGACCCTAGTTAAAATCCACGCTGCCAAACACGGAACCTACAAGCAGGTTACTTATTAGATGATATATAACAGACTGTTGCAGCGGACACTAGTAGCTCGTAACTACTATCACTTGTTGGTGAACTTTGACTCATCGATCTCAATCCCTTCTTCCTCCGCACGCTCTCCACCAGATTTTTCCATCGTACTGAGTCCTCCTTTACGTCCCATCTCCTTATAACCCTCGTGCCCTAGCTGCTCCTTCCTCGCCTCTCCTCCTTTGTGTCCCATCTCCTGATAACCCTCGTGCCCTAGCTGCTCCTTCCTCGCCTCTCCACCTTTGTGACCCATCTCCTGATAACCCTCGTGCCCTAACTGCTCCTTCCTCGCCTCTCCACCTTTGTGACCGATCTCCTGATAACCTTCATGTCCTAGCTGCTCCTTCCTCGTCTGCCCTCCCTTGCTCCTTCCTAACAAGTGTACATACATGCATTCCATGAAACATGGAGATCATAGAGTAAACTTTAGGTTCGTAATAAGTAGATTAATCTTATCTTAAGATATTAAGATCTAATGTTTCTAGCCTTATAAAACCATTACTTACGAACTAAAGAAAATAAAAAGAGTGTGGAAAAGTTGTAATTTACGGCAATACCTTCAGCAAGATGCTCTTGAGCTTCGAGGCTGTGGCCACCGGTGCCACCTGGGACGACGGTCTCTCCTTGCTTCGCCTTCTCATCAAGCTCTTCTCTGCTCAGTTGCTTTGACGCCATTTTTTGAAGAAAAAAACACGAACGATATGTAATTAAGTAAGTTGCTTTTAATTTGGATCTATGTTCCGACACAGATACGGACGACGTAATTATTCCTATAAATAGAAACGTTTGTGTTCCAAAGGAAACAAAAGGAGAGAAAAAGTGAAGTGCTACGTGGAAGAGAAGACGCGGCGAGACTAGAAATAATGGGCTTTACGGAGATGACACGTTGATGCTTACTCAGTCAACTTGCTACAGTTATTAACGAGCTGCTTGACACGACTCCGATTAATCTTAATCCATTTTCTGTTTCCCCCAAGAAATCAAGATAATTACCCACATTTGGGATTTTTTATAAAACTGTTTTCCGTGTTAGGTCTTTTCAATATCAGTTAGATAGTACTATTATTTATCTATTTGAAATCTAAGTGCAATATTTCGGATAAATATGTTTTAAAGTTAAAAGTTTTATATTTATTCACATCATAAGAAAAATATAGGTGTTATTAGAAGAAGAGATTTATAAATCGATCACACATAATAACTGGGAAGAGAAGGTAGCTTCGAGGATTAGTTGGTTTACTTGTCGACAAAGTCATATCTACCATGTAATAATTAGGTCTTTTTCAAGTTTTGAGTTTGGAGACATTTATTTGAGTTTGACTTTGGTCTTATTATATGCTTGGGCTATTGTACACGTTTGACTCATGCTGATTAGAGTATGTATAGTTAAATATAATAATTAAAATGTTAGAATCTGGTGATGGATTAGACTTTCGCGACATTGTTGAAAATTTGTGAATGCATCTATCTAAAAGTTGGTTTAGTGGAGTTTCTATGTGCACAACTGAAGTACATCACTATATTTGGACAATATTGAATTATATTTGAATTTATTGTCTTGAAGAATAATTTGCAACATTACATACCAAATGTTGGCTCTCTTACGGAGAGCGTATAAGCGCCACTTGACGTGGGCTTATATGGGCCCGGTTAAGGGTAAATGTTTAGTGGCCACAATTCTGAAACAGCTTCCCTTCTTCGGCCCATACTGGAGTACAAAAGTAACGCAATTAAGAAAAAGCGTTACAGGATTAATCCAAAACGGCATCGTTAGAAGAAGAGAGCACACATAGCGAAAACCCTAGTACCTTTATTTGAGCCAACACTTTCATTTCTCTCCTTCTCCACCAGTTTTCCCCCAATCGCTCCTCCTTAAACCCTAACATTTTTGCTTCCCCTGTTTCGATTCTCGAGAGTTATCAGAGATGAGTTCGGACGATGAGAGAGACGAGAAGGAGCTGAGTCTTACCTCTCCTGAAGTCGTCACCAAGTACAAGAGCGCCGCTGAGATCGTTAACAGTAATACACCCTCTCTTTCTTCCTTTCTTGTTTTAAGTCCGATTTGGATTTAGGGTTTTGAAGGTGTAGCTTTATCGAGTATTGATTTCTGTTGGGTTTTCAATTGCAGAGGCGTTACAGGTTGTTTTAGCTGAATGCAAACCAAAAGCTAAGATTGTTGATATCTGTGAGAAAGGAGACTCTTTTATTAAAGAGTGAGTATATCTCAATTTGTTCTTAATGTAGATTTCGACCTTGGATTACTCTTAGATATTTATGTGTTTGTTCTTTCTTCTGTTTTTGTATTAAAGGCAAACAGCAAGCATGTACAAGAATTCTAAGAAGAAGATTGAGAGAGGTGTTGCGTTCCCTACATGCATTTCTGTGAACAACACTGTTGGTCATTTTTCACCGCTTGCTAGTGATGAGTCTGTGTTGGAAGATGGTGACATGGTTAAAATGTAAGTTGTCTTCAAGTAATACCTGTTTTTAGATGTTTCTGTATGATTCACCTGTGTTATTTCTGATGTTGTTTTGCGTTTCTCAATTGCAGCGATATGGGATGTCATATTGATGGGTTCATTGCCCTTGTTGGTCACACACATGTTCTTCAAGAAGGGCCTCTTAGTGGGCGTAAGGCTGATGTTATCGCTGCCGCAAATACTGCAGCTGATGTTGCTCTAAGGCTCGTACGTCCTGGAAAAAAGGTATCATCAGTTTTACTCTTACATTAAACTTGAAACTATAGGCTTTTGGTACTATAACTGCCTCTTGAATGATTGTCAAGGTTTTACAAAACCCAGATGATGAACACTTAATAAATGGCTATGGATTATTATCCATATGATGCTTTTTTGTCATAGTTACTCTGATGGGATTTTTCTTATTCTGATTTTTAGTCTGATCCCTCGTTGGATTTACTATGAGATGTTGGAACTTTGTCTAAGGTTTTCCTCTCTTGGTCTTGCACGATGCTTTTTTTTTTTAGCGGACTTCAAATGTAAATTGTTTTGGGAAAAGATTTCTGGATGAAGACCGTAATTGTTATGGATTCGCATCCAAATGAGGCCGTAGTTACTCTGATGTGGGAAAGTTCTTTAAAATAAAGTTTCTTGCTACGAGTTTGTAGTTTCTTGTTTAGTACTACAACATATTGCAATCAAGACATTGATATTCTGTTTTTCTTATCGCAGAACACTGATGTAACTGAAGCTATTCAGAAGGTAGCTGCAGCTTATGACTGCAAAATTGTTGAAGGTGTTCTTTCCCACCAGCTGAAACAGCATGTGATAGATGGAAACAAGGTTGTGCTTAGTGTATCCAGCCCTGAAACAACTGTTGACGAAGTGGAATTTGAAGAGAATGAAGTCTATGCAATAGATATTGTGGCAAGTACTGGTGATGGCAAGGTAATTTCTTTTGTTTATCGCATCCCGATCACTATTGGTGAACCTTTGTCTATTGCCATTGTTCTCACAATCTTTGACTTTGCAGCCAAAGCTATTAGACGAGAAGCAAACAACTATTTACAAGAAAGATGAAAGTGTTAACTATCAGTTGAAGATGAAGGCCTCCAGATTCATAATCAGCGAAATTAAACAGAACTTCCCCCGTATGCCATTCACTGCAAGGTGTCTTTTGTACCTTCTGAAGCATTTTATATTCCTTAAACTATTATCTCACTTGCTAACGTTACCTGAGAGTATTATCAATACAGGTCACTGGAGGAGAAAAGGGCACGGCTTGGACTTGTGGAGTGTGTGAACCATGGTCATTTGCAACCATATCCTGTTCTTTACGAGAAGCCTGGTAAGGATGATGAAAGGGTTTTGAATCTATAAACCTCTTTTATCTGAATCTTGATATCAAGGCTCATGTCGTTTTGGTTTTCTACCAGGGGATTTTGTTGCTCAGATTAAGTTCACAGTTTTGCTGATGCCAAATGGATCAGATAGGATCACTTCACATACACTTCAGGAACTTCCTAAAAAGACCATCGAAGACCCTGAGATCAAAGGGTGGTTAGCTTTGGGCATCAAGAAGAAGAAAGGTGGTGGAAAGAAGAAGAAAGGTAAGAACTTAAAATAAATTTCCAGACTTTTACCTTATATGACGTGATCCACATGTTGATTAAAAAGGTTCAATTTGGTGTTTTGCAGCCCAAAAGGCGGGAGAGAAAGGAGAGGCTTCAACAGAGGCTGAGCCAATGGACGCAAGTAGTAATGCTCAAGAATGAGTAGGAAGATTTGTCTTTGTTTCTTTTAAAGAATTTTTGAAACTTGAGGTACCTCTTTCGTTGTATGTTTGGGTTTCAAGAGAGTCTCTTCTTAAACAAAAAAAAACAAACAATAGTTTACCACCTTTGTGCATATTTTTGCACAAAGCACTTTTCATCATCATTTCTTTGCTTGTCCTAATCTTATCTCATTCTCTAATCAAAAATACTTATCTGGTTTCAGGCTATAACAATAACTCTGTTTAGAAACACTTGTTACCAACAAACTACTCTTTGAATGTGTTTACGTGGTAAGGATTTGATCCCACAGAAGAGAAATATTTGTGACAGAAGAAAAAAACTCAGCTCTTCAATAATCGAAGCTTATACAGATTTTTGGATTGGTTGATTTTGAGATTGTAACGAATAGTAATCAGAATTTCACTTAAGAAATTGTGATTGAACCCTCTAAACCACAGAGAGGGTTCTTGACGTGGTCCATAGTTCTTCAGTGGGGCGGCTTGTGGCTTCTTTTTCATTTTTCCAGAAAACCCCATAAACCTCTCGCTCTCGGGAATTTGATTGATTCCCACGAGGAAAAATCAATCTTCCCGGAAAATGGCAGCTAGGTTATTGTTCCGTCGAAGTTCTCAAATCCTCCGATCAATTCAACGAAATCCTCAAATCTCATCGTCATTCGAATCACCACCTTGCCCGATTTTTCACTCATTGACCACCGCCTCACCAGATCCATCGCGATTATCATCCTTAACCTTCCTCCGATCTCTCTCCATCGCTCGTCGCGGTCCAACACGTCCTAAGAAAATCGATATCGGAGCCAAAGCGCGTCAGATGCAGAATCGCCGTTTATGGACCTACGCGCTAACCTTCAGCTGCATCGCCGGATTCGTAGTTATCGTCCTTAACCAATTTCAGGATCAGCTTGTCTTCTACCTAACGCCATCAGACGCTATGGAGAAATTCGCAGAGAATCCAACAAAGAACAAATTCAGACTCGGTGGTTTGGTTCTAGAAGGTAGCGTTGCGCAGCCGGCGGCGTCACAGGAGATGGAGTTTGTGATCACTGATCTGATCACTGATATTTTGGTTAGGTATAAAGGATCTTTGCCGGATCTGTTTAGGGAAGGTCATTCAGTTGTGGTTGAAGGATTCATTAAGCCGTATACAGATGAAGTAAGGAAGGAAGTTTCTACAAAACCTATTTCGAAGAAAGCTAGGAACCTCGATTGTTTCTTCTCGGCGACTGAAGTTTTGGCTAAGCATGATGAGAAGTATATGCCACAGGAAGTTGCGGCGGCGATTGAGAAGAATAAGAAAATTATTGAAGCGGCGGCGACTGAACAAGCTGCTGAAGTTGCGGCTTCTTAGATTGGTATAAACTTCATTCTTTTTAAGTTAATCAAAATTTTCCCCAAGTTCGAGCTTTTGGTGAGTATTGTTCATCTTATAAGGTTATATTTGATTATAGTTTCTGGAAAAGAGTAGGAAGATTGGAATGTTATATTCCTGGAAAACAGAGATTTGATTTTTGAGTCTATTTGAGAATTAAGTGGAGAAATGTGATACACTATACAATAGCTTTGTTTGATTCCACAAAGCTATAAGCTAATCTACTTTCTTGTTGTGTTGATCAAATAAAGAACACTTTGACGAGGGATCAAATATGCTGCTTGATTCATTGTGTTGTTGGATGTTTTGTTTGTTGTTGATGTGCACACAGATTAGAGAAGCTATGTTTTGTTGCTGCACACAGATTAGATTGATCTAGTGAATCTTATTAGCTTCATCAGGTCGTGGGTATATAATTGTAAACGTATCACCAAAGTTGTAGCTTGTGTGACCTTATTCTTATCATGACTAGGTACTATAGCCAAAAGAGTTGAACATACAGGTCTTTCAGAGCTTCCTCTTAGTTGTTCTGGAGGTTCCAAGCTCTTTCTTTGTTGTTTTATAAATATGGGTTGAGCTTGTTGACAATCTTGAAGATGGTCATGCATTCCTTTTATGCATCTTATGTTTCAACTAGGCAATTCTGGCCCTGGAGATTTCAAGTTTGTACTTTCTGAGTCGATTAGGTGCCTAGTTTTTGCCTCTAGAATCATGGCATTGGCTTCTGTTTTGGCACTTCTCTTAGGCTTGTTGGTTGATAACCAACTACTAGTCTACTAATGTAGCTGTAGTTTGAAGTGTTCCGCAGTTACGCTATTGCTTTTGCTTTTTTTAAGTGCATCTTTATATATGCATCAGTCTCTCATTGTATAGCAAATTTATCGTGGGTGGTATATGATTCAGTCAACAAAAACTGACTATCAAGTATGGAACGAGTGGTATATGATTGAGTCATCAAAAATACTGACTATCAAGTATGGAACAAGAGCATTACGATATTTGTCACTACTATATTCGATTGCTATTGTGTGCTTGGTCCATTTTGAATATGGGACAAATCACCATTACTATACTTGCTGCCCTATACTAACTAGATTATTCCATATTCCTCGTAGATAGTTTTTGTTTTTTGGTTCAGAGAAAGTTCAGATTTTAGGCCTATAAGTTCTTTTGGTTGGGGACCATATCAAGTTAAATCTCTCACTATATGCATTGTGGCGGTTCGGCCGACCTGTCTAAAATTGGGCTTGTTCAAATCCTGCCTCAAATCCTGCCAAAGCGTGAGTTATATACATATACATTGACACTGAATCATTCCATCCAGGGCCGGTTGGCTGGATCCAAAATCAGTCGTTACCTATTTTTGGCAATCTTAAACTTATTGATTTTTTTTTTCTGACGTTTCACAAATCATCATCATATGTGAAAAACCAAAACATCTATATTAAGAAGAAAAAAAATATTGTTACAATTTCTGAAAATATTTGGTTCATTTAGTCCTTAAAAATTCTAATTACCAAAAAAGACAAATATATAACAATTGAAACACATGTGTGTTATCAGGAGAATTTGTATGGCTTGAGGAGGTGTGCATCATCCGTCTATCAATACCCTGACAAGGAAAACCCTAATTTTTTTTGGCCCAAAGGGTTTTATACTTTAATCTCATACTCCGATTCATTGTCGAAAAACGATGATGCATAATTCAACCGAAGAATCGGAATGGGAGGTGAGACCTGGTGGTATGCTCGTCCAACGAAGAGACGACGCCGCTTCCTCCGACCACAAACCTCTCCAGGATCCCGACTCTGCTTCCGCCGCTTTTGCTCAAACCATCAGAATCACTGTTTCTCATGGCTCATCGCACCACGATCTTCATATTTCTGCTCACGCCACTTTCGGTAACAAAACTCTCAGCTCCGTTTCTGATCCATCGCCTGAAAATTCCAAATAATCGAAGCCTGAGAGAATTTAGCGTGATTCATTATGAAATTTTTCTTGCTCTATTTAGTTTTTGTTGAAGTTGTGTTAGTGTAGTTGAAGATTGATATGTTTAAGCTCGAATGTGATAACTAGGGGATGTGAAGAAAGCTCTTGTTCAGAAAACTGGATTGGAAGCTAGTGAATTGAAGATCTTGTTCAGAGGAGTTGAGAGAGATGATGCTGAACAATTGCAAGCTGCTGGTGTTAAGGATGCGTCTAAGCTTGTTGTTGTTGTTGAGGATACGAATAAGAGAGTGGAACAACAGCCTCCTGTGGTAACTAAAGAGATGGAAAAAGCTATTGCTGCTGTTAACGCGGTTACAGGAGAGGTCGATAAGCTCTCGGATAGAGTGAGTTTTTATAAGCCTGTATTTCTTTTGGAGATGACGGAAGGATTGTGCTTAAGCTAGTTTTTTTTGGTAATTAGGTTGTTGCTTTAGAAGTTGCTGTGAATGGAGGGACGCAAGTTGCGGTGCGGGAGTTTGACATGGCTGCAGAGCTTCTTATGAGGCAGCTGCTCAAATTGGATGGCATTGAGGCTGAAGGGGACGCTAAAGTACAGCGTAAGGCTGAGGTTAGTTTTCTTGCTTTGTTAAGCATGTTTACACGGTAAGAGTGTTAATAGAGTTGGAAGATATATGAGTTGTGGTTTGTGTTGGCAGGTACGTAGAATCCAAAACTTGCAGGAGGCTGTGGATAAGTTGAAGGCAAGATGTTCAAATCCGTTTGTGGATCAGAGCAAAGCTGCAGCTGTAAGCACTGAGTGGGAATCGTTCGGAAACGGTGTCGGAAGCTTGAACCCTCCTCCGCCAGCTTCGCCTTCGGCCAATGTAACTCAAGATTGGGAGAAATTTGACTGACATTTTAGTACTGCTACGTTGCCTTGGAAAAAAATGCTTATTGAAACTGTTTATCTTTTTGATTATTGTTAAATATTGGAAAACGACCATCGTCTTTATCTTCTAATGTATAGATATATTATATATAGTATCGGAAATCTACATCTCTGTACGAAATGTTGGAATAATCCCTGGGAATAGTCTTTGATGTCTCTCAGTCTCTGTCGTGCCTAATTGGCTTATGTCGTAGTACTAAAGATTATGGCTACGAGTTTTGGAGACACTTTTGCATATGTGTTTCCATGTTCTAGTAATCGGGAGCTCAAGTTCAATTTGATGATAGCGATAGTGTTGCAAAAATGATTTATGTTTACTGTTACATGTTTCAATCCTTATAAACTACAGCTTCGAGGGAAGATTGCCTCAAACTGAGAAGTACACACTACAAGCCAAATAATGCAAAGTTAAGGTTAGTTTCATTTCAAGAGTACGATCCGTGCTTTTTGGATAAAAAATACATTCTTACCCAAAAACTAGAAGACATTCTTAGCTGTCTCACCCACATGACCATACGTTTCATTCTCAATTATATGTTCCATGGAATTATATTTAATCTATATAATAACATTCTTGTGCCATCACATAAACTAATAATCCACTCAGCAGTGATTAGACTTAATCATAGCTTAGCAGAGATTTAATTACGATTACTTCCTTAACCATTTATTTATATAACAAAAAAAATTAACAGTAAAACGTGTTGACATGACTTCGCCGTTCAATGTGGGTGGCAAAAGCCATTTGCCGGCTATCTAACAGCACATATTATTATTTATTATTTTCTCGACCATTTATTATGTTCTGTCAGATAATATTTTAATTTTAATTTATATTCTATTCTGTGATGATTTCTTACGCTTTGTATCGGTAAACATAATTGGATTTGCGAGAAAATATCAGCAATGTATAATTGTGTCACGCACAACCGGTATGTGGCAGCCTCAACATTTGAAAGGTACTTAATACTTATGAATATAAATGATAACGACGAATCTCTGCATAAATATTGTTTATGAAAGATTCTGACAGATCTATGGACGTTGTTTTTTTTTGCGTAATTTAAACTGGCCAAATAGTAGTAAAACTAGAATTTATTTTGGTCAAGCGGAATATAGTTTTGACAGATTCTAAGAGATGAGTGATTCAGGATTTTTATATTCAAATTACCAACGAAATAACTGATAATATTAGCAGATTATTTTAAGCTTAATCGATGGACTAACTGAAACATTTTTTTTGTCAAATTTTTGATGTTGTTAAGAGTAATTTTCGTTCATGAGGTTCCAATAACTCAGCTCAGCTCGCTTCACTTGAGTGTCAAATCCATGAAGAACATACTTCTAGCAAGACGTTTCCGCCTCGGCTGCACACGTCTACTATCCCAATGGTTCTCCCATGCTTAGCAAACTCAACTAGTTTCAGTTTCTATGTAATAGTTATCTACGGCTTTTTAATTTTTTTTACCATAAAAGCTCCTTGCCCCCAGCTTTGTAAATAACCTGTTTCCTTTTGGTAATATAATTCACATTTTATCCAAAAAAAAATCCATGAAGAACCAACCTTTCAATATATAAAAACAAGTTAATCCATGGAGACAGTCATTGATTAGTGAACATATTTCTAATAAAAGTTAATATGCATGGCTAAGAGAACAAAAACCATTTATCATGGTAGTTTATTTAATTAAAATTGCAAAATTATGAATCCAATATTTTGTTTATTATTGATTTTTTTTTATCAAAATTAGACTCGTCTCTAGTTTATGCGGAAAAATTGAAATATTTTTTTTTATCATTTACAACATTTATACACTATAGTAGTTAACAGTTATGAAACCGCAATGGAAAGATATAATATTTTACTAGTAACACTTTCTTTCTGATTTGTGAGTTAGCAAAAATATAAAAATGTGTCATTTGGTGTTTTTATAATGAAAATATAATAAAATAACAGATTAATTACAACCAATCTTGTCAAAAGGGAAGACAATAAATAAATACCAAAAAATGATGGAATCCACTCTTCTTCAAGCTACAATAGATATGAATGTTGGCACTGTTTCAAGGCACCCAAAAGTAAAAGTTAAAATTCAGCCAGAGAAAATGGTTAAAAGAAAAGTAAGCATACACATATTAGACTTAAACAAATAGAAAAAAGGGAAACAAATGTAACATAGAAGCATGCTAAAGTAAAAAGTGGGGGGG
>Ga0041059_1000141_pt1 | contig 43841 bp, 37 predicted proteins | sample AraColnosormetaG_FD_56232 | JGI IMG/M metagenome (GOLD analysis project Ga0041059, IMG submission 56232) | Arabidopsis roots microbial communities from North Carolina, USA - Col MF nosort | ecosystem: Host-associated > Plants > Roots > Unclassified | place: USA: North Carolina | collected...
CCCCAAAAATATATATTTAAAGAAAAAAAGAACTCAACAAACCAATCCTTCTAATTCCATGGAAGATTGGTTTTTTAAAACGTTGTTGTTGTTGTCCTCTCTCTTCCTTTTCTATTCACCAAAGGCCAAACCTTCAATCAGCTGTTGTGTAAAGAGAATGTAATGAAATTTTCTGTTACCATCGGTGATTGCTTGAACGCAGAAGAAACAAAAATATGCAAAAATACTAACCTTTTTGAATGTGTTTACATCAATTCTTTGGCGGGTTTGCGAATTCACCGGCATTTGCTGAGATAAGTGTCCTTGCCAAAAGCACCAAGCATACTACAGGCTACTTCCAACAATTTCCCTGTTTGTTTCAATCACAACAGCAACACCTTTATTAGGTCAAAGTCGTCCATCACAATCACTTTCTAATCTCTCCATTATTGTCACCTTGATTATAATAATATTTTGGATTTCTACTTTTCAAAAACCTATTAATAAATTATCTAATATTTTAACTAACAAAACATCTTGAAGGTAGGAAACATGACAAGATGCTCACAGCCAGCTAGTGCATGACCAAACAAGCAAACACACACAAAAGAACGCAACACTTTCTTTGATTCTTGCTTGTGTTTATTAGCATCCAATATTCATACAAATCTTCACTCTCCTAACATACTATTAATCTCTGTCTCTTGCTCGCAGTTGACATATTCTGCACCTAGCCATTGACAGAAAAGGTGGCTCATATTTTCCACGGCATACGATTGGATTACTAGATCCATCTTCCATTCTTGGAACACTAATTTTGTTCGAATTACTAAAATCCATCTTACTTTCTCAGAACCCTAATCTTGTTCTTACTCAAACATTCACAACTGACAACACTACCATTATCATGATCTCATTGTGCCTCGGTTATTTACCTAAACCAGGAAGCCAATTGGATTTGATCATACCTAAACACTAGATCAATGTACCAAACTATTGCTACTTCATTATCTAAACTTTGCCACACGCAGAAAATCAATACTAAGCACACAATTTGAGGAACACACATAAAAGATCAAATGCAATAAAAACAAAAGCGTACCTCTTCTCGGCTGAACAATTTTCTTAACCGGTTTCTTAACCGATTCAACAACCTCCTCCTCTTGTGGAAACAAAACACCGTCAATCCCCTGAACCGAAATCCGACCGTCCGTATAGATATCAGGATCAAACAAATACGCCGACTTCTCACCGTCACCAAACTTAACGGAACCATCAGCTTCCTTAGCCGCAACCTTATGAGGAAAACGCAACGTATCGAACTTCACCTTCCCAAATCTCCTAACAGAATTGTACATACTCTCCTCCGTTTGATACTCAGGGATTATATGGTAGTATACGATCTGCTCCGGTGCTCCTGGCTCACTCAGCTGATCCGTGGTCAATTTCGCCATTGCTTCATCGTTAGGAGCCAAAACCGTTAACACATAGCCTTCTGACACCAACCGTCCCATCTCTGTCGCGAGTGACGTCAGATTCACGAGAATATCTGCCATCTCGTTGTAACCGCCGTAATGTAACAGTGTATGGATGAAATCTTTGACTTGAGCCTCACCGTCGAAGTGGTGCTGCTTGCCTCCAGGTCCCGGAGCTGGTGCCGGAGCTAGCGACGGACCAGGGGCCATAGCGGATTGGATCGGAAGAGCTGGTGGAGATCCGGCGGGTACTGGAGCTGCGGGTTTCTTGAGACGGTTGGTTCTCGGGTCAACTTCAGGAGCTCCTTCAGGTAAGACGGCGGAGATTGATTGAAGGCTACGACGGCGATTGAAATCTTCTTGAACAGAGCGAGGAATGAGAAGCCGTTCAATCCCGTGGATCAATCCGTCGGGTCGGGTCAAATCATCGGGTCGGATAATCTCAGCTAAATCAACCATCTTTTTTCCTTGTCCGTTGCTCAAACGGACCTGATCGTTCCCTAGCGTGTGGTGCTTGACCCGACCCGATTCTTCTGAAGGCCATTGGTTCGACCCGACCCGATTGGGTATAATGTGGAACATGAGGAGTGTTTGCAGAGATTTGAGATTACCTGGCTCGAGCAAGAACCGCTTGAACTCAGGGTCAAGGTCACGCTCAAGAGCTTCATTGCGAGGAGCAAAAATGGTAATATTGTGACGACCAACAGCGTCTTCAAGTGTCTGAAGGAGAAGAGCTTTCTCGACGAGCTCAGCTAGCTCAGTGTAACGAGAGTCAAGAAGAGCTACGAGGACAGAGTTGGAGTTGATCTGACCCGACCCGGAAGAAGGAGACTGGTTCTTGGATAATGCAGATGCGGCGGAGAAGATTAGGACGGAGAAGAAGAGAAAGAGATGAATGACGGCGGAGCCACCATAGATGCGGCGATCCATGGAGCTCTCTCTCTGTAAGATCCGATTATCAGAAAGATGGAACAATAAATTTTCTTTATTTTTTTTGGTGAAAGAGTTTACTTTCTTTTCTTTAATTTTTCTTGAAGTGTCGGCGATGGCAAGTGGAAGTGTTAAAGAAAAAGAGATGAGTTTGGTTGTGTTGTCTATGTTGTGTAGTTTTGGGTTTTCCGACTTTTCGAACCAGGCTGGTTATGGGGACCACACCAAATTTTATAATTGTTGCTGACTTTGCATGTTTTCACCTCTCGACTCGACTCGGCTCGGCCTTGGCTTCTACTTCCTCTTATTACTCTTTCTTTATTTCTTTTTTGGTTTTAAGCCAATGTTCACAAGAATTATGTAATTTTGGTGAGAGGAAATAATGTGTGAATGACTGAATGAATAAGTGTGATGATACTTAACTTGAAAGTGAAATTAGGACAAGGAAAAAGGTGAAAAGAGGCATGTGAGTTATGATGGAAGCAAAAGAAAGAAGCTGAGAGAGGAACGCGTGGCTCTGTCGGTTTGGGACGTAAACATCCATCTGTAGAGTTTGTGAATTGAGTAAATGACCCTCGTCGGAAAACTTACTTCCACGCGCCATATTTGTGCGTAAAGGCCACGCTACTAAACAAGCATCTATTCTGTCGTCTAGCATTTTTACTAAAAGAGCGAATATCTTGTTTATTATAACCCCACACAGACACAAGTATAACCTTTTGTGGGCTCAAATTGGGCTTTTGGCCTGTTTGTCTTATTTAGCACATATAGTAGATTGTAGTCGTACAGTTAATGGGTTTTGCAAAATAAACATTTTCTTAGTGACGCAAATTACAATTGAATGAAAAAAAAGTGGCACTTCAAAAATATATGGATCACGTAAATCCTATAAATATCTTCTCGCTTTCCACAACAAAAGAGATCCGGAAATATTCAAAAATCACAAGTCCACCTTTCTAATTAAAAACAACTAGTTCAATCTTCAATATATAGAGGTTTTCAGTGAACGTCCCTGGAATCTCTCCGTCTTTAATACTTCTCCATCTCCATAGCTCACACTATTGCAGATTAGGTCATGGTCTCATGGACTATCCTCAAACTGACCTAGAATTCAACATTTTTATAGTTTCTCCTGCTTTTTCCATTTCACGACCAGTAAAGTAATCCAAGCCTTGCCTTAATAGCACAGGTTGGTTGCTGCTCGCTCACGCCTCCAAACAAAAAAATAGTTTTTCAACTTTTTATAATTAATTAATTACTAGCATAGTTCATTCATTGTTGAATCAATCTCCGGGAACACTTTATTTATTCATGTGATATTAGTTTGGCATGAAGATTTTAACTCTTTATATGTCTTAAATGAAGGATATACAGCGACCACATATTTCGATTGGGTTAGGTTTGCTTATGTGATATGAGGGAGGAGTAAAAAGGAATTTAAATGTATAGGAGTATTTAATTTTTCTTTACCTTAATGTTGTGGAAAGACATTTTAAGACAAAAAAAAATTGCATGGGATTCAACGCATAGCAAAATCCATGGAGAATTGTCTTATCACAGCTCCATTTCATGTGTATGACAATTGAAACTAAACAAATCTGTATTTATAAAAAGAGATAAAAGAGGAAATAAAAGAAGAGTCAATAAATATGGAGAGGAAAGTAATGGTTGTGGTAGGAACTCTGTGAAATCAATGTAAAGGGAAAAACAAATCAAAAGGTCCCCCACATAAAATCAAAAGGTAAAGAAAGAAAAGGACAGTTTACACGAAGAGTCACACTGTACTCTGGCCTCACATGAAACCCTAATTACTTAACTTTATTCACTTTTTTTCACTCAATGTCCTTTATTATTTTACCACCTGACCTGNCTCTCTCTCTCTCTCTCTCTCTCTCTCTCTCTCTCTCTCAAGCCCTAGACTGTCACACCTATTATAGATAGCTTATACCAGCTATATTCCATATCCCACGCTTCTTCCGAATCTATTTACTGGATCCTGCTCTTTATATGATCCCAACTAAAGCACGTCTTAATCAATACATTTTCAAATGTTATAGACTTATTATAGTACAAAACTAGCTAATCTCAATACATTATAATGGTATACGGTATCAAACCACTGTTTTTCTTCACAGTGATTGATCCTACTTAGACTGTTCAATATGGCATGTATGCCACGTTCAAACTCAAACAAATGTCTTTTTCTTTTTTTTCAGTTCAATATTATCATACATGTGATGTGAATTCATAGATTATTGTGTAACCTAGATATGCACATAAGATTACGTACGTTACCATAAGTTTTGATCCAATACAGTTAACTTAGTCCATGAATCTATATGATTCATGCACATGATTTATATGCCTTATAAATCATATTCACTTTAAATGTTAATCATACTCACTTTAAATTTGCTTTTGAGTATTATTTGACTTGTAAAATGATTTGTTTTCGTATCTCCGAAAAAGTGGTGTACAAGTGTTGTTGGAGTAGAGATCTTCACCTAGTGGACGTCTACTTGTACGGCTAAACATAACTACCTAGTTCAAGGAAACGATTCCTCCAACAAAGTTGGTTTCTGAGCTTCTCAATCTCAATCATCATCCCAATAGATTCCAAATGCTTGCTTAGCTTATTCGACTAAGAGAATACATAGTCTCTAGTTTTTAGCTATCATCAATTCTTTACTGTTTATGTCACATTGTATAGTCACAATTCAAAAGATTTGATTGAAAGCCACAGAAAAATCGAAAGGTCACACTTGACCATTGCACAAAACACACATTTTATCAACATTGATCTCCAATTCACATTGGTTTTACATTACACATTGAATCAAATCTACACTTAAAAAAAAATCATCGCCTAATTGTTTTTGGGAGACGACGCCGTTTCAGCTTGAGAAAGGCTTCGCCAGAAACCACCACTGTAAAATCTGCTCCACATCTCCTTCTCCAACGCAATCACAGCCTCATCTTCTTCTTCTTCTTCTTCTTCCTCATCTCTGCTCTCTAACGGGTGAACAGCGAATTGAGAACTCCCTCCTCTACCAAACTCTCTTCCACTCTCTACAAACTCCTTTTTCGCTAATCGTTTCCGTCGTATACGGCGGATTGCGCGGCGGCAGAGTCCACGAGGGAGCTTGTATACAGCGAGTACGACGAGATTCACGACGCTACAAGGAGCGCATAGACATAAGGCTGCACAACTCGCCGTCGTACCACCGCAACACTCAGCCGTCGTAGATCCTCCGCCACATAGAGACGGCGTTGATAGACTTCGACGGAGACTCGGTTGTTTATTCATATTCAGATTTTTTTTATTAACCGAATCTGAGAATTTCGAGTCAAAAAAAACAAATGCAGATAGATTTCACAAATCAATCAATCAAAACCATAAAATCTATCGATCCTCCTCGTCTTTGATCGCCAAGAAAATCTCAGAAGAATCTCCGATGAAAAAATGAAAGAAATTGAGAATCCGAAAGGATTTGTTTGAAATGGAGAGTGAGCTATTATTAATGTTTGTGGTGTTTAGGCTTTTAGTCTTCTTCTTCACTGTTTGAGGTTAAAAAGTCATAGAAACGATTTTTGGGTATCTGTTACGGTTACGTTGGCTAGTGTATAGATGCCGACGACCACCATGGATCATATTTATACATACAATTTACCTATGTGGATAAATAAACTATTAAGCATTATTTAGTTTCTTTGTGTTACTTCTTTAAAAAAGATGATAATATTACACGTACAATTGTTCTTGTTTATTCATTTGTGTTTGTTGATATCTAGAACTCAATCTTGAATAATATTATCTTATCTTTATGTTTTGACTAATCATTAACTTTCGTATAAAGATAATATCAATACCACTAGATAATTATCACACCAGCATTCTTACTAGCACTTTATATCTACTACTACTTTTGGATAATGCAAATACATTTTATAAAAAAAATAAAGGCTGTGTGATTTGGTTAACCAGTTACTAATCTTATAAAATTATGTAGATCCTATGGTAAATTATTGGAAATTTTCATAAATTAGACAAATTTATTACCAAATCTCATACAACACTATTTAAAACATTGATAAAATATAAAAAAAACTTTGAATATTGACTATTGACCAATAAACTTTATTATTTGACTATTAAATTTGTGCAATAAATTAAATTTAACTTTTTACCCACATCAAAACATAACAGTAAAAGAGAATGTGGATTTAGACCTTTATAAGTCCCATGAAAAAGGGCCCATTTTATAGGTATCCAAAACAGGCCCAATTTTCTGGAAAAAAAAAAGAAGAAACGATGCCACGCGTTTCACACCTGTCCCTGTCTCTTTCTCTCGCTTTTAATTTTTACTTAACGACAAAGGAAAGAAAGCATGGAGATTGAAAACGGAAGCCATTTCTAGCAAAACAATTCTCTCTTTTGTCTTGAAGATAAGTTTCACAAAAAGGTCTGCTTCGCCTCTTCTACGACGTTGCAGAAACTAAGAAGAGATGGGTCTTCTCTCCAACAGGTTTCGTCTTCCCCTCTTTGATTTTCTGAGAACTCTTTAGTTATTCTACTTAACGATCATCTCAAGAAACTTTTGTATCTTTTTGAACAGAATCGATAGATCGAGTTTGAAACCTGGAGATCATATCTACTCCTGGAGGACTGCTTACATCTATGCCCATCACGGTATCTATTCCAATTCCTTTATCTCTCTACTAATGAGTTTGACAAAACTTAGGTATTGTGTGGATTTAATCGATGAATTAGGATTTATCTTTCGAACGAGATCAGTTATCGAATCATGTAATTGAAGTGTCTCTAGTATGATATAATGCTTAATCCCTATATAGATTCCACATATGATTACTGTGTTGCTTTATTCCCAAATGTTGTGATCAGAGAATGGTGTGGAAGCTATGTCCATAATGCTGCTAATACTTTTGTGTGTAGGCATCTATGTTGGAGATGATAGAGTCATCCATTTCACTAGACGAGGCCAAGAAGTTGGAACCGGGACTGTTCTAGATCTCATACTAGTCAGCTCAGGTCCATCCCGAAACCACACCCACTGTCCAACCTGTGTTCCACCTAACGAAGGTCACGGTGTTGTTTCCTCATGCCTTAACTGTTTCCTAGCCGGTGGTGTCTTGTACCGGTTTGAGTACTCAGTCAACGCTGCTCACTTCCTCGTCAAAGCCAGAGGAGGAACTTGCACACTCGCTGTCGCTGACCCTAATGAGATTGTTGTTCACCGGGCCAAACACCTCCTTCAAAACGGATTTGGATGTTATGACGTTTTCAAGAACAACTGTGAGGATTTCGCTATATATTGCAAAACCGCATTGCTGGTTCTTGAGGGAAGGACAATGGGACAGAGCGGTCAGGCGGTTTCGATTATAGGTGGGCCGATTGCTGCGGTTTTGTCCACGCCAATGCGGCTTCTGACTACAAACGTGTATGGGATGGCTGCTACAGCGATTGGTGTGTATTGTGCGAGTAGATACGCTACTGATATCGGAATGAGAGCTGACGTCGCGAAAGTTGAAGCAGAGGACCTCACAAGAAGGCTGTCTTCAGGACTTTTCCAAGTACTTGATCCTCCATTGGCAGCCATAGCTTTACCAAGCACGAGTTGATAAGCTTAAGCTTCACCAGCTTATCCCACTGTTGTATTTTCTATTTGTCCCTTAGCTTCTATAAATGTTCTAATAAGAACACTCCTTGCACAATTGATCTCGGTGTGATTCAAACTTATATAATTATGTACAATAATAGGTAAAAAAGGGTACCAGTTACTAAATCATAGAAGAAAGAAAAATCCAGAGGCTACAAAATATATATGGTTTCTGAAAAATCCCAAATCTTTTTACAAAACTAAAAATTGTTGTTGATACAATACAAGAGTATCCTTATTTAGTCATAAAAACGACAACACTTTTGATCAGATTCGTAATTGTTGCAAGCGATTCTCTACTTCAGCTTCGACTTTAGCCTTATCTGTCTTTTTCTTTGCTCTACATTTAGCTGCAAGTTCCTCAATCTTCTACGTACTTTTGGATTGGTCTAGTTCATATTCTCGGTAATTGAAGTTTGGTTTGACTTGCCTTGTGGTTCGATTTTATATGTTTACCTTCAGATTTATCTCACTTTTGCTCCCATGGGTTCTTAAGGCATACTAGCTCCGATAGTAACGGTAAAGAGGCTCAAAATGAACATTAGAAGCAACAAATTTCATAATGTGGGATACTTATAAAGCTAACATAGCAGCTAGTTAATGTGAAGAGAAGACCAACCACACATTCATAAAAAAACTTGAAATAACACAAAATTGTTTCAGGAGAAAACAAAATAAAACTAGCCAACATGATTCTCGCCTTCCTCTCGTCTCTATCCATACTTCTACGACAGTGCCGGACATTTGGTTACACAAGTAAAACAGCATTTATACATCCGTCGTTCTCTGGATTGTTTGTCACTTGAGCGTATTTTCCTGAAGTCAAATTGAAGAGAGAGTTAAGACTCTGAAATCAAAATTATAGTTTGCACTAAGGTTGTGTATATTGTCACTTACCCCAGACAACCTTTCCAGCTGGTGTAACAAGACCAAGCTCACTCACATTGACCTGAAAAATCCATTCGCATATTGAGTTATTTGCAACTTTAGCATAAATGACAACTTAATACGTAAAGATCTTGGGGACTAACCTCGATGATTGTTCCCCTGGTCATCACACCGAGTGATGTATACATGGGACCGTTAGGATTCTTCTTAATCCCGATGATCTCGAGACAGAAAGTGCATTTTAGTTCAGGGTGAGTGACGTGGGCCTTGGTGAAACGAAGACCAGATGGACGGATGAAACGCTCGTACTTTGGAGGCTTCCTTGTGAAAGCAGGTCCAACAAATGTAGCTTTTGTAACCATCCGCTTCCATTGTTTAGCTGTAATAAGGGAAAGCATTTTCAGTATTTGTAAGAACCTATTCAACACTAATAAAACCAATCCACAAAGCAAACTCAATCTAGTCTAGAGTCATTTCCTTAATCAATAGCTCTATATGATGATAAGTGTTTAAACAAAGACATAGAGTGATAACAAAACAAACAAGTAGCTATATCTGGATTAGAAAGTAAATACATACTTTTCCTTTTTCCAGATCGGATCACTCTAAACATTTCATCTTCAGCAACTGGACGGACCTGTAAAAGGACAGGGCTTGAATTTAAGCTTTGCCCATTTGTTAGAGTTCAAACACTGAAGGAATACAAAAGCAGAGAGAGAGATTTCACCTTTGGAAGAGGGACCTCCCATTTGCCAGCTTTCTCTTTCCTCTTTTGTTTAATGGTGTTGCTAAGAACCTACACCCAAAAACACACACTTGTTAATGTAATGCCGTCACCAAGTTACAGAATTATAGATATCTCAACTTGAAAAGAAAAAACAAACAAACCTTGGCACGAGTGGTGTCTTCACGATCAAGAAGATAAGCAGGAACAGCTCCTTCCTGAACATTCTCATCAGCCTTACGCCTTGATGATGACTCTTCATGCATTTTCAATCTGTTATGACAAAAATAAAAATCAAACCAATGTAAGATTCTCATAAAACCACACCTATTAACTTAGGAATATCCAATCAATTATACTACTTAACATCTTTCACTTAATGATAGATTCTCAGAGAATACGACGAAACACTTACGTTTTCTTCATGAGAGCTTTCTCAGCATAGTTTTTCTTAGCAATCATCTTACCCTTGATACCTAGAGACTGCAATTAGAGCAAAAGCAGAAGAAGAATCAGTAAAAGGAAGCTAAAAATGGAAGAAGACGAAGGAGAAGAAAGTAAGAACCTTTTGAGCCATGGTGGAGTGCTTGTGAACTTCACGCGCCTCCTTCTTGCGCTTTCTCTCGAAGTGGTCGAGGCGATATCCATTCCTCTTCCTGTGCAAATCTATGTAATCTCCCTGAGGCTGTTTTTCATCCACCAATAGAAGAAACCACAGAAATTGTTAGAGATCAAAACGCTCAAGCTGTTATATCTGAGAAACGAAAGCTGTAAGAAGAAAAAAAAGGTACTCCGGCGGCGGAGAACGTACCATGGTTGCTTCTAAGCGATCAGACGGTGAGATAAAAAGAGAGAGAGACGGAAATTGGACGGAGAGAGATACTCAGAGCCTGCGAGCTAGGGTTTTATAAACGGGTCGAATATTTGGGTCTTACTAATATAATGGGCTTTCTTGTCAATATTAATGGGCTAAATCATTCTTAAAAGCCCATCACTTCAGATGGTAGAATAAATGATGACTTTTTCGAGAACTTTGACTCTTGGATTAGTAACTATGTAGTTTACTGCAAAATCCAATAAACCAGAGTTGTTTGGTGGCGAAATGAATCATATGTTGAACATTTAGCCAACCCATGGTGGTGCAGTGGTTTTAAGATTTACTGGTTAGGAAAGTCGTAGTTCAAATCTTCTCGTTGCAGTTTAAAAGAAGGTTGGCTTCTGGAACCAAGCGTTATGGATGCTTGGTTAATGTAGAAAACCTTTTTCATGTGAAGAAGCGTATCACAGTTTTGAAGATATATGTCTTTTTCACTTCAATTAAACTCTAAACCAAAATTCTACAAAATTGTCATCAAAATTGGTGCTTTCTCAAACAACCAAGCTAAGTCGTATCTTTTGCATCCTTTATAAAGAGAGCACAAATCATTTTATGTTACAGTTGTAGAACTTAATTACGCGAGTAAGCTTTTGGACGCAATCCTAAGTCGCTCTCCCGCAATTTTCATCATATGCTTTCCTTCTACAGTCAAGCTCGTGCTTCGTGAGGACTACACATTTAAGAGGTAAAACTTATCAGCACATGTGTTATGCAGTTTGCAATAATGATAAGAGATTGGAGAAAATGATACCTGCAACGTGATAACGTTCTGAAGAATCAAATCGATCTCGGGCTTGAATGACGATATTATCTTCCTAACTTTGACGTCGTTGTGCATCAGCAGGATCACAGAGATAATGCATTGTATCATATTCAATGAGTTTCGACCGCTCTCCCTGTCTTGTACCGATTCTAGCGCTTTTGTGTTTTCACTAATCATTGATCGCATTCTTATCAGAACCTGTTCTGTGAGTTTGGAGCTCCGATTGAACAAGAAATAGCAAGGTACTAAATAGTAGAGACATGTTTGTATGTAAAGGTAAGAGTTCTCCTTATCCTCTGGTATACACTGCAAGAAGAGCGTAAGAGATGTGTCAATCCCAAGATTATAATGAAACATTTAGGACCCTGCAAAGTTTTTAAAGGGGAAATGCTTACATTGACTATGTTGATCATATATCCCGGTAAGAACTCACTTAGAGTGGTTACACTCCTTTCAGAAAGTGTGGTAGGGGTAGAGTCCAACACGCAGATCATCCTGAGTATGGCACACCCATTATCCAACGCAGGCTTCAAAACCTACACCAAGAAGAACAAAATCTCCTTAAGTATATGCAGTGCTATTAAATGAGAATGTTATTATCCATTTAGATATAAGCATTATCAAAAGACAAACTTACTATTTGTTCGAGTAAAACTTTCTCTACAATCTGAAGGACAAGAGAACTATCACCCATTTCTGACAAACATGAGCACACAAGCTTTGTAACTTCTTTAAATGTGCCACAATATGTCTCCCGTTCATTACACTCTATCGATGACTGCAGTTTCTCTGCATGCACATAAAGCCACAAGGTAAGCTATCACAAAACATAAAAAGTATGATTATCTCTCAAATAAGCTCACACCAAAACAAATTACAAAAATGTAATAAAAAGTTCAAAAGTTTTTTCTTAAGCTCAAAAGAGAAAAAAAAAATCTTGCAGATACCTGGGACAACTTTGAAACGTGCAATTAAGGTGATAAGGAAGCTAAAATGATCTGTAATCTGGATATATCCAGCTCTATAGGCAGTGTGAAGAATTTCCACTATCCGATACAACACAGCTGGTTCAAGTTGTGGATCTGCAATTTACGTTGAGTCAGGTCAATTACCCTTTTCTTGCATTTTATTATAAACAGAAGCCACTTTTAATGTTGAATAAAAGCATCAGGAAATAAAAAGTGATACTCACATAAACAGCATGAAACTATTGCTTTCATCATAGGGGAGCTGAATTTGTCTGTGGTGAAGTAGTAAAGGAAACAGAGAGCCAGTTCTTGGGCTTCCCGAGGGAGACTTGCAAAAGGTCCACCAGGTACATCACCTGTACAATTTAAACGATGAAGAAACCAAGAAGCCCTATTTCAGTGTAGTGACACTAAGAATCTAATAACACGTTTTTTGTTTTGCAGCAAGAATTGCACCTTCTCCCTGACAAAGGCTGAAGAAGTTTCTGATGTCATCTTCACAGGTGGGGGAAGCATTCAGACACCCAACTCGCCCAAGGTCGAGTAAGAGTTGCAACACAACCTGAAGTTAATTTCAAAATAAGTATAAATGAGAAACGGAGAAGTGATCTTATTTGACCAAAAAAGGGTCCATGTACTAAAGATTTTTTTTGCCTTGAATGATCAAGGATTACTGGATTGAAAATGAACTGTATGTCATGTGTTAGCACCTGAGTAGATACGGGATGCTCATTACCCAACTGATTAAGCAGCGATGGAAGTTTGTTGACCCAAGCAACCTGGTAGTAATGTACCGTTGGATCACTTGCATTGGGATAAAGGATATCTCCATTCTGCAGATAAAGAAGTAGAATCAGAGTTTAATGTGAGTAAAAAGTTAGAATCGGGTTGAAACAGTCAGCCAATATCTGGACAGTATATATCATGAAAAAATTACTTACAGGGATAATCATGTCTCTAACAGTTGAAATGCAGGCTAATTTGAGTTTAGACTCTGGTTTGCAATCGCTGAAGGTAATAGTAAATGCCTGAAAATATATAAACGTAATACCAACAGTCATATATAAATATAGATGATGATACTGCTAGTGCTAGCTATCAAAGGAACTGAGCTAGTATATATTCTCCTGCCTAGCTGAAATTACTCTAAGAATCTTAGACGAACCTCCAGAAGATTATCTCTCCAATCACGGTCTACCCTCAGAATAAGTTTTGGAAGAAAGGGCAAGAGTGCAAGTAAAGTCTTTTCGTGAATATCTTTACGAAGCCTAATGCTCCTGGTGATCTGCAAAATAAATGTTCGCAAATCCCAGTGAGAATTTTTTTCCTCTTCTAGATTTGCAAGGAAATTAGCAGTTTATCAGATATAATGAAGATAGAGGGACGGAAAAAACATTACAAGTAAACAACTAATCAGCTTGCGTTGATATATTGATGTAAAGTATGAGAACTAACCTTGCCTAGTAGTGTATTCTCAATAAATTCCAGATATCTATTGGAAAGATCAGTAGGAAGGTGGCTCCATTCACTTACTTCCAAAAAGATTTCTGTCAATACACTGTTGAGTTTAAAGTACTTATCATCACCCTGTCAACAAACATTTTAACTAGTGTTAGGCAGTTTGATATAAAAATAAGCAAAGCATAACATATAATCATAGGAAGAATACAAACAACGGCGGGGGGAACTCTTGATAGAAGAGTAATATTATTTTACTAGGCAGGGATAACCACTATCAAAATAACTACTAAACCTAGGCTATTATTAATCATCTACTCTCTAGCGTTGTGATTCATACCTTTCCATAAAGATTGTTTTCTGGATCGAGGGGAAATGAACCAAGTAACTTTTTTAACAGCATCGATGCAATGTCCTGATCCAATATCATCAGAGTAACTTCTTCAGATGCAGGTCGCCATGCAGTCTGTCTTTGCTTGTGCCTACGAATGGAAAACTTGATTGCATAACCTATGCTGCGAAGTATATGTTGTATGCAATCAAATGAATGTGCATCGAATCCTCGCGGAGCATGAATCAATGGAATGAAATCTTGGAAACAATTGATTAAGACTGCAACAACCTCCTTCAATCTCTGATAGACATGGGCATAACCTGTAAGAATCCGTAGAAACTTGGTCAGGATACTGTAAACTTGTCAATATATATAGTTTAATGCCACGAGAAATTAATCAATGTGTACAATCATATCATCCAGAAAATCAAATCTAAGTGGCGACATTGCTACATCCAAAACCATAAGATTATAAATTGTGGGGAGAGACAACAGGAGAAAAACTTGAAGCCTATGGAATTTTAAATAAGCAACAGTTACTTATTTCTTCAAAGCTTTCCATAGACAACTAGAGAGGAAGAGTGGAAAGGAAAACGGACTAGTTGTACAGTTGCAAAGTGCATAAATTCAAGAAAACATGATACAAGCTATATACCAATAACTTATTGATGAGAAAAGAAGACAGATGACACATACGAACACAATCTTTTGTAGCATCTTGCTCATAGGTGAGTAGTGTTTCATTCTGTGAAGGTCCCTACAGAAGAAAATAAGGGCATGTACAAAGAAACAGTTAGAAAAGGGAAAACAGAGCACATTCCCAGAGTGGTTAGGCGAGTACTACAAATCAAAGACATCTTATTACATACACAAGGATCTCATAAGACAGTGCATTTATTCAAGGAAACTTGATGTCAGATGTTATCTATATTTAAAAATACAAGTCTCTCCGAGAGGTAGATATTTTATTATATGGTTCCCTCACATTTAAAGATATCACTAAATTATGTATAGTAGTTCTTCTAACAAGCTAGACACCAAAAGAACAACATCCCCAAAATTCGTCGTGGCATGTACGAAACAAGAATTTTGGAGTCATTCGGAGTGAAAGTGATTATATACCTTTTTTTGTGATTTGGTGTCGCTCTCATCACATGGCAAAACCGAGAGGCAATGTGACAACCCAGAAAGAGCCACCTTTAGCTTGCTTTTATCTTCCACATAAAAATGATTTTTCTGTATAATATCCTTGTAGTTTTCGAGAATCTGCATATAGTCGCAGATGAAATTTCAGGGGACATCTTGCAAGACTAATAGGTATAGACAGAAATACTACAGGCAGAAGTTGGAAATGTAACAGTCTCTGTCATTATCCAAAAAAACAAAGTAGACACCTTTTCAGCATCCAAGGAAAAGGTAGGCGGGTAGAACTCCACAACAAGGTGGAAAAATTTGAAAGCCATCAAACGAACATCAATAGCTGAATGAGCCATAGCGCTAAATATGTATGGCATCAAAAGTGACACCATAAGGCCCTGGTTATCCTGAATATATTCACACATCGAAACGGCATGTTAGATACAACAGTAAACTAGAAAAGACATGATCATATCAATATTTGCAAGTTTAAAAAGAGTATGCATAACCAGCAGACTAGAAACCATAATAATTTCAAATTCACATCTTGCAGCTGATAATATGAAAGGGGACTAACACAACAAACTAAGAGAAACCAATGTAAGCGGAACCAGTAAGAATAACGATGAAATAACAAGTAGAAAAAGAAACAATCCATACCTCTTTACAAAGAGGAAAGATGTCAATATCAAATAGTTGATAAAAAACATCTCTCACTAGCTTATCATCATCACTAATGCGTTCCCTGAGTTTCTGTATGATAGCATATTTATGTGACTGTAGCTCTTCTGGATGATTCTTGAAAAGGTCTTTGATACCATACAATGCATCTACACAGACAAAAACAAAAATTGATCCACATCATATTTTCCTCAACCGAAAAAAACATGAGCAAGAATAAAAAAAAGAAGTACCTTTGCGAACTTTGGCATTGTGATGAGAAGTCTGTGGCAGAAGTTCCTTCAAAGTCAAGCCTTTCTTACTTGTAGCTAAGCCACTCTTTTCAGCAGCCACACTTTGCTCAGGAAGTATAATTGCTGCAACATAAACAAAAGTAAATTCCAACCATAAGCAGAGAGGAGAGAAGAAGTTTGAATAGCAGAAGAAAGCAGATACCTTTGGATTTAATCTCAGTGTTGGTTGCATTCTTTGGTGGTGGTAATTTTCTCCCGAGCTTTCTCTTAATTTTCTGCCAAACAAAACAAAAATCCTTAGACCAATATATCAAACACGTGAAGAAGAAGATTCATGGAAGCTCGAAGAGAGGAACGCACCTTGAAATCAATTCCTTTCTTTTGCTGCTTCTTTGCAGGAGCCTTGGAGCGAACCATTTGTTATATATCTTATAGAGAGCTACGTACTAAAAACCCAGAAGCAATTCAAATTAGCTTCTCCTGGAGCTTAGAGATAAACAATCTCGCTGAAGTATAAACTCAATCAAGAAGATTCTCACAAATACCTAATAACGGAGACACAGGAGGTGGCGGAAGAACGGAAACAATCTCGCTGAAGTATAAACTCAATCAATACGGAGTTGGATTAAACCGGTTTAGATGCTTTAAATCAAATCGGCAAAACGACGCCATTTTGTGGTGGTGCTGAGGAAAAAAAGGAACCGGCAACAGATTTTAATTTTTAAGAGAGGAAAAAGCAAAACCACATAGGATTTAAGCTAAGATACCACTACGTCTTGAATGCTCATTGGTCCAAAATGAACAAAAAGAAGAAAAAAAATACTCTCTTAAAAATGCTCTTTTTTTTTCTAAGAATCAGTGGACTCTTAACCATTGGAAGAATTTTTTGCTAAATGTGTAAAGCCACATAGGATTTAAGGTCATTTGAATAAACAGATGGTGTGCAAAGTTTTTGATTTATCCAAAAAATTGCATCTAAAATTTTCAGATTGATGATTTAGAACTAGGTGATAATTAATTTTTTTCCGAACGCTTATTTCAAAGGAGTCCTCTCGAACTATCAGTATCAGCATAATGTTGTAATTTATGGGTAAATTAATTATTTATTAATGTGGTAATTTAGTTCGTGAATTTAATTCGTGAGGATTTATATATAGCATCAAACTACAAGATCAATGTCTGAGATTCATGAATTTTTATTTTTGATGAGATTCAAGAGAAACCAGTATAATGAATTGATTGATTTGCTTCTAATCAGTATTCACTTGGTGAATCTTTGTGCACATTCAATCCTTAGACGAGTTCATGGAATCCTTTTCTTCATCCACAAAATAAGGGTTGAATTGCTTTATGACATGCTCATAAACAGGTCTCTTGAAATATACAGCCTGTCAGAAAAAGAATGAATGAATGAGAAGGCCAACAAATTTCAAGCACACACAAACACAATAATAATTTAAAGCCAAAACCTATCACTCACATGTTCAATAACTTGTTCCGGTAGCATCCACGACCACACCTTAAACTCTGGTTTTGCAGTACCGTCTCCAAGGAGATTTATCTCTTCTTCCTTGCCCGTGAACTTAAAGAGAAACCTGTATTAGATAATCATCATGAAGAATTATTTAGATCCTTAAATTTGCAGCTTTAAGATACTTTTCACAGATATATGAGACTGTATGCTTAGTTGTTACCACTTCTGAGCTTGGCCTTTGTAACTTGTTCGCCATTTCCGGTTTAGTTTGTCCTTTACTTCTCGGGGAAAATCATAGGTCAGCCAGTTTGGTATCTAGAGACGTTTAAAATAGTCAAAAGCTCAGTTTGGTGATACACAGAGCAATTCAAACTCTAATCCAAAAACCATGGAAATGATGAAAGGAATCTTATTGAAATATAATTTACTATGAGAGAGAGATGTCAAAAGCGTGCCTCCGCAATGAATTCTGCCGAAGTAACCCCTGTTTCTTCTCTCAGTTCTCTAAAGGCAGCGTTCCTCAAATCTTCTCCCTCATCAGCACCACCCTGTAAAAGCAGATTTAATAAAAACCTATGGCCAAAATTGATACCCTAAAGGATCATAAACTGGTGAATCTACAGCCTAAGCTACTTCTCAGGATTGTCAATGCATTTGGTTTTTACTTTGTAATTTCAAATGAACAATTCCCTAAACTATGCAATTCAACACCTCTTTAGCAACAAAGGTAAAAACGATATCACTCAATACACTACAAAGGAGCTGTTGTTTTGGTGAGAAGTGAGAACTAAGCTCTCCAAAGCAATCAAAACTACTTAGACACCGAAAGCCTATATAATAAACCCATTTTGTAATAAAATAGAGCTTATGAGAGATTCACCTGAGGCATCTGCCATGTATCCGGAATGTGAATCTTTGACGCCGTAAAAATCTGCAAAACCAAAACCATTTCAAATCCAAATCAAGTGGACAAATTCTTCCAAATCACATAAAGCGATGAGAGAGGAAGGAGAAGAAGAAAGAAGTTACCTTTCTACATGGGCTAACGAGACAAATCCCAACATTCTTCCGGTAACCAACAGGCGGAGACTCAACTGTTCTTGCCGGCGACGATAAGGCAACGGATAAAACGACCAGTGGCTTTGGTGAAGATACAGAAAACTGTTTCAAGCATGAAAATTTCACAGGAAACGAAGAGAAATCTAGATGAACAGAGATTGCTGATTTCCCAATGAATCCAGAAGCCTTCACGGCCATGGCGCACGACGGCAACTTCTTAGGCGGCTGCCTCTCCTTCGTCCGGCTCAGAACAATCGGTGATTGGTTTCAATTTTCTCACTAGTGATAAAATATATTATTACGACACTACCCTTACCCGCTTAGACATTAAACGATATCGTTTCAGATCCCTAGGGTCAAAACTACGATAAAAAAAAGAGAAGTCAACGTGAATGCTTGTATTGGGCCCATTTCTCCCTTAACTCGTAACCCAAAAGGCCATTGAGCTATTGTCCCAAATAAAAGCCCAATTAATTATAACAAGAAAACGTAGAATTTAAATGATTGACACTTGCAAATAATATATTCCAAAAGTAACTTAAGGAAATAAAATGAACTCATACATTACTAAAAAATGCTTAAATTTATAAATGTTCTGATCTTCGCAATACTTAAAAAGTCACTTTTTCATGATAATGCAACATAAAATTTAACGGCAAATCAATATATATAATATCACAACGAGTTAATACTTAATACAGAAACAAATCAAATACAACCATTATCACAAATTATATCATTTTTGATCTTATGATATTAGTTACCAAAAAAAAAAATAGTTACTCCAACATTAATTACTCCATATTACTCTAATATCTTTACCAATCACACCCATAAGTATTCGTAATAATTCATTACCAAAACATTATACTTACAGTACCATACTTTCTATACTTTATCGTTATTAAAATAACTTTTCTACAAAGACTATATAGAAAAGATATCTTTATCTTTTTATATCTTTTCTACAAGTACTTTTATCTTTATATACACTTCTTCTATATAAAGGTCACGGAGAGTATTTTAAGATTCTCACTTTCTCTCTACCACCAAACCTCCCACACCACCGTCACCGGAGCTATGACCTCAAAAGACTGTGGCTCTCACGACAGCCACTCATCATGCAACCGTAAAATAGTGATCTGGACGATATCAATAATCCTCCTCTTAATCCTTGTCGTAATTCTCCTAGTTTGGGCAATCCTTCAACCATCGAAACCACGCTTCGTCCTCCAAGACGCCACCGTCTTCAACTTCAACGTCTCCGGCAATCCACCGAACCTCCTCACCTCAAATTTCCAATTCACTCTCTCCTCTCGTAACCCTAACGACAAGATCGGTATCTACTACGACCGTCTTGACGTCTACGCTTCTTACCGGAGCCAACAGATCACTTTGCCGAGTCCCATGCTTACCACTTATCAAGGACACAAAGAAGTCAACGTTTGGTCTCCTTTCGTCGGTGGATACTCCGTTCCTGTGGCTCCGTACAACGCTTTCTATCTCGATCAGGACCATTCAAGTGGCGCGATCATGTTGATGCTTCATCTCGACGGTCGAGTTCGTTGGAAAGTCGGATCCTTCATCACCGGAAAATATCATCTCCACGTTAGATGTCATGCGCTTATCAACTTCGGGAGTAGTGCTGCCGGAGTTATCGTCGGAAAGTACATGCTCACCGAAACTTGTAGTGTTAGTGTTTGACAAATTAAGAGGTACTTAACGGTGACGGTGGTATCGGTCACGGATTTTTTCATTATTAATAACGTAATATATTTTATATATAATCTCGTAGTAGTTAAGTTTTATAACTTTTTTTTTCCTACGTCATAGAGAAATAATATCAAGAATTGCAATCGGTTGCGTTATTGTTATGACGAGCTGTAAAAGATTCAAAGGAAACACTAAAATATAGTAAAAGACAAAAAAAAAGGTTTATTTTTATTTCAGTTGGTAACAATTTATGATGGATGATTCAATTAAAAACTGTTTTCTATATAATGATAATAATGTATATTCTCTTGTTTCATTGACTATGATTTTGTGCTGATCCAGAGTGACGACAATTGAATTTTAGAAATATCTGATCGGAACGGTAACCATTTGTACGGTGTCATTATCTATAGTATCTTGTCTTTTTTTCTTTTTCTAAAACAGAATCAAGACCCATTCTCATATAGTTTTTCAATTTCCCATTAAAGTTTAGATCTTAAAGTTGGCTCTTTACAACAGTTCAGTACATTCAAAGGAAAAACTCTTGATCAAATCTATATTCCTAATATATTGGTTAGTTTGTCTCCTAAATATTCTTGGATCTTGAAATGATAAAAAGTAGAATCATGTTGCTTATTTTACAAGAAATAGGGTATTTTTCTCCAACGTTCGAATCCCACGAATATTCTATATTATGTATTTTTTGGGTTAATAATGAAGTCATCTTATAACCAACTGCTTCGACTAATTTTGCCTCTTTTGTTAAGAGATTTGTAGGCGTAATTCTCAATCTGGAATCCACTTTCTCCAAGAGAGAAAACTTGCGAAATGATTCATTACATGTGCTATTGTTATTATATTCGATATGTATATGTATTTCAGAAAGAAGTCCAATGTGAGAACATTCAAAATGTACATAAGAGCGAGGTCCAATTTGAGCATAACGTACGCAATTTGTTCGTTAGATTCGTCACCAACAAATATTTGATGTGTTTGTGAACGATTTTTTATGCAATTTTTTAATCTTAGTCCCATTTATCTACTAACTCCCACGTGTTTTGTTTCCTTTGTACATATACACGCTGCCGAATCCAGTTTGTATATAAACATAATTTTAATTGAAAATCTTCGAAACATTGTACTGAAAATTTGCCATACGTAATCTAGGTAATTGATCAGCATGATGAGAAACTTTACGCCCATCAATCCATGAATATACAATCCTAGTTTGGAACCGAAGTTATACTGTAAAAAAGCAGATGATAAAAACACACAATTGTCTACATAACCTTCCCTTTTTGCCTTTTTGAAGTCATACATTTTATTAAGCGTGTAAATGATCAAGACTTGAATATATACATAAAGATTCGATTTTGTTCATCTAGAGAAATTCATAACCAAAACATAGAATAAACATTCATAACCAAAGGATAACGTAAGTAAAATGAATCATGGAGTTGTATCATTGGTCCACTGGTTAACACGATACAGTTTCGACTTTCGAGTCGTATTGTATTCCAGATTTTAACAATGATTAACAACACAAAATTATGGTGACAACCACCAAATTAGAATTAGTAATAGATTACATGAAAAGTATACCCTATATGTTACTTCCTTAGATATATGTCCATTTAAACTTTAGTGGACATCTATTCAACGCAATTTCTCAATAATTTATTCGGATGAATATCGGAATTGAGTAGATAGGGATCGGTCGTCGGTTCCTCCATTTTCAAAACCCTAAGAACAACCAAAGTCTTCATCATTTATTTGTCCAATTCCAATGATCTATTTCGTCCAAACGGCTAAGATTGAAGGAGTCTTCGTGAAATATTTGTTGTCTAATTTAGTTTAATGTTTTATCACCACACACATTGACACCGCATTAAACTCTAACAAGTTTTTCAAACACGTTTGTTCATCACCAGGTTTTTCTTTAAAATTATTGTGTATTACTTATCATATACAATGAAAATTATTGTTATACCGTATAACACATAAAAATTTCTTAAACTACATTGACTACTTTAATAAATAAATAAAACACATTACATCTCATATTATAAGAATACTTTTTTTAGTTGTTACATTTGTTTTTATAAATCCTCCATAGTTGTTTTAAAGTTTAATATGATTGAGTTGCGATCTAGTATTATTATTCTTTATTAAATATGCTTGACCTTTCTCATTGAAGAAAGATGTAAACATTTGAAAGCATGGCTTCACCTAATCTTCCTTTCAATTACAGGTCACATCATCCAACTCTAAACACCAACCTCCCTTAGTTTTCCTTGCTTTTAGCATTATAACATTAACAAGTCTTTGCAATGTTTAATTTTCTTTGAATTTGAGAAATCTTTCACATTAAACATTTTCATTAATTGATAATTAATTAAATAACCTTTATCAGTAGAACTGTTCTCATAGTTATAAAATAAACATTTGGAAAACCCCACCTCAGTTTCAACTTGCAACCTATAGATCAAAGTTATTTCATTTCATCATGTTATATATATAATGTCGAAATTCTTGACCGGGACTGGTTTGTCTTTTTCTAACTTTGTATAGGCTTATTGATATTTTGGCCACATTTTCTATTTTTGTTCTCAAAAGTCTTTCGTCAAGTTTAAGAAACAATGGCTATATTAGAGCAGTCGCTTTTGGGGAAGTTTCTCGGAAGCTTAGTTACATTGTAAAAATGACTATTCACAATTCACAAACTAACTACCGCACTAAGTATCATCACATTCTCACATGTCTTATATAATAAAAGAATATATAAATAAATATCTACATATGGATATTCTTGTATGCGATCGGCACTAACCTCATTAATCACCAAATCATGTATATATGGATTCAAGAAATAATCTCATTAAGCTTAACCAAAGTATACATAGTCAAATTGAAGAAGAAACCATATAGTAAAATTTAAGAAACAATCTTTAATGTATATCAAACTGTTAATCCTAAATATCTAATAACAATCTCGCAAGTAACCTCTACTTAAATCAAATTTTCATCGAACAATATTAAACCGACGCGTCACCTTTGACTTTGAAAAAACAAAACCGCGTCAAATTAAATCGTTTTATCTAATACACGTTATCTCTACAGTGTATATATATTACGGCCTCTTCTTCTTCACTTCAAATCATATTTACTTTTTCAAAATCTTATCACAAACCAAAAAAAACTTTCTTTCAAAATCGTTCTCTGAGGCATTTTAACGAACAGATGGCGGACTTAAACGGTGCGTATTACGGACCATCGATTCCACCGCCGAAGAAAGTCTCTCACAGCCACGGCAGACGCGGCGGTGGATGCGGTTGTTTAGGTGACTGTCTTGGCTGCTGCGGCTGCTGTATCTTAAGCGTCATCTTCAACATCCTCATAACCATAGCCGTCTTATTAGGCATAGCTGCTCTAATCATCTGGCTCATTTTCAGACCCAACGCTATCAAATTCCACGTCACCGACGCTAAACTCACCGAATTCACACTCGACCCAACCAACAACCTCCGATACAATCTCGATCTCAATTTCACAATCCGTAACCCTAACCGCCGGATCGGTGTTTACTATGATGAAATCGAAGTCAGAGGATACTACGGTGATCAGCGATTCGGTATGAGTAACAACATCTCGAAGTTTTACCAGGGACATAAGAACACGACGGTGGTTGGAACTAAACTCGTGGGACAGCAATTGGTGCTGCTTGACGGCGGAGAGAGGAAGGATTTGAACGAGGATGTGAATTCTCAGATCTATAGGATCGATGCCAAGCTGAGACTTAAGATTAGGTTTAAGTTTGGGTTGATCAAGTCGTGGAGGTTCAAGCCCAAGATCAAGTGCGATCTCAAGGTTCCTCTTACCTCTAATTCAACCAGCGGGTTTGTTTTTCAGCCGACCAAGTGTGACGTTGACTTTTGATTGCTAGTCAAGAGTCAATGCTATTATAGTCTTCTTCGAGTTCATCATATTACACTTGTTTATTGATTCTTATTTTAGATTGTTTTGCTTTATTATCTTCCATACATATCGTTGGAGAGAGATATTTTTCTTATGTAATGTTTTATTGTATGGTTCCATGTAAATAAATAATCACATTTTGTTTAATGCTAATAACTATACAATTAGCATTATGATTGTCTCATGAAGCATTGATCCAAGTATCAAAAATGCGGAATCTTCTGCTTTCCCACTGATCCATTTTGTGTTTGTAGAATGAGAACAAGCAACATTGTACCCATGGAGGATTTCTTGGCACTTTCTCCATCTCTTCACCTCCCAACAATCTATTCAGCTTCTTGACTAGAGCCTCTTCATCAGATTCGTCACACCCGAAAAACTTTTCCTGTAAAAAGATATACAGATATAAGTATTAGACAATCCTTCAATGAACACTAATAATTAATCGTGTTTTACTTACCCCTTCATCAGCATATAGAGAAGCATGGATTCTGGCGGTTGCATCTTCTAGTATAGCTACCAATTTGATATTTCCGTTGATATCACGGAGTTTTCTGACGTCTCGGGGATACACTTGTATGAACCGAACAACACACCTGAATTTAGCAGTCACCTGCATAATAAGCATCAGTAAAACATCAATTCAAGAAAGTTTTCACTATACTCTTTTCCTACAACTTATGATAAATCCAAGGTTTTTGGATACATTACATTGTGATAGGTCAGGATGTCCATCAGAGAAACAAATGGAGCATCGTCATGGGCAACCCCTAGAAAAGATTAAACCATAAGTATTATATTAAACGTTATGTCAAATTTCCACAATTCCAAACAATTAGCTGGTTATTACCTGTGATTTCAGAATGTGAACGACTAATGCAACGCGCGATTGGGTTCCATCTCGGTGAAAACTTCTCCCCACACATTCTGAAATGGTAAGAAAGTGTGTTTTAAACTGAAGAACAAACGGACGAAGCAGAACATCAACTCACAGGATAAGAAAAGGTGTCAGCAGAAACCTTTGAGGACTAAAGGCTTCCATCTCTCTGCTCATTGTGTACTGCATCTTTGTAGAGGGAGTAAAAGTGGCGTTCCATAATCCCATATTTACTTGAAAGAAAAGGTTCAGAAGCTTCACGTGTTGACCAGGTTGAAGACAGTGAATGGCCTGCTTCTCACTAACTCTATCTACTATGATCCTCAAAACGGAACCAAAAGTAGGAAACTTACGTAACATGTATGTAGGCAACATCTCGGGTTCTACACATAAAGGAAGCCTTTCTGACCTATTATGATTGCAAACAAAAACAGAGTGAGATGAGTAACACGTTTGGGATATATGACCAAAATCTAGTAAATGAATATAAGACGCATAAGAGAAACTTATTTTTACTCGTTGTATTTTGGTTGAGGAAATTCAGACTTACTTAACCAAGATGTTGCAGGGTGGCATCTCAGTTCCATCCCAAACAAAGAGGTACCATCTATCTTTATAGACCTTGGAAATGTGAACAATCTTCAAAGGAAACAAACAATGAGAAACAATGTCAAAGACATAGCAGACCATAAAAGACACTTACAGTTCCATAAATACAAATGAACATGAAAAGTAAAACCAAAACATATTCTTTTAAGGAATGATCAATCTACCTGGCAAGATAGGTTTGAACATTCGCCTTCTTTGATATCTTTCAGGGATGTGAAACAGCATGACCCTATCATAAAACAAAACAAAACAAAACCTCACAACAATCGCAACTTACCACCAAGACATAGAACACATTAGAGATAAAGTACGAAGCAAACATTTGCATATAGAGATTTCAGTGAATAAGTAGAATTCATTAGAAATGATATTGCATCATAATTACCATCTTCAAACTTGTACGTGATCATCCATTCTCTCAGATTCGATAAGAAGTTCTTATCCTGTTCTCTCATCAGGAATTTAGGTGAGGACTGGTAAGGTATAGAATCCACGCTATGTTTCCCATTGAATAAAGCAAAAGACGAAGAGGTTGTTTCATTGCAGAGAGCTGTGATTTTCCGGTTAATCAGCACAATCTGAGTTTAAACCCAGAAGAAAACTGTTTAACAACAAAATCAGCAAAAGCCACGAAGAATTGATCTTCTCATATCAGAGGAATAGTGTGTCAACCTTTACACGTGAAAGTAAGATGATATCTCCGATCGATTCAACACGAGGAAGGTCTCGAATGGTACGAGCGACGAACTTAACGGGAAGGCCAGATCCCGAATACCATGGATCAACGATTTTGAGCGTACATGAACAATCTGCGACAAATTTCGAGCAGTCGGAAGTATGAAAAAACGAAGCTATGATGAAATGAAATAGCAAAAAAGGATTTTGGGAGAGGATCACGATACCAGAGCCATTGGAGAATCCTAGCTCAACGATGACTCCAATGAGGTTAACATGAAGATGCAATGCTTTGAAAGCGTCTTGAATTCTCAGGAATTTGTAGTCATCTCTTCTCTCCTCCTCCATGTCTCTGATCGTTGGGGTTTTGCAAGGGTTTGAAGGAAATCGACAACGGCGATGGATGCGATGACTCGGCCGGTGCCACTCCGGTGAATCTTGCTGAGTCGTTTAGGAGCTCTCGTAACTCAAATGGGTCTTAAAGGCCCAATAATAATGATTAATGGGCCGCCGCTACCAAGTTGCTCATTAAGAAGAAAAAAAAAATCTATGATATGAGTTTCATACAATTGGATGTTTGGAGGTTTTCGTAACTTAAATGGGTCTTAAAAGCTCAATAAGAGTGATTACTTTACTAGGCCCTCAGCTGAAATTCTGGCTATGCAAAGTAAAATTTCTTAAACATTATAATAATCTTTTTTCGAAATTACTAACTAATTGTATAGTTTCTTTGGGTATAGAAATATATATTTTTTTGTCTAAAACAATCCTTTTTAGAATTACTAATCTATTGAATGATTTTTTTATATAATATGTTTACATATGAGTCGTGACAAAATCTTTAATCAATATTGTATCATTTTCTTGCGATGTTTTTGCATATGTCAAAATCTGTATCAAGAAATATGACATTGATCATTTTAGTTAGCAACTTTAAAACTAACTTTTATATAATAATATGGTTCGAAAGAAAATTAGCAAGAAGATGGAAGATAATTAGAAGCAATGAAGTATCTTAAACTTGTTAATGAAATTATAAAAACAACGAAGTATCTTTCGTTTTATTAACCAATAATTAAATCTAAGTGATCAAAGATAGATGGTATGCGTTTTCTTTCTAATTTTATATGTATCACCAGCTCATACAATCTCTCTGATCATCGTGATATCTTAACGAAAGCGACTTCGATATACTTATTTTAAGGTCTTTCGATCTTGTTTAATAATTAGTAACATATAAATATTGACATTATTCGTAACCTAAAATCCAACATAAGTTCGACAGTTATGCAAACCATAAGTTTAGATACTTGATGTTGGCAAAAAAAAAAAAATGGCAGCATCCAAGCCTTGGATTCCAAGTCTTTCATAAGAAATCTTTACGAGGATACATACATTATCACTGTCTAATTATGAATTTATGATTTTGAGTTATGACTTATGTCTTACTTGGTTAAAACAAAATCATCCGTGGACTAGCCTACTTGAAAAACTAAGGTAGAAAGGTATAGGATTCAATCTGTATTGTTAACCTATAATTGTACTCTAATGGTTTGCGTTGCTTTGGTCTTCAAGTAAAAGAAGCATCATCCAAATTAATTTGATGCGACGTAAAAAAGGGTTTAGTCAAAGGATGCGATGTAAGGATCATCCAAATTAGTTGTATGATTACATCAGCTAACAGCTGTTTATCTATTCAACAATTAATAAATATATGTGGAAACTAAAATATATATCCTTTTACTAATGAAAAAAATCTATCCTTGCACTACGTAAATACGTAATTGTAGATGGGTTTTTCGTAAATAATGGTGATCTAATACTAATTTTTCATATCCGTTATGCATTGTCGGTTTATATACATACATACACATAAATATTTGGTGACAAAAAATATAAGTGTGACAAACCATAAATATATTATTATTTACAATGTAGGTGTGAAATGTGATCAAGGGACTATTGCTTTAGAGGGTGGAAATTTGATAAAGACGTGAAGAACTAGATTAGAGTGATTACGAGACACCTCACCAGACTCTAAATCAATTATAGAAATAAAATTGATAATATGGTTTCTATTCCGAGTACTCTGATTAGCCAAAAAAAGAAAGAAAACATACAGTATTAGTCTAATATAATCTGTAGTCGAGATTTTTCGATTATGGGTCATTGAAGCTTGGAGTTCCGGAATGTCTTGCGACTTTTGTTAGTGATCACGCTTCTCAATCATTCCAACTTTTCCTGACATTTTCTTCGTAATCAAATTAATAGTATATGGTTCCAGTGCAAATCTAAACTTTCTTCTTGACTCCAAGTTTCAAAACCGCAAATGAAAAGAATCGAAAAATCCCAAAGTTTGTTTTAACTTATTATTTGACTATCCATTATCTATCTAGACCAAAATTGTTAAAAAGGAACCAAATCGAAACCAAATCAGATCACTGAGACAACTAGCTATAACTTATAAATATAAATGTCTAAACCTCGATTAGAAAACTAACCACCTCTTTCTTCTTCGTGTGGTTGTCAAATCTACAACGTGTACCGTAGATTAATATATTAAATGAGCAAATTACATTGACTTCTTTTCTAAGAGTTTGATGATCACTGGAAAAGTGAATACTTTCTGTCGTAGAATTATGTTACTCTGCTACACACAAGAAGTTTTTCTTAATTATTATTACGGTACAAGTTTTACGCTCTGGATCGCAAAAATAGTAAGTTTTAGGTCATCTAATTTTTTGTCAAAAAAAAAAGAAGGTTATCTAATTTAATACTTCGGATGGACATTATTGGAAAAGTGAAATGTTCAAATGAAAACATGATCCATGAATCTGGTTGTATTGAACCAAAATCTGATACATATAGTTTTAGTAAGATAGACACTAGCTAATAGTTTGAGAAAAATTGAATTGTTCAAAGAAAAACATGATCCATGAATCCAGTTAGTCGTGAACTAATCAGATAACACAATCTGAACAGATCTTCCAACCTGTGTTAGATCTAATCTAATCTTTCCACACAAAAATAAATAAGTATTAGAAGATCATATTATAAATCGCGGCCGTATACAGACATAAAATGACTTTTCAAACAAATCTATTATAATACAATCTTAATTTGTAATAACACCATATTATAATAAAAATGTTATATAGAAAGTTTGCTGTATAAATAAGATATAAATATATGTAAGCCGTGTTTTAGCTAGTTTTAGAGAGTATCCATGGAATATTCAAACTACAAATTAAATAATACAAAAAAAGTTAGTAACTTAATTCTTCGCAAGATGAGAACACAAAATAAAATAAAATATAGATAGAATAGTAGTAATAATTAATAAAAGGGGGCAGGGCATGGGAATCGCATTTGCATTTATATTCTCCCACTTCTCCTCTATATATATATATAAATACTAACACAATTCCAAAGTGTGGTCTCATTCATCATAATAATCATAGAATTTTCAACTTTTTAAGCTCTAGATAGAGAGAGAGAGAGAGAGAGACAAAGTAACAAAGAGAAAGAGAGAGAAATATGGAAGAGACAAAATCGAGATTCAAGAGGATCTGTGTCTTCTGTGGAAGCAGTTCCGGCAAAAAACCTTCATACCAAGAAGCTGCCATTCAATTGGGTAACGAGTTGGTAAGTTCTCTCTTCAACTTTTTCTCTACTCACTAACATATATATGTATATTTAATAGTTTATATATTACATTCATTTTCACTACTCAACACAAAAGTAACTTATTAATCATCTTGTTGTGTCATTTGTAAATACTTCGCTTTTTTAGATTTCTCGTTTTGGATAGTTTGTTTGATACAAAAGGCTGATTGATTCAAAACTTTATGATGGTATATAATATGAACTCAAAAATGAAGATTTGATTTGAGATACGAATTCAGAATCTTCTTTGAAACATTGGCTATTATGTGGTTTTGATTGTGTGTTGCAACGAACAATGATGAATCTACCAAACGTGTGGATGCTGATTTTCAATTTTTTACTTTGTGAAATCGAATTTGTGTTATGGTTTAATGTTATTGGCATGAGAGAGAGGGATGAGAAAATAGTGATTTCTACTATGCTTAGCTGTAACCCGCCTGTCACTCGAGCAGCACTCTTGCATGACCTCTTTTTTTTAGATAATTTTTTGTATTTTCAGTGATTTACATTATTACACACATATATCTTGTTTTTTCCATGAGTCTGAGGTTTCATATGATTTTTCTTAAACCTAAAACTTAAGTTTCCAAGTATAAACCAATGATTTTGTTTACGGGAAAGATAAATAATAATGACAGTTTTTGTATTGCCTCGAGGGGCAATGAAAACCAACAAAAATGTTCGTTGGAAGAATAATGACTCTATGTACAAAGCGTGTGTTGTGGGGTGTACTTCTCTTCAAACGACACTAAATTGTTTGAATAAATAAAATAATTTGAAGAACCCTCTTCTGATTGATCTGTAGGTAATAATAATAGTATTAATAGGATGGTGACAATTGAAATTAGGATTGATGATGATGATGATGAGCTATTTTTTTGTTTTTCCTTTTCTCTTAATTGAGATTTGATATTTGATGTGGTTGCTTCTTTTTGGGGTCGATTGTGGATTTGGGTTTGTGACACGTGTTCATTTTCATCATGAAAACTCTGTTATCATAAATAATGCAATATAATAATAATAATAATGAAAGAAATTGATGGTGGAAATGTGGTTGAAGGTGGAGAGAAGGATTGATTTGGTATACGGAGGTGGTAGCGTGGGGCTTATGGGTCTCGTCTCTCAAGCTGTTCATCATGGTGGTCGCCATGTTCTAGGGTTTGTTCTCTCTCTCTTTCTATGTATCTATTTATATGATGATGTATTTGCTAGGGAAGTAAGCTATAAATCATCATTGTGTTTCAAACATTTGACCGTTGATTATGACTATCTACATGATGGCTATTAACCTATTGTTTTTGTCGCATAGAATTTGATAAGTTGATTAATCTTCTTTGGTTATATGAAGAGATACTTGAGTTTCATTAGAGAGGTAACATAACAACGACAAAAAAGGATCTGTGCATGTTTCCTTTGTCCAAAACTGTCTCTTTGCTTTTTAAATTATTTTACTAAACTCAAGCTACAACTAGTTTTATTATCTGTGTTTGTTTGTTCTATCAGAGAATCTCGTTTCAATGACCTATCTATACCAAAATAGCCAATTTTCATATTTCTTTCTAGTTAATTGTAGATTGAAATCCATACCAGTTTTGTTTTATATACATCATTCTTAACCGGTATATTCACTTATCTCTTGTAGGGTCATTCCAAAAACCTTGATGCCAAGAGAGGTATGCACCAAATAAAGCTCTATTGAATGAAATATCAATTTTGTTGGACTTGGTATTATATATATAGTATTATTGAGATAGAAATTGCCTTGTAATGATCTACATAAAATAGTGGTAGGACCAAAAAAGGAATGATTGAGACTTGGAGCGTTTTTTGGTTTCCTTCACGATACATCTCCTTGACCAACTAATATTTTTATATGTTAAACCCACAATAAAAAGACCATGCAATATAATATGTAAGATGTTTTGCGGTGTTCACATTTTAGAGGCAATAATAAATAAAGATACCTAAAAGTTATGTTAATAATAATTTGTAGATAACTGGTGAGACCATCGGAGAAGTTAAAGCCGTGGCCGATATGCATCAAAGGAAAGCTGAAATGGCTCGCCAAGCCGACGCATTCATTGCCCTTCCTGGTTTGTAATCCAATTCTTTATATGTAATAAAAGTATAAAACTCATTTCCTTTAGAAAAATGGATAAGATCTAAATATGTCGAATGAATCTATTGGTAAATTGTTAGGTGGGTATGGTACGTTAGAAGAATTGCTGGAAGTCATTACATGGGCTCAACTCGGTATCCACCGTAAGCCGGTACGTAATCAGGGAAATTAAAAAATTTCGTTTAACTTTTACGGATTATATAATTCATTTTAAAGTATGATATATGAGCTTACATTATTGTTATGAGTTACGACCGGAATATGCGTGTTGGATATATTTTTCTCATATTTAAAACCTTAAAAAGAATTTATATTCATATAATGTGTGGTTTAATTTGACTGAATGAAGAAGATACAAATGGTTGCATATGTTACGTCGGAATAATCACATGGAACAAGATTCCTTTTGGGATTCTTTATACCTCTTAAACTTTTTTGGTACTATTCTCATTTTAAATTAAAATGTACATATTCTAAGAGCATGTAATATTATGATATATGCATTGAATATAAAAAACGATGTGTTGTCACGACGTACGACTACATAACCCCTGATTGTGAGACCGGAAGCTTCCCATGTCGTAATCTTTCTTTTATACTATTTAAAGATATTTGGTTTCTAACATTATTTTTGGTCAATAATTTTTGACAGGTGGGTCTTCTTAACGTGGATGGTTACTACAACTCGCTGTTAACGTTTATTGATAAGGCTGTGGACGAAGGATTTATATCCCCAATGGCTCGTCGAATCATCGTCTCAGCTCCAAACGCTAAAGAGTTGGTTCGACAACTCGAGGTATATTTCGAGCCTCATATTCGTGCCAATATAAGACATTCGATACATGGTTCATTTGTTGATGGTACGTACTCTAAAAATGATGTTATAGGAATATGAACCGGAGTTTGATGAGATAACATCAAAATTGGTTTGGGATGAAGTGGACCGGATAAGTTATGTACCGGGTTCGGAGGTAGCTACCGCTACGTAAGGATGTATTATGGGGAGTTTATTTTTTGGTAAAAGCAGTGTACAGCGGAAATTAAGTTGTTTAACATCAGAAGGTAAGGGCGGAAAGAAGACAAAAGAAAGTATTGGGGTCGTTTTGATAAACATTATTTTGTAGGGGTGGTTTAAATGTGTGAAGTGGATAAACCATGTGGGTAACTGCTAACCGCGTATATACCAAACCCTATCACTCCCCACTTGTCTTTGTACATTTTGGTTTAATGGAAAAAAAGGATAGGGCTATTTTCAAGAAATGACAAAACGATCCTTTTCTTTTGGTTATTTTCTGATTTTATCCATAACTTCTAGTTTTTAACTTTTTTCTCGTGTCAAAGGTATCAGATTTTTATTTAACCAGAAAATTATCATGTACGATATTTTTTAATTAATCCGAGTGGAGAATATTCCGAGTAATACCACAACATAATTTTGTTGTCGGCTACAGATGGAGATTAGCTTAATGAGCACTCAAGTTTATTAAACAAATCAATCAGATAGTTATCTAATTCCAGGGAGCTGTGACCTCACATGATATTTTTCTAATTTATTTTTTGCAATGGTCAAAATACTCTGCCTCTTTGCATTATTATAAACTATTTACACAAGTGAAAGACATAAATATTGGCAAAAGAAAAGAAGGATTTCTTTATTTTTGATTCAATTTAAGGAGAATCACATAGCAGAAACAGGAGAAAGATGAGATAGATACAAAGGTTCTTTGGCTAAAAATAACAACTCTGCTCCAACTTTGAAAAGACGAATAAAACAACTCTGATTGCTAATTTTCACCAAACATGTGTTCAATCTTAGCCTCTAGATAGCTGAAAAGTATTCTTTGCTGAGCTTGGGGTCAGGTTTCATTGATTTCTCCCCTGGCTTCCATCCCGCAGGGCACACTTCATCCGGGTTTTCTTGAACATACTGTAATGCCTGCAAGACAACATCACAAGAAGCAACAAATAACGCATCTAAACCCTAAACCTCAAAAACAAATCTCTCTTTATCTATCTATCTCAATGATGTGATTTTTCTCTTTATTACCTGGAGGGTTCTCATTGTCTCATCAACACTTCGGCCAATACCGAGGTTGTTGATGGTGGAATGCTGAATGACTCCTTCCTTGTCTATGATGAAAAGCCCTCTCAGTGCAATGCCCTGTACTTATATATTAGCAAAATGCTTTGATTCAAAGTGGCTATACGTTACTTGAAAGAACACAAGTGGATTGGACTCAATGCAAGTATGATGCAACTATGTCAGAAGAAATCGTTTACCTGATCAGGGATGAGCACTCCAAACGATTTTGAAATGGATTTAGTGATATCCGAAACAAGAGGATAATTCAGATCACCGAGCCCTCCCGACTTTCTGTCTGTTTGGACCCACGCAAGATGCGAGAACTACATGAACATGGAATCAAACGTTCCATTATCCAAAAGAAAACGTTCCATTCGATTATCAGACTGCCACTTGCCAAGGTTCTGAGTACATCAAATACTTGAAACCATTTTTCAAAATGCTGAGACCAGAATGTTCTTTCTTGGTTCAGGTGGAGAAATAAAAATTTGACTTACCACACTGTCGACAGAGACCCCTAATACTTCGGTGTTTAGCTTCTCAAATTCTTCATAACGGTCACTGAAGGCAGTAATCTCTAGAATAAGCAAAGAAAAATTGGAAATTTCAGTGACTATGAGGGCGAGAGTTTCAGTTTTGAAGCTATTTCCTTAGCAGAATACTAACCAGTGGGGCAGACAAAAGTGAAGTCCAAAGGGTAGAAGAATAGAATAACATACTTTTTGCCAATGTACTCAGAGAGCTTCACCTGAAACCATGATTCATAGGTCGATTACTATCAGAACATTGCTCTACTGCATTGACCTTAGCTTATGACACTTAACTAACTAACATGTTAAATAAGGTTTGAATGGAATGAAAGTACCTTTATGAACTCTTGATCAAAAACTGCCTCAGCTTCAAAATCAGGCGCCTTATTACCGACCAGTGGTAAATCATCCTGCATTCATAAAACATATAAACACTAGTCAGTCATCGATCATCGAATTGTTTAACCACACAAAATGTTCTTTAACTGGTGTTCACTATCTATGCAGGGCTCAAAAGATTTCTGTGTATGAGCCAAATGTGAATCATATTAATTAATTTCAGATCATTTCCTCCCATCCCTAATTAAACCCGAAAGAAGGGTAACAAAAATGTCGCTCAATTCAAATCGCAGAACTCTAAAAAGTTTAAAGTTTAGTCTTTTATCCAATGATCTCAAAACCCTTAAGAGATAAGAAGCAGGAAAATAGTACGGATCCCATTATAACAAGCTAACGAATTCATACAACAATCATAGTGAATGAGAAGATGGAGCAAATACAAGAAATTTATGGCATTGCGAGTCAACTTACAGCCTGAGCCTTGACGGCGAAGTTCCGGCGTGAGGCGGAGCGGTTGGTGGTGAGGGAACCGAGACTGGAGAACCCGGAACAGAGAGAAGAGGATGATGCCGAGGAAGAGGGTATGATTCTGGGGAAAGAGACGGTAGGAGATAAAAGAGAAGACTTGGAGGGAAGAAGAACCCTAGAGGAAGAGAGTAGGGTGGTGGAAGAAGAAGAAGCTATAGACGCCATTGACATTGACTCTGTTCTCTCTCTCTATCTCTCTGTGATTGGTTACTTAAAAAAGAGGTCTTGTGGTTTGGTTTGAGGATGAGGTGGATAAACGTGAGGGCGTGAGAGAGACGAATCGGATAGAGAAACCAAATAGCTGCTCTTCTAGATTTTTCAGACAAGAAGAAAGAAGTGGAATGTTCGATGAACCGGAACGACACCGTGTTGATGATCATACTTTGATAATTAAATCAAAATCTATTTTTAGGCTGGTTGGATTTCCGAATATATTTCCATCTAATCTTCACATCAAAAATAGTAATCAATCCTTAAATTTTGTAATTTGCCTACTATCTTCCATTCCAATCATAATAATTAAGAAAATACAAATAAAGTAAACGTATCTCTTTACTAATTAATACAACACAAGATAGTGACAAATGTACATATCATAGAGATCAATAATTGGACCTCCTTCCTTACTTTAAACACTCGCAAAACCCAATCAGCCACAAACTCACAAACAAACCAAACAAAAAAAAAGAAGAAGAAAGACTATGGAGATTCCGCCGTCACAATCTCCGGCGACTCAACTCCGCCGTACAAAATCCATATCCAACATGACGACTCTAACTCCTCCAGAAGTTCCTTTCGACATAGCTTCAACGCCGCCGTCTTCGTTCGATTACGAGCTCATCTCCGTAAAACCATCCTCTTTCGTAGCTTACACTTCTCTCAGAGATATCATCTCTTCTCCGATTAACTCTTCACTCAATTTACCGTCGATCAACGGTAGCTGCTCTCCTGTTATATCCACCGCCGCCGGAGATATCTCGATTCGTAACCGTCTCGTTAAGCAAGCTGCTTTGTCTTATCTTCAACCAACGGTGCTTACTTCGTCAGATGATTCTGCTGGTTCTCAATTCTTCCGCCGCGTTTGGCTTCACTTATCCGCCGGGTTTCAGTTCTTGCGACGTGTGTTTGATTGGATTTTTCAATCGTTTCGTGTTCCTTTGATTGTCAAATAAACTTTGATTTGGTGAGAAAATTGGATTTTTCATGAATTGAATTGTATACAATAAAGTGTTACAATATTCAAAACATATCAAAGGAAAAATCTTTTTTTTTTTGTTCGTCTGTGGTCAATTTGAAGTCATGTGAAACTCCGGTTAACCGGCGGTTTAAAAACCCGGTTATTGAGATTGTGGCTTAGAGTAGTATAGCAGGCACCTTCTAACGGAGAAACATTAAAGAAGTTCTTGTTTGTTGTTGATCTTTTGACTTTGATTGGTTTTTATTCTGTAGACAAAGGAAGTGATGGATTTGGTGAGAGTGCTCTGATGCAGTAAAGCTTGAGGATGTATATGTTTGTTTTGAATACCTTATAGATGGTGAATTGTTGTTGCAATTGCTTGAAGATTTGGAGGCTCCAGTGGAAGATACATTGCAGTAGTTGAGCAATTACTAAATGTCCTCTTATCTTTAAGACAGAGATTCCTTGATCGATGTCAGATTCATGTTTTGACATGTATGGACATAGTAGCTTCTCGTAGACATAGCTAAGTCCCTGTTAGAAACCAAGAGAAGAAGATTGGTCGTTTTGTGAATCTAAGAATGAGAATGAATTCTCATTAGATTTTTATTGCATTGTACTGTAGTTAGTACCTGTGATTTCGGGTAACATAAGTAGATGAGAAGAGCGATTTTGATCTCTCCGTAGAGTGGTAACCTGCGGATAGATGAGATGAATCAGAAGGTTTCATACAATAAAGAAGCATATGATGGAGATTTGAAGTTTGACATATAAGTACTAACCATGATACAATGATGTCTCCTATCCTTTCGAAAACAGTAAGAAGAGCCACCAAGATCCTACAAATCAAATTCGGATTTTTGATAAGATGGTTATGAGAATAAGATACCCTTATCCAAAAAAGGAATCTTCTTTATTAACAATTAGTAAGCTTTACCAATATTGGCACCAGTATCTAAGTTCGTGAATCTCAAGCTTTTTCTTTTCCACGCTTTTGTAGCATCCATATGCAGGGTACGCGTAACCCACAAGCAATCTGCAAATTTTCCAGAAAATCTAAGAGAAAGAAGAACGAAAATGCCTAAATATAAAACCAGATGAAGGAAAGACGAGAGAGAAAGAGGGTCTAACATTATGATTCTTGTGATGAAATCTCCGAGCATCTTTGCATCAACTAACAGACTTTAGGGTTAGAGTCTTGAATCAAACCCGAAATCCGGATAAACTGGTTCATTAAGAGCATATATAAGAGAAACCAAATTAGGTTTCTGAAAAGTTTCAGGAAAACTGCAAATGAGAGAAAGAGAGATAGTTAAATCGGAGAAATGATTACAGGAAATGGGAGAGAAGAGAAGCAAAAGGTTTAGTTTGAGATTGCTTCAAAAAGACGCTTCTTTTATAATTTAGTACTATCTTTTAGAGAAAGCCTCAGTGAACGTTGCATTCCTTGGGATGCCGAATTTGTTTTTTGTTTATTATGCCAAACCGTTGTAACCGTTTCGGGTCAAACTCTACCTGAATTATTGTATATGCATATACTTTTTTTCTTCAATTATATATAGGTGAGAAAAATGGATCACCAAACTAAAAATTTATCATCATTGTAAGCTACAGTTTCCCTGTATTTAAAATTTAGACGTGAAGATATAGGCCCGATGTTTTCAGACGAAAAAATAAAGACAAGATAAAGGCCCAATTAAAAGCCCAAAACGAATGTTCTGCTTATCATTGCTTAGAAACTAAAATAAACTGAATCCTGATTTGATTAAAGCAGTCAAACAAACTACATTTAACAGATTACAAGAACTAAATATGTGCACTGAATACTGATGTTAGTTGAAAATATATTGAACATTAGTTGGAGAACTGTTGTCGCTTATTGTGAGACTGATTATCTCATCAATTCCAGGTTAGAACTCATATCTGTAACAATGTAATATTAATTCTAACAATGTCTACTTCTTTATGCGAACAATAAGTTTAAGACTGTACTTTCGTTCAGATTATTGCCAACGAATCTTAAAATCCTTTAAATAAAGTTTGACGATTAATGACAATACTATAAATTAATAACAACAATTTTCATGTGTTTAATTTTCTGACAGTATTGCTCCCTATATAAATTGATATGAAAGATGTCAGCGAGACTTAGAAAAAAATAGGAGATACAAAGAAAAAATATCGAAGCTTAAATGTGTACTGCACTCACAATAAAGAATAGGCATCATCATAAGATTTCAACTACTCAAGTTTAAATGCATTTATAGAAGCAATAACTAGTTAATTAACTAGAAAAAACAAATATAGAAATTAAAACTATGACATACCTCTTTAAAGCTTGGCCAAATCTCTTTCGTTTTTTTTTTCTATGTGTGTTATGTTAGTTGGAAAGACGTTAAGGATCATCTTAATTCTTAAACAATAATTTTTGAAAGCTAAATAAAGCTTATATAGGCCTCGGGCAACATCCGGCAAATTCAAAATAGTATAAAATGCATACCTTCGACATGTATAAGATGATCATAACTTGTAGTTGTAGTCTAGTTGTTTGTATTAATGTCATGCATGGTTGAGTTGCGATTCATGTTCACATCCGTTTGTTGTATATGTTATGTTATCGAGAAAGAAAAGTGTTTAAAATGTTGATAACTGGATCTGGAAACCTAATTTTCTTAGATATACGATTGTGACTAATCCTGATATGTAATGCTCATGGACACCGAATTGTGTGGGCTAAGACTTTCGTACGTGGACTGATGGTCGAATACGTATCTCACTAATTATTAATTAATTAATAACATTTGTAACTCTCATAGATTAGATATGCATGTATCTAACATATCTAAGAGTCAGAGAACCCGTCATAAATTAAGCTAGCAATGGACATCACAAGACATGGTGGTCAAATTCAAAGTAGGGATGGGTTTTGCATGCTTTTTTCGTATTTTGTGAACGTGCAATTGCATGCGAAAATAGTTTTGCCTTGTGTATTTGTTGATCTAATTCCTCTTGGTCCTCAAATATCTTTGGTGGGCCTCTTCCTTACAAATGGGCCCACACCAAATCTACTACTCCTCTTGTCTCTCTCCCTCGAAACGCCAATTTATCTACTCTCTTTCCATCACTCATGGCTACTCGTCGTCAATGATGAAATACATACATATACTTCTCTAATATCCAACATGAATATGATTGAGAGACTTACTCAGTAGATGGAACTATAGTAGTTTTAACATGCAAGAACTGATCACACAACAATTCTCTAACTCAAAATTTAACTGTAAGTCTCGTAGATATCAATATATATATCGAGGAATTATAAACCGAAATTCTCTAGGAACTCTTTTCACAAACGTTATATCACATCAAGAAACTAATAAAAAAAAAGTGTAATAGACTTTGGTTGATGTCAATTCCAATAACCTAAAAGATGTTAAATACTATCTAGCTGGTTTGGTTCAATGTGGGGTTATAAATTATTAACTCTGTGAAGGTAGAACGTTAATCAAAGAGAACCGGCGATAATTGAGAGAAAAGGAGAGGTAGGAAGCAGGAATTGAATAAGGGAACATGGAGCTTTGAAAGATGAGATTGCTAAAATTGGAAAGCGGCAACAGAAAGGTGGCATTTAGTGAATGATAAGAAGAGAAATGGAGTTCTTTTAAAGACATGCCAAGTAGTGTAATAACTAAAAAAAAAAAGAGAAAGAAAATAAATTCGTAGCATCATCATGATCATGATTCATGATAATAATAATTATTTCTTTCTTTCTTTCTTTGAAGAGGTGAGCGAGAAAGAGCAATGAAGGTGGAATTAAATTCGTATTTATAATCTGACGTAACGCTCATTACAATTCTCAACTGTCTCAATTACTATTGCATTTATATTTTGGTTTTAATGATCTCTAAATCTTAACATTTTGAACAGCTGTTATCAAAACATATTTTTATAAAATTTTCAAGCACCTTCCTCTGTTTTTATTCATTTTTAATTTTAATGCTCTGAACTACTTTCCTCTTTGATTTTTAACCAGCTTTCATTATTATTTTTCACTTCATTGTGTACTTCTTCGTCGGCAAATTTTTTTTTTAACAGATCGTTATAATTTTCTTTTATATAATCTATGTTTTCATGTTTAGAAAAAAGCACATAGATTAGATTTTTATCACTTTTTTTGCTCTGAATTGTTTTGCCATTTGCAAACCCATTTTCTAAATTTGTCTGCTACTGTCTTTTAACCAACCATGCAATTGCTGAGGACAAAATCTTGTTATGGATTCTTTTGCAGGGAAAGGAAAAAAATCAGTTTTTAGGCCTGTGATTAGCTACAAACTCTGAAGACTTTTTGAATGAGCAGAGATCTATCTCGAGTTAACATAAAACAAAATTATATATATATAAATAAAAACAGGAGAATTTCGAGTTTGTGTGTATGAGTTTGTGGGGTCAAATGTTACTATGTGGGACCAATAAGTAGTTCTTGTCTGATCTCTAACCATTTTTGATTTTACCATTCTTTCTATCTTCTGAACTGCTTTATCAACAAGTACAAGGAATCTATATAGTTTTCTCTCCAGCTTTTTCTGGGGATCAGGATCAAGCTATATCTTTCACAAGTCAATTTTTTAGATCTTCCTTTTCGTGATGTGTAAGCAATCTCTCTGCTACGCTAAGAATGTCTACTTTTGTTATAGTCGTACACACAAAACCTCTATTTTCTTTTTACAAACACATCCAAAAAACAGAGATGCCCTAGAAACAGAGCATCCGAAACAGAGTATGAGAAATTAGATAGAGTAGAGGAATACGAAGACAATGACACATGTTTTCACATATATTTAAAAATTCTTCTTCCATTAGAGAACTCAAATGGTAGAAAAATGTTGAGAGAAAAGAAAAAGAAAAGTTAGTGCTATTCGCGCTCCACTCTTTTTGAAAATTTTCTTGAATAGGGAAACCCTAATTTCCTTCTCCTACCTTCTTCTCCGGGTTTTAGAGTGGAGCGTGATTAGCACTACTCTCATAAAAACAACAGCTACATTCGCAAAAAAACGAAAGAAAAATAAATAACATAAAGAAGGAACAGGATTTTGATTTTACTGGTCCTTCATCAGTTCCTTCGAGTCTTGCGACCAGAGGAAGCAGCGGCTGCGTTTGCGTTGGCGTTTGTGGCGTTTTCATGGAGGAAATCAAGAAGAACGGTGCTTTTGCATTTAGGGCATTTAGGGTCGTCTTCTGAGAGCATAACGTACATGAGACAACGAGGACATCCGACAAGAACCATCGAGGTAGTCTCTGGACTTGTCGAGTATCTCACAGATGGCTCGTCCTGGTTCATCTCCGACGAGACGCATGAGCTTGGAGGTGAGGTCGGTGAAGTCGTCGCTGAGCGGCTTGGAGATCGAACCATCCTCCTCTGGCTTGACGTAGGCGGCGAGAGATTCAACTTCAGTTCCAGCTTTGGACTTCTTCGACTCATCTAAATTGGATTAAGTTTGGTTCAGACCAAGAAGAGAGATTGTTATAAGTGAAAGTGAGTTTGGTCGGAGAAAATACCTTGAAACCTACGGTTTGAGAAGGAGGTTTTCTGTGATCTCAAAGACTGGTTACTTGTATCACAAAGAAGAGTCTTCTTCTACCAAAAAAAAAGAAGAGTCTTCTCTCTTATTACCACTGGTGGTTGGATTGCTTGAGCTTAGGCCTTTATATACAAGAAAGAACACAGAGAGAAAATTAAAGGAGGAGATAGATAGATTTTTCATTAAGGCTTAATTTAATTATGAGTGAGAAAGGACTGTGTGAGAGAGAGAGAATCATAAAGATTGAATTGAAGTATACTACTACTAGACGATACATACTATCAGATTGCGTTAATTGATTTAATTTTTGCCTCAAGAGTATCGAATTCTAATTACTTTTTTCAACTTCAAACCAGTAATTTAAATTTCTTAAATGTATTTTAATAAATACACAAGAAAATCTGTAGATATTTGCAGGAATCCAATTCATTGCTTATTAAATAGGAGGAGGAAAAGAACAAGAGAGGTGTTTAATGGCTAATACACAGAAATCAAATTAAATACTCAACAGAACAACCATTATTTATTTTTATTTTCTTCATAGGAGTTAATATATGGAACCAAGAAATTAAATGGGCAACCAACTTGAATTAGATGTTTATAATAAAAGTTGAAATTGGAAGAAGAAGAAGAAAAATCATAATTTCGAAAGTAAAAAATGTACAGTCAAAGAAATTAAATTGAAATTAAAGAAACACAAACAAAATTAAATGGCAACACACCAGAATTGGTACAGAGAACCCAAATACAATGCAAATATATAAAGTGAACCACCTCCTGGCCTTAGTTTTATTATGAGAGGGGGACAAAAGAATAAATTTTCAGTTTCCAAAACTACCCATGACTCTTTTCTTAAATCTCTAAATTGCATTTCTATTACTATATTTTTGGCTTGTTGAAATTTTGGGGACAAGGAAGAAGTTGAGGATGATACGAGACTTGGAACTAAGTAATAAACCCCATGAAGTATTCCAAGTGGGTCCAAGGTTTGGTGGTCAAATTTTGTAGTTGTTTATGAATAACCAGTCATATGGGTGGATCTAATTAAGCTCTCAATTATGTCTATCAGTTAGATATCAAATCATTTGATTGATTATAGGAGTTTCACTATACAACTACAACCTAAACCAATAGTTTGGAGAAATCTAAAAGATTTGATTGTGTTTCTAAAGTTTGTTGTGCTACTGTTCTCAGTCTCTAGATGGTAGATTGTGACTGGCTTGGGTTGTTTATAAACTTTGACATTTGAGTTAAAGCAAGAAAAAAACAAAATACAAAGGAAGTTATGGTTGATTTTTTTTTTTTTTTTGAAA
>Ga0041059_1000142_pt1 | contig 43814 bp, 53 predicted proteins | sample AraColnosormetaG_FD_56232 | JGI IMG/M metagenome (GOLD analysis project Ga0041059, IMG submission 56232) | Arabidopsis roots microbial communities from North Carolina, USA - Col MF nosort | ecosystem: Host-associated > Plants > Roots > Unclassified | place: USA: North Carolina | collected...
ATGTATTTGTTGTATCAATTTGAAAGGAAGGTAATAGAAATGGTCAACAGAGAACTTAAGAAGTGGTATTCATTTTGAAGATTTCAATTGTTCAATTTTTAAAACTCTTACATCAAATTTATTTTAATAGAAGTGGTTGGTTTCTCGTGACTATTAACAAACATTCTTCCCAACCCGAAACCTAACCTCACCTAACTTTCAAGTTCAAATACAAATAGATGATGACTAATATAAGCTGATTTTCTCCCAACACCTTCTATAATTCACTCTTAACCTCTTCTTCATGGCTATGACCATGTTCGTCCAAATAAGAAACGGCCATAGCTGCGTGAAGAGCAGCCCCAACAGGAAGAGCTTCTTCATCAACAAAGAAGTAAGGCGAGTGAAGCGGCTTACCAGCGCCTAGCGTCTCATTCTTTACCCCCAGCACGAAAATCGCAGCCTTAGTCTTTTGAGTGAAGAAGCTGAAATCCTCTCCTCCCATTGTCACCGGGAAATCATGGAAGTTATTCTTTCCAATCATCGCTTCCGCTACTTTTTTACCGTGCTCGTATAAGCCCTCGTCGTTATTCATTACCGGGTGAAGCGACGGCTTTTTCTCTTCGAAGTTTACTTCTGCTTTGCATCGGTATACCGATGCTTGTGCCTCTGAAATCTGCATCATCATCAAGAAACATTTAAACAGGGTTAGGGACCTACATTATTCGAATAGTAGAACAAGATTGTATAGAAAAATGGTGTAAAAAACAATCTCTTTACCTCTTTGATCCGTCTTTGGATAAATAGAAGCCCATCGTTGCTTAAGCTTCTGAAAGTACCTCCAAATTTCGCACTCTGCGGTATTACGTTTTGAGCATGACCTCCTTCAATATATCCAACTGTAACCACCTGAGAAACATAAAAAAACCAATCTCCGCTGATTTCAGCCAAGATTCTGATTCATCAAACACCAATGCTTTGAAAGTGGAAAGCAAACTTACACCAGCTTCGAGTGGATCCAGTTCCCGCGAAACAATCTGTTGCAAGGCAACAACAGCGGAAGAAGCTGCAAGAACCGGGTCTTTAGAGAAGTGCGGTGTAGCTGCGTGGCTACCTTGACCGTGAACCGTGACTGTAAACAATCCTGCACCTGCAAGAACGGTCCCAGGCCTAGAACCAATACCACCTGATGGGATCGATGGAAAGACATGAACACTGAGTATCCCATCTAAGTCGTCTAGAATCTCGTCTTTTAGCATTTCATAAGCACCTGCATAACCTTCCTCGCCTGGTTGAAACACAAGTTTTACTGTCCCCTGTTGCAAAAAAATTGTGTTTTCGTTCAAAACCCTCATAAGATTCACCAAACTCTCATAAGACACACACACTAACAACTCTAGAAAACACACACACATAACAATTAGCAATCAAAGACATACACACACATATATCTAAGAATCTTAGAAAACACTAACCCACATCGAAATGAGTTTTAATTGCAGGGCACAGACAGAATCATTCAAAATTATACATATAAATTGAGTGAAAGAGAAAAAAGAGAGACCTTGATGAGGTGTTTTGTGGTTTGAAGAAGCTTAGCAGCACCAAGAAGCATAGCAACATGAGTATCATGACCACAAGCATGCATCTTTCCATCTACTTTACTTTTCGATTCCCATTCCACTAATTCCTTTTTTTGTCCCCATTTTTTCAAATTCATTAGTCAAACAAAGCAATCTAAAAATCAGAGTAAAAATCGGAACTTTGATTATTAGATTTCAAACCTGTAACGGAAGTGCGTCCATGTCGGCTCTAAGTCCGAAAACAGGTTTCGAACAGGATCCGATCCAAGCGACGACGCCAGTCTTCGCCACAGGATACTTATACTTCACTCCAAGCGAGTCAAGCTCGTCTCGAACGAGTTGACTCGTTTTGAACTCCTGAAACCCTGTCTCTGGGTTCTCATGAATCTTTCTCCTAATTCCTCTCATCCACTCGAAGAACTCAGGATCCTTGGCTGAATGAAGCATCCCGCGAGCGAGTGACTCGAGACCCGAACCAGAATCGTAGCTCCCAGCTGAAGACAGAGGAGGGAGAAAGAAGAAGGTAACGAAGATGACAAAGAAGCTCCCTGAGAAATCCATTCTGATTTCTTTTGTTTGTCGATGTAAACTGGCAAGTGTCAATGAAAGAAAGGACAACGGTGAATACGATGATGATGAAGGAGAAGGAGTTGGATCACCGATCCATTTTTAATATTTATATAGTACGTAATTTACACACGTTTTTGGAAACTCTTTTAATCGTTTTTAAATACGTATACGCCTCTAATGTGAAATTCATAATTTATGGTTGTAATGTGAAGAAAATAATGAAATACCAAAGATAAAATATGAAAATGATACAATGTAGTATATTTACGGTATAAAAGGAATATTTACTTGAAATGAATTAGTACGTTTAATACACGATTTTACCATTTATGTTAATGAAAATTAACACTTTTAAAATAAAACATGGCATGAATTAGAGTTGTGAGAATCACATGTAGGCCTTTAAGGTTCTTAAATTTTTAATTCCTTATAACATAGGCCCATGTATTTGATTGACATATAGGCCATTGGGTTCTTCGACTTTTAAATTACTTATAACAAAGGCCCACCTATTTGAAGCGCATTGTTAAACATTTTGTTTATATTTTGATTATGATCGAAAATTCTCTAGAACAATTCGTACAAAAGAAGCTGTTTACGAAAGTAGCTGTACATGCGAACATAATCAATAAAAATGTAAATGACTAATGAAACATCAGAATATCCGTACAAAATTGTGACTTTATATTATTTAGTTATAGGTACAAAGTTGTGGAGAGTAAAAAAATAAAAAAGGTAAAAAGTTGTGGAATAGACCTATGAAACAATCACAAACATACAACCAAAATGCAAATTGTAATTACGCAACAGAGGCTTTCTTTTCAAGGAAGTCAAGTGTAAGATTTGCAAATGCCCCAATTATTATTTGAGAGAAAAAGGGATATTGCTAATCACAATTAACGGTCACATTACAATTCCCTTTTTTCTCTGTTATTTCCTCTTCTTTCACAATTAAGTTCTTAACGGTCACATAAATATTTTGTTTTTTATATAATGAGTTTAATTAAGTTGAAGAATCAACTGATAAGGTTGATGATCCGATCCTCAAAAGTATACTAACCACAACACTGTCTACGTTCATGTTAGTACCTACTTCAAAGTCCATGTACGTTGGGACTGGCTGTATCTTCCGCCGAGAGCAGCAGAGAGCGTCATCGCTGTCTTGGAACGAGAGAAAGGTCGAGACTATCTCTAAGGCAACCAAAAGCTTAGCTATGATGAAGACATCTTTCTCTCTCTCTTTGCCTATGAATGGAGAATACAACAAATAATATAAAGTGATGGACATTTCTATGCTTTGCTTCTCTTCTCCAAAGAGAAATAGATGAAAAAGATTGTTGATTTTCGTTTCTCTCGAAGAAGAAGAAAGAAGAAGAAGGTGAATAGAGACTTTTGATTTCTCAAGAATGAACAAGTAGATTGTAGAGTGTTAGTGTTTAGTTCTGTTCTTAGGTTGCAGAGATTGTGTATGTGTGGCGTTTGATGTCTCGTGTTGGAGAGGTGGTCTCGTTTAGAGTGTTAGTGTTTAGTTCTGTTCTTCTGTTGATCTGTGTTTTTTTTAAATGTAAATTACACAAGTATGCAAAACAAATCTCTTCTCAGAAAGGGGCTACTGTTATATCATGAGATTTATAAGACAAAATGTAAAATATCGGAAAAATAAAACAACATAATTTTGGTGTTGAATGAGTTTTTCTTGTCCACACAACGGCAGAAGCAGTAGACGATTGTTCCTTTGTCTCTTGATCACAAACCGATTTCAAAGTGTTCTTCGCATTTTTCTCATCAATGTAAGTGAACCAGCCAGAGAAAGACAAGTATGCACCAATATCATTCCGGCCCCATATTCAGAATAAATTAGAACATCTTTTTCCTTCCGTGTTATGCACTTGTTCTAAAAAAAAAGAATTCCGGCCCATATTCAGAATAAGGAGTCCAGTCCAATAGTCTCAAGTCCAAACCCGACTCGGGTCTGTCCGACCCGGAAAAGAGAACTGATTACAGAATGCGGGTTTTGTCAAGAGAAAGTTGGATGATAAAATTGAGGTGAAATCTAATCTTCAAATGATCATTGGTTAGCTTTTTGTATAACGGATTTTCTGAAATCCTCTTATTTCCCATATCGGACCGTGATTATTGGGTGATTTCGGATGCCTAATTGGGTAATTAATATAATACAGTATAAGATTAGATGCCTCGAATATTCGCTCTGTGCCTAACCACAAAAACCGTAACTTTTGGTTTTCTCTGAAACACATCCCAAAGTAAAGAAAGCATCACTCTTTTCGTCTTCTCTCGAAAATGGCGGACAATGGTAAAGTCACGATCAATCTCTGCAAACCTTATTTGATTTCCCTGTTTCCTCATTTTCTTTCGGGCGACATTGATTTGACGCAGATTCTCTAGATCAGTTTTTGGCTGCCGCCATTGATGCCGCTAAAAAAGCTGGACAGGTCTATCTTTCGATCTCCTTGAGTTTTGATCGATATTTTGGCTAATCGTTATTTAATCTGGCTCCTTTTGGTTTGCGTTCTGCAGATCATTCGTAAAGGGTTTTACGAGACTAAACATGTTGAACACAAAGGCCAGGTTTTTGTTTCTTTCCTCCGCTCAGATAATGTTTCAATCACTCAATAAGTGGGAATGGCTACTTAAGAGTGTCAATTTTTTTTTTGAAATTATCTTCTATGGCTCCTTAAATTGTTGCTTTTAGGTGGATTTGGTGACAGAGACTGATAAAGGATGTGAAGAACTTGTGTTTAATCATCTCAAGCAGCTCTTTCCCAATCACAAGGTGGTGATTATTTCTTCTTTTGAATTCCCATTTTGTTGGCTTCTTCCTCGCGTTGATCATTAGAGTTTTGCTATAATTTATTAGTTCATAGGAGAAGAAACTACAGCTGCATTTGGTGTGACAGAACTAACTGACGAACCAACTTGGATTGTTGATCCTCTTGATGGAACAACCAATTTCGTTCACGGGTATTATCATTATTGATCAATTCCCATTTGAATGACCTGTGTGTTTCATTTGCCCATTTCATCAAAAACAAAAACAAATGCTGTTTTTTTTTTGTAGGTTCCCTTTCGTGTGTGTTTCCATTGGACTTACGATTGGAAAAGTCCCTGTTGTTGGAGTTGTTTATAATCCTATTATGGAAGAGGTAAAAGATTGTGTATTCCATTGTTTCAAGTTTCTTCGATCGTTACAACTTACCATTATACATAGTTTCCTTGATGGTGCTCTGTACATGCATGTTTCAAGATTTTTCTCAATTCTTACATAATATCTAATGATCAAACAGCTATTCACCGGTGTCCAAGGGAAAGGAGCATTCTTGAATGGAAAGCGAATCAAAGGTTAGCACTTGTTCTAGAGACCTAATAAAAAATTTCTTGATCTCTTTTTATGGCATCCGGAGTATAGCTATCACTTGTTCAGAGACTTGAGTTCTCTTCCTTCTTTTCAACTCAAACAATGTTCTTTTTGCAGTGTCAGCTCAAAGCGAACTTTTAACCGCTTTGCTCGTGACAGAGGTAAAAATCTGGCTCCTTTGTGTTAGACTACTAAAACTAGATTGCTATGAAGCCTCCTCTCATCGCTAATGTGACCAATTGAATATAGGCGGGTACTAAACGAGATAAAGCTACATTAGACGATACAACCAACAGAATCAACAGTTTGCTAACCAAGGTAAAAGTTTATCGATAGATATTTGGAACTCCACCAATTTGGTTCTAGTCTCTGCCAAAACTCATGATTGTTGTGTCCTTCATTCATCAGGTCAGGTCCCTTAGGATGAGTGGTTCGTGTGCACTGGACCTCTGTGGCGTTGCGTGTGGAAGGGTTGATATCTTCTACGAGCTCGGTTTCGGTGGTCCATGGTAAATTGTCTTCTTTTTTTTTTCCTTGCTTGGATTAAAAAAGGGGATTTCTTTCTTGTACAAACAAAATTAGATCCTGATGATGGCATAATAATATCAAATCTTTCACAGGGACATTGCAGCAGGAATTGTTATCGTGAAAGAAGCTGGTGGACTCATCTTTGATCCGTAAGAGTTTGAGATTAAACCAAACACACTCACTCTCAAACCGTCCAACTGATTATAACTAACTGTTTTATGTCGTCTTTGTTCATCAGATCCGGTAAAGATTTGGACATAACATCGCAGAGGATCGCGGCTTCAAACGCTTCTCTCAAGGAGTTATTCGCTGAGGCGTTGCGGCTTACAGGGGCATGAAGTCATCTGTTATTATTTTACAATATGGTCTCAACCTTATATGATCAAACTCAATTCAAAAACTTAACATTATTGAATATTTCTTTTCGGTAGAAAGAAAACAAACTCAATTGTTGAGAAAAAAAAAAAACTATTTTCTTTCTGCTACCCTTTGTGAATTCAATTAAAAAAAAATCATATGTTTGGTATTGAATGATATAATTCTGTTCTTCCATGTAGTTGATCTTTGTAATCGAGTTTGCATTTTTTTTTTTTTTATAAAAGGTGGAGTTTAAGGTATTTTGTGATCCATACTAAATTAACAACAGAGGAAAATGGGGATAATGAGTCCGGCCCAGTTACGACTAACGACCCAGAAGCATCCCGAAAGTCTCAAGTCTAATCCCGAGTTGGATCGACCCGACCCGTAAAAGAGAAGAGATTGCGGAGAAGAACGGAGGGAGGAATTTTGATTCTCACGGTGACTGTTGTCCTCCTCTAAGGACTTAGGGTTTGATTTGAATAGAACAAATTTCTCAGATCTTCGTATTCCTTGCGAGGTTGTGATAATTTGGGAGTTGCGTGGGTTGCTACGAAGGAGAGTGATGGATGCTCAAGCGAAGAAGAAGGCCATGTTCCGGTCTAAACTCAACGCCAAGAAGAAAGACACCCGCATAGATTCTCCTCTCGTTAGGTAAACCGTTGTTAGCTTCTTCTTCTCTTCGTTTCGATGTCACTTCTGGGTTTCTACAATTCCAAATATTTGTGGGTTCTGGGGATTGGGCTTGAGCTGTAGTTGGGATGAAGAGTTTGTTCTTTGGATTTGTAGGTACAACGAATCAGACCAGCCTGTGTGTCGAGTTTGCAATGTCGTCTTGAAATCTGAATCACTCTGGGATGTACATCAAGCTTCTCGTAAGCACCACGAGGTAAACTTAGTGTCTTCTGCTCCATAAGCTTTACTTCACAATCTCTTATAACCTGAGTAACAACAATGGGATATTTGATAAATTACATACATTGAAGATAGGTAGATTTCATGCTCTTATATGATTTTATGCGTTAGATTCTCTGTTTTATGTTCTTTAATCTTATTAACTTAGCTTTCGTAATGTAACGTTTGGACAGGCCATTGATAGTCTCAAGGCTAGTGCAGCGGGAGTCCAACGGGGTAGCAAACCTGCTGAAACTCGGCCAACGAAAATTGAAGCTTTGGCTAAATCATCCAATTCTCAGACATCATCTGGTCTTCCGCCAAATTTCTTCGAAAATCGTGAGCCTGCTAGAGGTAATGACTAATGCACTTTCCTCTTCTTGTTCTTATCTTTTTCGAATAATTTTCTTAGTAGAAGGCTTTTGGTTTAGGTGCTAGTTATGTGGATGCCATGCTTAAAGGCTCTAGTCTTAGGTTTTTTGAAAGATTGATGATAGTTTCATTCGTCAATCGAAAAAAAAAACTTATTGATCAAATATATGTGCAGCAGAAGTAGAACCAGCAAAATCCAAGAATTTAGAGCAATCAAAGCACACTATAGGATCTGAAACAAATAAGTCAAAGGGACCTCTTCCAGCCGGATTCTTTGATAATCAGAAAACTGATTCTTCAAATACCAAAACCACCAGTGAACCTAAACAGAGTCAGACACAGACCACTGGTCCAGAAACAAAACCAATGGTGAATGGAAACCTTCCAACCGGTTTTTTTGATAATAAAGAAGCTGACCTGCTTGCCCATGGAATCAAGCTCGTCAAACCAGATATCAAGTGAGTTTCTTCTCTTTTTTTTTTTGTTGCTTTTACTTTTCCAGATGCAGAAAATCAAAGTGAAACCTCATTGTTGTGGACCTTGTGATCCAGTTACTTTCCTACATTCTCAATTTGAATGGTTCATATGATCTTATGGGTTTGTACCTAAGAATTCTCTTCGTGAACTTATATAAACATGGATCTTCTTACAGGGATGAATATAAAGAATTTGAGAAGTTGATACAAGATGATTTGCAGGTAGTGGATAGCCGCATGGAAGAAGAAGAGGTCAGATAACTTTCTGTCACTATGATAAATTGCTGACAGTATCATAAGCTCTTTCTTAAACTTAAAATCGCTTTTCTCGCACTCTAATTGTCAGGTTGATGCTGCGGAAACTATAGAAGAGGAGGAACAACGAGAGCAAAGGTAATTTGATTCATTACTTTGTTATAGCAAGAAGATGGAAATGTTGAGACTTGTTTAAGATTAAGTAAACACTTGGCTTCTCCTTTTAATCTTATTCTGCAGATCATACAAAGAGAAAGTAGAGATTCTGAAGAGGAAGAAAATGGAACTTAAAGCGGCAAGATTAGCGAAGCGCAGTAAAACCTCTGAGGGGTCTGTTAAAAAGCCGAAGAAGACAGAAGAAGAATCGCCCAGCGATGAGGAGGATGACGAGGATTCTGCTGTTGATTGGAGAGCTCAACATCTTTGAATAAACTAGAAAAGACTGTTTAAAAATCTGTACCCTGGTAAAACATACAATGTTCTATGAGAATATACAGTGAAAACTAATCAATCTCATGATATATACAATTATCAGTTTCAGAGGATCAATTGGTATTTGAGGTATAGTTATCGGTTAATGGGTATAATTCAAGAACGTAATTTTCATAACCAGAGTTGCCAAAAAGGCCGAAATATCTGGGGATGAAACCTGAAACTGTGGCAGTTCCGACCAGTTTCAGGTGATAAACTAAAAAAAAAAAAGTGATTATGACTGGTGGTCGTATCATTCTAGTTTTGAGTGAGAATGTTTCAGATATTGATCATTTGGTGGCACAAAACATAATGACGAAAGTGGTAAATTTAACAATCATCTTTAAAGTTAAAACTCTTATTATTGTTAAACAAATACATGTGGAATAATAAATAATTGAGACAATTCCAGAAACCAATTAGGGGTCAAATATGTCGAGAAACTAATTAGGGGTCAAGTATTGAAGAAGGAAGAAGACCACTAACTAAACATATTCATATTTTTTTGTGAATTTTTGGACTATTTGTGATTACCAACCATATGCTTATATAACTTATAAAAAAAATGCATTAGGCTTTCCACTATAAACCATTGACATTTGAAATATTTAAATCAAGATATATGCATAACCAAAAAAAAAAGGGTTATGTTATCTTGTTTATAACTTGAAAAGGAGTCCACAAAACAAAGAGAGAGAGAACAGCCAAAGCAAAGGTCGGTTAATGCACAATCGATGATATAACAAATATCCCATTAGAACATAAAATTAGTTAACTAATTACTTCTGACCTAACTGAATGCACTCAATCTCCTATAATACCTTAACATTATCTAGCTTGACTAATCATATAAATTGTCACGTGAATTTTCTAATGGTAAAGTGTTTCACAACGGGAATCAAAGTTTAGGGACATTTCAGTTTAGAGTCTATCCATCATAACACTTGTATCCCAACTTGGTTTTTCCAAATTTGTTTTAGATAAAATACCATTTTTCGAATTCATCGTCTTCATGTGAATTTTAGGAAAAAAAGAGTGACAAAACACACACACGCACACACACATCGGCTTCGACCTACATAACCAAACGATATCTTGTAAAATACCACACACAATCACAAGTGTTTAATCTTATGATCTCTAATCTCTTATGCATGTTTAAACGTGATAAAGGAGAAATCGTTTAGCATTAGAAAGAAAGAAACATTTACGAATAAAATGATCGAAAAAGTGACTTCCTCGAACTTTATCACATCACGATACCTTATCACATGTACGTAACACGTAATGACTTATTGTTTATCTTGTGGTTATAAAAGACTCTCTTATCATTTATATGGTGCTCTTCATAGGTCATTCTAAAAATAAACCCATATCTCACTGGTTCACCTTATTTTTTAAAACATATTATTATTCTTTTACACTACGTTATCTTTTATTATGACCATAAAAATATTAATATAGCATGGGCTTTTTGAATCACAATTTGAACTTTTAATGTAAAAAATAAACAACAGCACTAACAAAAAAAAACCGAAAATTTGTGTATAAATTTCGCCGATTCCATGGTGTTGTTCATCGAATTAACTTGAGTTGCTATTTTTTTCTCTATCTGATAAGTTTCGAAATTTGAAAACACAGGCGCCAATTTTAGGCATATAACTGAAAATCACAAAAAGGAAATAAGAGAGAAAGAGAGAGAAAGAGAAAGAGAGAGAAAAACAGAGAGGTTGTCTTCTTCGTCAAATATCCGATTATCTGGTATCGTGATTCGGAGGTGTAATGGGAGGTAGTAGCGGCGGCGGAGTTTCTTATCGTAGCGGCGGCGAATCAGACGTGGAATTAGAGGATTACGAGGTTGATGATTTCAGAGATGGGATTGTAGAATCGCGAGGAAACAGATTCAATCCTCTCACCAATTTCTTAGGGTTAGACTTCGCCGGCGGTAGCGGTGGAAAGTTCACCGTCATTAATGGAATCAGAGATATCTCCAGAGGCTCCATTGTTCATCCCGATAACCGGTACACCATAAATTCTCGTCACGCTTTTGAATTTTGTTTTCTGAGTCCTTTAACTTTTAATAGTTTCATAAGTAGGCCTTATGTTTTATTTTGTATTATTCTAGTCCACTTACTTTGTTATATGGATTTTAGGGTAGGTATTGATTAATTTCTTTTTTTCTTTATACTGAGACTAAATCTTATAGAAATCAATCTTCCTATATATTTTGAAGCTACGTACTACTTTTATTAGAGAAATTTTGAAGGAAATTTGTTAGCTTAACAACTTTCGGGGTCAATTGTAGTGCAAACAAAAACATTAGGGGCTTGATTGTGGATTTAACCTTCCTTTTTAGTGTAATAACATTTTCTTCGGTTATTCATTCATTTCCCGCCACTTTATGACACGTATCAGTTTCTCAATGGTTACAAATGATCGTTGGTTAAAAATGTAACAACCATGAGTCTGTACACGTCAGACCAGATTAAAGAAGAAAACTCTGTTTCGCTGAAGTTTGGAGCAATAATAGAAGTAGACTAAGTAGTGAGTTTAGTTTAGCTACTAAATACTCTGTCCGGATCTAAAGATTCTTGAATTTGCAGGTGGTACAAGGCGTGGACGATGTTTATATTGATATGGGCACTTTATTCTTCCTTCTTCACTCCATTGGAATTCGGATTCTTCAGGGGATTACCAGAGAATCTGTTCATCCTCGATATCGCTGGCCAAATCGCTTTCTTAGTAGATATTGTCTTGACATTCTTCGTTGCTTATCGTGATAGCCGAACTTATAGAATGATCTATAAACGCAGCTCAATTGCTTTACGGTATTCAAACTCTACTCTGTTTCTGTTTTCTTGCTATCTACTCAATGAGATTAACCTCTTCATGGTGTTTGTCAATTTTGTAGGTACTTAAAATCAACTTTTATAATTGACTTACTTGCTTGCATGCCATGGGATATCATCTACAAGGTATACACTTTTTACTCTTTTGATTTTGCGGGAAACGGAGAATTTGAAACTGTGAATTTGAAAACAGGCTGCAGGCGAAAAAGAAGAAGTGAGATACCTATTGTTGATAAGGCTATATCGAGTTCATAGAGTAATCCTGTTTTTCCACAAAATGGAGAAAGATATAAGAATCAATTACCTTTTTACAAGAATCGTCAAGCTTATATTCGTCGAGCTTTATTGCACTCACACCGCAGCTTGTATCTTCTATTACTTGGCCACGACGCTTCCTGCTTCTCAAGAAGGGTACACTTGGATTGGAAGCTTGAAGTTAGGAGATTACAGTTACTCGAAGTTTAGAGAGATCGATCTCTGGACTCGATACACTACTTCTATGTACTTTGCAGTTGTTACTATGGCAACTGTTGGTAAGTTCTGATAACTGAAAACTTGGTGAATATATCGTTTGCTTTCATTCCTTAACTTGGTATGTTTCTTATAATGCAGGTTATGGAGATATACACGCGGTTAATATGCGGGAAATGATATTCGCGATGGTCTACATTTCATTCGATATGATTCTAGGAGCTTACTTGATTGGTAACATGACAGCTTTGATTGTAAAAGGTTCGAAAACAGAGAGATTCCGGGATAAGATGGCTGATATCATGCGGTATATGAACCGAAACAAACTCGGTAGGAACATCCGTGGTCAGATTACCGGACATTTGCGGTTGCAGTACGAAAGCAGCTACACTGAAGCAGCTGTTCTTCAAGACATTCCTGTCTCTATCCGTGCTAAGGTATGATGAGTGCTTCAGAGATGCTTGTTCAGATTCAGATGATGAACAAATGTAAACTTATGTTGTTACTGCAGATTGCGCAAACTTTATACTTGCCGTATATTGAGAAAGTTCCTCTCTTTCGCGGATGCTCATCTGAATTCATTAACCAGATTGTAAGCCTTTTGATTTTTTTGAAAATTACTTTCTTTCTTCAGGTAACTAAAGAGCACACTTTTGCTTTTATTACAGGTTATAAGACTTCATGAAGAGTTCTTTCTTCCTGGAGAAGTTATAATGGAGCAAGGAAGCGTCGTTGATCAGCTCTACTTTGTTTGTCACGGTGTATTGGTAAACAAAATATCTGTGTTTTCGTCAATAAATGTTAGGAATGACTAAAAAATCTCAGTTACTAAACCAAACTTCTTGTGATTTCAATCAGGAGGAGATAGGTATAACAAAGGATGGATCTGAAGAAATAGTGGCAGTTCTACAACCAGATCATTCTTTTGGAGAGATTTCAATCCTCTGCAATATTCCTCAGCCTTACACGGTTAGAGTTGCAGAGCTATGTCGGATTCTAAGGCTTGACAAGCAATCTTTCATGAACATACTCGAGATATTTTTCCATGATGGACGGAGGATTCTCAACAATCTGCTTGAAGGGAAAGAATCTAATGTCCGGATTAAGCAACTAGAATCCGATATAACCTTTCATATCAGTAAACAAGAGGCAGAGCTAGCTCTGAAGTTGAATAGTGCGGCTTTCTACGGTGATCTTTATCAGCTTAAGAGTTTGATTCGAGCTGGAGGTGACCCGAATAAGACAGATTATGACGGAAGATCGCCTTTGGTATGCTTCTACAGCTTCTCGGTTTCTTAAATCCAACATTGGAAGATATCTATTAACATATTTTTGTTGTTAACAGCATCTTGCAGCCTCTAGAGGATATGAAGATATTACATTATATCTTATACAAGAATCAGTTGATGTAAATATCAAAGATAAATTGGGGAGCACACCTTTACTAGAAGCAATCAAGAATGGGAATGATCGTGTTGCGGCGTTGCTTGTTAAAGAAGGAGCTACGTTGAACATAGAGAACGCAGGGACTTTCCTTTGCACCGTGGTTGCGAAAGGAGACAGCGATTTCTTGAAACGGCTTCTTAGTAACGGAATTGATCCTAATTCCAAAGATTATGATCACAGAACACCTCTTCATGTAGCTGCCTCTGAAGGATTTTATGTCTTGGCGATCCAATTGGTAGAAGCAAGTGCTAATGTTCTTGCAAAAGACAGGTAACTTCTTTTTTAACCAAATAAAGAGCGGTTTGTTTTCGCGGTTGCTAACAGTTTTTTTTGTAATTAGATGGGGAAACACACCTCTTGATGAAGCTTTGGGTTGTGGGAACAAGATGTTGATAAAGTTACTCGAAGACGCTAAGAATTCTCAAATCTCTTCGTTTCCGAGTGGCTCCAAAGAGCCTAAAGGTAGTTTTATCGGCATATAAGTCAAAGTACCGATGTTTTTTTAGATAGAAACTTTAACAAGCGGTTTGTTTATTCGAATAATCTGCAGATAAAGTCTATAAGAAGAAATGTACAGTGTATTTTTCACATCCTGGTGATTCGAAAGAGAAAAGAAGGCGCGGGATTGTACTGTGGGTACCTCGAAGCATCGAGGAGCTTATAAGAACAGCAAAGGAGCAGCTGAATGTTCCGGAGGCTTCTTGTGTATTATCTGAAGATGAAGCCAAAATTATTGATGTAGATTTGATAAGTGATGGACAAAAACTGTATTTGGCTGTTGAAACATAATGATTCGAGCAAATTTCAAAAAATCAGTTTATTTAGAAACAGAGTAATTACAAAGAATAATAGTGTGTTTTGTTTGTTTGACTAAAATGATTTCTTCACATTCTTCAAATGCATTGAAGAATCGACACAATTTGTCTTCTCGATCTCGTTTCTACAACGGTTTAAATTCCGCAAGAGCTCGCTCGCTTTCTCCTTCGTCTTATCCTCGCACCCGACTTGTAAGAGCACTAAGAGTTTCTCAAAGGCACCAACTTGAAGAGCTTCAACTAACAAACGATCATCACATTCTCCGTCTTTCTTATTCTTCCATAGCTTCCAAAGTATCGAAACCGAACATTGTGTCGCGAGATCCGAAACTCTAAGAATCTTCTTCACCAGAAGAGGAACGATCAAAGCGTTTCTAAGAACATCTTCTTTGCCTTGCTCGTTATCGCATGTAGCGTTTAAAACAACTAGAGATCTCTCGCAAACGCTCTTTTCGGCATTGTTCACCATCATCTCTGTGATCAACTCAACCAAACCCAGTTTCACAAATTTTTCAGTGATCTTGTCGTTAGAAGAAATCGCTCTATAAATCACCATTAAAGATGCTTTCGTGGAGCTAGTCGAAACAGAGTCTCTGATGATCTTAACTAATCCTTCACAAGCTCCTTCCACATCTGTTAACGCGTACACATACCTCTTGTCTACTGCAATAACCTCTCTGATGCAAAACGCAGCGTTTTGTCTCGTTTTAGCGTCCTTACCGTTCAAGAACCGTACGAGACAGTTAAGAGAAGCCGTTGATCCCATCTTGTTGAAACCTTCTGATCGATTCAGAGGCAACCAAGATGATAGAACAAACAAGATTTCCTCCAATAAACGCATGTGTCCATCACGCGCCGCCGCGAATCTTTCAAAACAAGAAGACAAAGCCAAAACGCTTCCGTTTTGGACCAAACACTTCTTGTTCGTGTCCCCTCCTCTTCCCAAGTTCTTGATTTTGCTCACAATCTCCAAACACTCGGCATACTCCTCACGCGCCGCTGCGTTTTGCAATCTCCGACTTATCTCCACCGCATCACGCGGCGTCAACAGCACGCGCGGTGACTGAATCCGCTCTATCCTTGATGGCGATCGGAGTTGAACTGGAATCTTGGTTTCCACGACGGAGATATCGCCGGAAATCAATTGATTACGTCTCTTTGCTACTCCTCCTCTTGATCTCCAAGGTAACACCATTATCTCGTTTTCCTTTTTGTTTTGTTGGTTTGGTTTCCTAAGAAAGTTCAAATATTTTTCGACTATTCGATGAAGAATGAAATGGGGTTTATGGGATTTGTATAAATATATGTTCCTTAACGTGTTTTATTTATATATATGCATGTAATGTAAGGTGGTTTTGTACTTATTAATAAAGTGAGACATGGTCAAAGGTTGTATAAGCTTGAAAGAGAAAAAAGGTATGAAATGGAACGTTTGATTTAGGTTTGTGAACTGAATTGGAATGTTGACCGTTGAAATCTGTGGATTAGTATTCTGCGTCCAGATTTATGACTTTTTTTTCGACGGTTAATTAAATTTTTTTTTCATTCAAATATTGTTAAAGTCTAGAAAGCTTAGTAAATAAATAACTAAGAAGATCATACCAAGAACTATATATTATTAATATATACATATAGATTACGCGTGTTTCCCCTTTACCAACTGTATACTATATGTTTAATTAAACAATTTGTAGAAAATATACTAATTAGTTACTAGACTTAAATATATCTAATCGATGATTAGATATTGGTTCCCGATCATGTTAAATCTTTGATTAATTTGGACGTTATATATTGAGTCTTGTATATACATGACGATGACGTATAATATATGTAGTATAGATTACAAGTATGGGAACATTTGGACTGGAGTCGAGTACGACGAGTAGGCATGTGAGACTCATTCTGTGAATAAGAATTAGTCATAGTTGAATTAAAAGAAAAAAGTAAATAATTAAGAGTGATTAAATTAGTTTTTAGTTTAAGAAAATGATAAAACGAGTAGGGAAAGACTTAAGACCAAGACGATGCGACTCGGGCTTGGTCGCTTATCCGTCGTCGGGTCCGTGTTTGTTTACTTTTCCCCGCGTCATTGTTTTTCCAATATTACTTCAATACATTAAATATTTTACGCGTAGATTCATACACTGCTTTAAAAGTTCGAGTATCTAAGATAAACCACACGAAGATTCGATCAAAACCAAATATCTGATAAATACGAATTTTCACCCAATTATGTAACGTTCAATATTATTTTCGATTAAAAGATCCACAGAAAGTTATTTTCATTTAAAAAAAATCAAACCAAAACCGGATTCATTACATCCCGGTTCAGTTTACCACGAAATTTAACGCAGATAGGTAAAACATAAGCCAGTTGGTTCAATCATCGTAGCCATGAATTCTCAAACTATCTTAATGCTGAAAATTACCTAATCTTCAGTTAAAGCACAAATTATCGCCAGGAATCAAGTTTCAAAATTTCATCCATATTTCAACATTGCAAATTCATTCTACGGCTTTGTAATAAGGACGGACTTTTATAAATAAGGAAAAGGAGAATTTACAGACTCTTCATCAATAAGATCCTCTTTGGATAATCATATCAAAGAATGCTCTGTATCATTTACAGACTCTTTCGCTTGTTACTGCTATAAGTATCAATGGACAATCGTTTCTCTTGTTTCAGACACAAAATCTTGCTGTAATAATGTTCTCCCGATAATAAAAGCAGAAACACATATAAAAAAACGATCAGACGAATTTACCAATTGCACAATGATGTGCCTCTCCATAGATCTACTCCATGGAAGAGAAGATTTCCATGAAGCAAAATTGTCATGGAGAGGCAAAATCAATCTTGTCATCTTCCGACACAAATTTGGCACAGAGGTTATAACCTATTTGCTTTAAGGATGACGAATCTCATCAGACACCAGAAAACAGTAGCTCAGAGTGTTAAAAAAACAAAACTAACACAAAAGGTTATGATTTGATCAACGAGCTTGATTCGGACATAGATAAATACATACGACTATGGAAGTGTAACCTCCTCAGAGCAACTCCATGGAAGAGAAGAGTTCCATGAAGAAATTCCCATGGAGGCCTATAAAACTAATCTTGTCATCTTCCGACACAAAATTGGTACAAATTATAACCTATCTTGCTTTGTTAGATGACCTCATACAAGAAAACACCAACACAAACTAAGATATCTCCGCCACTGTAACACTAAACCCTAAAAACTGATATGGAGGTAACGGAAGAAAGAAAAACGCAAAGTTTATACAGAGAGGTTTAGGGCAACCGATGGAACTAAGCACAAAACGACGCCGGTTATACAACTATTGGGTTTAGAATGTTTTAATTTAATATGGGCTTTATTTATAGCCCAACTTATTTCTACGGTAGGTCCAACCTTTAAAAGGCCTATGAGTTGAAGAAAAAACAAGGCTCCAGTTTAACACATTTGGGTTTGATTTTACCGAAATATTTTAATCGCACCAATGCACATGGTCAAAGCCAAATATGAGGGAAATTACTTTCAATTTTATTGAACCTGATTCGCCAAAAGAATATTACAACAATGGCGATCAGATCAAGATCAAGATCAGTTGTATAAATCACCTCTATACATTATTAATAAATGCTTGAGAGACTAAATGAAAATGAGAATTTACAGATTCCTCTTTTGAAAAATCAAAAAGCTTTTGTTTTTCTTCTTGTTTAAAAGCTCTTCTTCTTCTTCCTTTGTTTCTTCACTGCTGTGTATTATCAATGGTAGTGTCTTTACCAGAGGATGTTGTTGCTGCTTGTCTTGTTTCAGACACAGAGAGTCTTCTAGATTTCCCTGTTGATGTTTCCACTACCTCATCTGTCTCTGAAGCTGTGTTGTCGTATGTGAATACTCGCATTGGGTGATCAAATTTACAGCTTGGACCAAATTTGCAGATTCCATAGCGTGTATAGAACACACACAACGGTTCTCCCTATCATTTTGAGAAAGAAAAAAAATCAAACAATGCAGAGATTTAATCGAAGAGAACCAAGTAATTATGCACAAGTCTTTGAGCTTACCGGGCGTAAGGGGAGGCCAATGGAGCTTAAGAGACAATCAGGAGGAGGAGCTTGTCTGTCTCTAGGATGGTGAAATTTGCAAACTGTGCCAAATTTGCAGTCACCTGTCTTCATGTAGAATTGGCATTCGGGTTGTCCTGGTCTCTCCGGGAACACATTTTCCCTCGGCAATGCATAATACCCTCCTAGCGGAACAGAGGATCCCGGATTGTAACCCGAGAATGATCCTTGAGACTGAGAGCCTGACTCTATTGTCTCGTTCTGCTGTAAATTTCTGTAGTTTTGATCATTTCCGGTACCTGAAGGAGAAACTGAGCCGAGCTGACCCTAACGAAATGGAAACCCCGAGAAACACTCGACAGAAATCAAAACCAAGTCATATAAAGTCTGAAGAGTATAAGCAATGTTGTTTAGAAAACTTACACTGTAAGGGTTCCATCCTTGAACCGGGACAACTCCTTGAGGCATGATTAAGGAAGCGTAGCTAGACGGATCTTGCCAACGAGGGCTGGCAATAAAAGAAGCTCTTGACCAAGGATAAGACTGTTGCCCTGAGGTAGGAACCATCATGTTGGTTGGTTGAGGCTGAGGGTGGTTGAATTTACAAGTACCACCAAATTTACAGTGTCCGGTTCTTAGGAAATAAGCACAATCAACCTCATTCTGCATATATGACATTACAGAGAATCACTAAGATGATGAAACAATGAGAAGTAATGAAATCAGCAAGTCAAAAAGTCAAATATACCGAGCGTAGAGGATAGCCTAACATATTGAGAGAGACTCTTCCAGCAATCCCAGCTTTGTTCCTTGGATGATGAAACTTACATGTTACTCCAAACTTGCAGGTTCCTGTCTTCAAATAGTACTGCGCAACCAAAACATACAACACCACAAAATGTTAAGTTAGTTTGTGTAAGAAGATGACTCAATTACCAAACCTTGACAAAATGTTCATCTACAACTGGACAAACCAAAGATTCTTACCTCGCATTCAGGCTGACCAATCCTTTCAGGGTATTCTCCTCTCATCCTTGCAGTAGCTATAACCTAGAAATTGGACAATGAGAGAGAAGAGCTCAAAAACAAAATTCCAAAAGGCAAAAGCTTTGACATTATAATCCGACCAGACAGATCTCTAAACTCCAAAATCACAGAGAGGAACACAAAAACCATAACGTACCAGTTCCCGATCACGAGGATGGTTGAACCGACAAGTAGAGCCAAATCTACAAAGACCAGTTCTTATGTAATAAGAACAATCAGGCTCTCCTGGTCGTTCAGGGTAAGAACCAGTTTCCATTGTTTCATCTGAACTCAAATTCATTTGCCACATTGCATCTGATCATAAACCACAACCCAAACCAAGAAGAAGAAACTGAGATTAAACCCAATCCGTTTAAAAACAAAACAAATAACCAAAATTTGCCGATCAAAACAGAGAAAAGAAAGAAGAAATTGATAGGACCTTGATTCATCAAAGGTGAAAGAGAAGACATGGGAACTCCGGCATTAAAATCCATAGACGTGAAGAGGAAGAATGTCTCCGATGATGATGATGATGATAATAAGCATCAGACATTATACTGTCATCACTAAGAATGAGTCACCGGTAATCGATCTTCTTCCAACAAGAAAATGAAGTGTAGAGAGGTAGATGACAATGGAGGAAGAAGACATCTAAAGAAGAAGAAGAAGAAGAAGAAGAATCGTGTAAACAGAGAGGTGAGAGGTAGTGAAGAAAGAAAGAGAGAGAGAAAGACGAAAAGCAAAAAAGCGTTCTCGTCTCACCTCCACACAAATCAAACAAGAAATTTTGAGAAAAATCAATTAATTTAAAGTTTGTGTATGTACGTAGACGAATATGCCCCTACTGATTTTCTTTTTTTCTATTTTCGTAAAGACTAGAGTGCGACAATTTTTATTTTATCTTCTCCACCAAAATTGGACGGTAGAGAACACGTCAGAAATTTTTATTATCTTTGTCCTTTTCTATGTGGTTATTTCATTCCATTTATTATGAATTTTTTTTGAATATACAACTTTTATTTATTTTAGTTGTTGGAAAAATCAAATCTACCAAACAATAAAGAGCTTTTATGCCAATTATCATCAACTTGGGTTGGAACAAATTACGGTCCATAATATTGGGTTTGATGGATCCACAACCGAAACTAACACACGACCAGACATCCATACATATGTTCTAGTTTCGGACACACATTTGTTACTATTAGATAACTAATTGAAACATTCAAAAGCACAAATTTTTCAATCCAAAATTCAAATTGAACATCTCTAGTCTAATCTTGATTTGGTTGGAGCCTTGCTTTGGCTCTTTCGAGAGCTTTTAGCCTATTAGCTTCCATACGTACTCTCTGTTCCTCGGAAATGTTCTGAGCTTTCTCCATTGCCTTCAATCTATTAGCTTCCATACGTGCTCTTTGCTCTTCTGTCAGTTCACTGCTTTTATCCATGTTTTGTTCATCGCTCGGTAACTTTGAAGCATTATCAAATATCTCATTCAACATACTGTCTTCAAAAGCATCAGCATTTGTATCAGCATCAACGCTCTTTGATGGTATGTTCTCTTCGTCATGACTTGGCTGATCCATATCTAGATTACCAGCAGAAGACTATTCATTACCCACAAGATTGTAATGTAACAGATATTGAACTTAAGTGTTATGCAGCCACATAAGAAGCGTTTCCTTTTCGTATCAATATCTTAAACTTAAAAGAAGATTCAAGGGAAAAAAGCTGATCTGTTTGACATACCTTGATCATCAGAAGGAACAGTATTTTCTTCCTGCTTTTCGTATAACTTGTTTGGATCAACTCCACTGGCAACCCTTTCTCGCAGTTCATTTATACAATTCTAAAAGGATAACACATCAGTATATATCAATGTATCAAGTATAAATGCAAAGGCAACATAGCCATTGAGTGAATATATAGTTTCAGTTTCTGGCAGAACCTAACTATGTTAGGGAAGTAAAGAACGTATGAGCAACCTAACACAGCCTCAGAGTCTAGTAATTCGAACTTTAAAGCAACAGATGATTGATCACCAAAGAACGAGACAAGCAATGTCATTCTGGCCTATATAATTTGTTTCACGATGTTAGCCCGTCAGCAGGATTCAGATCAAGTATAAACGCAAAGGCAACATAGCCATCAAGTGAACATATAGTTTTTAGTTACTGGAAGAACCTAAGTATGTTACACAAGTAAAGACTAACATATGAGCACAATGATCATATACCAAAACAGCCTAACAAATACTCAGATCCTCTATCTTGCAACTTGAAAGCAACACATGAGTGAACATCAAACAAGGAGACGAACAATGTAATTCTGATTACAGCAATCTAGACTAACCACTGCTTAATACAATCATCGGAATATTTTCAACCTTTAAATCCGGATTCATAGATTCACAATTGCCACAAGGAAGAACGCTTTACAAAAACAGAAAAAGTGGATCGAGCAATGTAGTACCTTAACACGCTTAGTAGAAGCGACTTGTTGAACTTTATGCACAAAGTGATCAAAGGAATAGTAAGGTAGCAAATGAGTGTGCCACTCACTGTACAACCGTATCAAATTCCCCAAATCGCTCACCTATAAAAATTATTCATATTATCCAAATTATCACACTGTAACATGTAAAACCGCTGTTAAACGAATCTGCGGGTGAAAAAAAGACTTGCCTCTTTGCCTCGGCCACGATACTTGAAGGATTTAGGGAAATAGCGAAGAACATAGCCGAGACCATCCTCAGAGAGTAACAATTCAGGAGTTAGCTTGGGCCTTTGAACTCTCGTCTTCGTCACTTTAGGAGCAGGAGCTATTGAGGTTCCACTTTTACTGGAGGATCTCTGAAATTCATTATTAGGGATTTGAGATGGAGCGGAAGAAGAAGAAACGGAATTATTGCCGGCGACCGGAGCCGATGATGGACAATCACGAGACCAATGACCGGGACGACCACACTTGAAGCATCCCGTCGGAGCTGATTCCATTTCAGATTTCACTCTTCGATCTCTCTTTCTCCCTCTTAGGTCTTTTATCATTCCACCATCGAAAATTATTTGGGCGGTTTTCACTTTTTCTTTAGCGGGAAAATTAGACGAGTCGGGTACTGTTTGACCCGGTTTATTATAAAAACCTAAAGAAAGAGAAGCCCATTAAATACAAATTTTGGAACCAAACATATTGTAATTTGAGGCCTTAAAGCCCAGTAGAATATATTAGTAACGTAGTAGAGAAGACAGAGAGTTGCAAATAATGTCCAGAAATAGTATTATTATAGTCCAGAAATAGCGTTTTTTAGCGGGATGATCTATCAATACTGGCAAAAATTATTAATTTTAGTGTGTTGTGGGACAGATTAATCCACTTCAAGATCATTACTTGAGAATTTATTTACAGGATTTTTAAAATTAGGTTATACAGAAATTCGAAAGAAGAAGGATGGTTCTCCATGCTTTTGGGAAAAGGTAAGAGTTTATGAGAGATTGAGATTATTACAAAAAATCTAAACTTTTTTTTTGTCCATTTTTTCTCGGAAAAATTACTCTTCTTCATCGATTTTCCGGTGGTTTGGATTGTCAACTTCATCTTCTTCTTCTCTTTCTCCTTTCATTTTTTTTCTTGTGTTTCTTCTTTTACGTGGGTCCTTCAATCTCCATGAAGGACCCGACCATTGCTTAATCCTAAACAAAACTCCAAAAATCTAATTCTTTTCGATCTGTTTTATCTTCAAATAATAATACTCTTTGATTGCTAAAACCGATTTTGATCATCATCATGCACTGTTTTCCGTGTTTCTCTTCGCCAAAGAACAAGAAATCTTCAACTACGAATGAGACCAACGACAACAACGAACCCAAACCAGATGGTATTTATCTCCTAACGATGTACCATTTCTTAGTTTTCCTTGTTCATACGATCAGTAAAATGAAAGAAAACAAAAAATGATCATTTTTTGTTTGTTTTTAAAGATAGGAGACGTGCAGAAGAAACAGAGGAAATAGAGCAATCGGAAGGAACATCGTTGAAGATATTCACTTTCCGGGAATTAGCTACAGCCACAAAGAATTTCCGGCAAGAGTGTTTGCTAGGAGAAGGTGGATTTGGTAGGGTTTACAAAGGAACCCTCAAATCTACTGGCCAGGTTCTTCCTTAAATCTCCAGAATTTGGAATTTAGGATACATTCATGAGACCATCACCAAAGTTAGGTATTTTTCAATGAGCCATCATCAGAATCAGAAGAATTTGTCTTGTAGGTGGTGGCTGTAAAGCAACTAGACAAGCATGGATTACATGGAAACAAAGAGTTTCAAGCTGAGGTTTTGTCTTTAGGCCAACTTGATCATCCGAATCTTGTTAAGCTTATTGGTTACTGCGCGGATGGAGATCAAAGGCTTTTGGTCTATGATTATATCTCTGGAGGTTCACTTCAAGACCATCTTCATGGTACTAAATTGAGAGATTCTCATTGAACACATTTTTTTTACTTTGAAAGAAATGACAATTTGAATTTTGCAGAACCAAAAGCAGACAGTGATCCGATGGATTGGACAACTAGGATGCAGATAGCGTATGCTGCAGCGCAAGGGCTTGATTACTTGCACGATAAAGCGAATCCACCCGTGATATACAGAGATTTGAAAGCTTCAAACATTTTGTTAGATGATGACTTTTCTCCTAAGCTTTCTGATTTTGGTCTACATAAGCTAGGACCCGGGACAGGTGATAAGATGATGGCTTTATCTTCACGAGTAATGGGAACTTATGGTTACTCTGCACCTGAGTATACACGAGGCGGAAATCTCACTTTGAAATCAGATGTCTATAGCTTTGGTGTTGTGTTGCTTGAGCTTATCACGGGTCGAAGAGCTCTTGATACTACTAGGCCTAATGATGAACAGAACTTAGTTTCTTGGGTAATAAATAACAAACCCTAATATTATTGCACTTTTTCAACCAAGTTAAAACAAGAAGTTTTTATCTTGCTGAACAATTCATGTTATCGCAGGCACAACCGATATTTAGAGATCCGAAGAGGTATCCCGATATGGCAGATCCAGTTTTGGAGAATAAATTCTCAGAGAGAGGATTAAACCAAGCAGTGGCAATAGCTTCAATGTGTGTGCAAGAGGAAGCATCAGCTCGTCCTCTTATAAGCGATGTAATGGTTGCGCTTAGCTTCCTTTCGATGCCTACAGAAGATGGTATTCCCACAACAGTTCCTATCTTATCCTTCAAAGACAAGAGCATGTCTATAGCCTTAAGCCGACATGATTCAAATCTTGTATCTCCTCCTCCTGAGCTAGCTACGGAAGATGACAAATCTAGTACCTCATCAGGCGAAGAATCATCTTTGGAGAGCGAAAAGGAGAGTGTGAGTAAGAATGAGTATAAGAAGAAACATGAAGAGGAAGATAGCTCAATGGAATCTGATGATGAGTCTGATTCTAACTCTGAACATGAAAAGGACCAACCACCAAAGCCTATTGATGAGAAGAACCAGGCGCAAAGCTTGAAGATAAAGTATAGATATAGCTGGGAAGATATTGATGTCAATGATGAGAGGCTAAGCAGTAAAAGCAGCCAAAAATCAAACGACGAAAGTACTTCTTCGCGTTATGATAGCGACAGAGATCAAGACGAGAAAGGGAAAGAAGAAGAGGAAGAGGAAGAGGCAGAAGAAAAGCATACTCATATTGAACACATTGATAGCTCAAAAACTGATGATGATCAAAGTGTTTACTTTGATAATGATGATGATTCAGGAGATGACAATGGAGGCTCTTTGCATCGGATAAAATCAGATGTTGCGATCGATTCTATTAAAGAGTGACATTTTTCAAGATTTTTTATCAATCCGTTGAAGCTCACAAGAAGTATTTGAAACTTTTTTGGGTTTATTTTTGGGAAAAATTCTTAATTGGGTATTAAAATAAGATACATATTGACGGTTTTTCTTAACAAATTATAACCATCTCTCTTTATACATGATGAAGATGTTTTGGATTGATAGATTAATAAAGAAACAAGTTGTATAATCAGATAATCTGATTGAGAAAACTTATCTCAGCTTTTGTAATCCTTTAAAAAAAAATGTTACGTACTTGTGTTTTTCTTTAAATAGTAGATGAAATAATAATAGTTTAGCATTTTAAAGAAAAACAAGTATGAGATAATCAAACCCTAGATAAGAATCTTAATAATCAATCTTAGCTGTGACTCATATAGCCTATGAGCAAATATTACATTATTCATAGGAAATGGAAAGTATTAGATTCTCAATTTGGATATACTAAAGTAGATACTTAAACTGATAGATAAAAGACATATCTACTTCTTATCCTATTTTTGCAATTAAGGATAGTCTTTGTGTTTTCCATCTTTTTGTCAACGACACTTGTCAAAAGTTTCAGTCTGTGGAATCAAAATTTTTAAATGAGACCACTTAGTTTTACTTTTCTTTCATGATTCGACCACTATACTTTCTAAGAATATTTATTTTAATCAAAATTAGATAATGTTTACAGGATTGACCCAAATTAGATTCGTAAAGAATCGTCAGCTATGAGGTCAAATAAAAGCAGAGAAAACGACACGTGTCAGGATCTTGGAGATTCCTGAAGTGAGGTCCACCCTAAAATCCATTTAAGGTTTTCTAAGCAAATCAACAAAGGAAGGAAGGATCCTACCAAAAGCTCCCAAAATCTGAGTACGCTTTTCAAAGTTGTCTCCTTTATGAACCCCACTTGATCCCTTCTCCTCCTATAAAAACATCTTCTTCTCAGATCAATCCCATCAAATCTCGGGTCTTGCTCTGTTTCTCTCTTTTTGATTCTTTTAGAGGTTTACTGAATTCGATGTGTTTGATTATGGAAACGGATGATCACAACGGTGATGTTTTAGCGCCGCCGTCGAATTTCTCGATGGTTGAAGATGGAATTTATCGATCTGGGTTTCCTCGACCTGAGAATTTCAGTTTCCTTAAAACCCTAAATCTTCGTTCCATCATGTAAGATCCTTTATTAATCTTCTGGGTTATTCAATTATACTGTTTGATAATTGATTATGATTGGAGTAATTAATCGTTTTTTTATTCATCAAAACAGTTATCTGTGTCCTGAACCATACCCAGAGGAGAATCTCAAGTTTCTTGAGGCTAACAACATTAAGCTTTACCAATTTGGAATCGAAGGCAAAACGGTGCGTTTTGCTTCTTTCTTGTTGCTTGTTGTCAAAGAAATGCAATTGTCCTTGATGTCTTATCTCGGATCTTTTACGATATGCAGGATCCTCCAACTCCTATGCCAAAAGATACAGTTTTGGATGCTCTCAAAGTTTTAGTTGGTAAGGAATCAACACTCAATAATGTTTTTTGGTCTCTTCTTAGCTAGTTCATGAGTCTTAAAGTAGATCTTTTGTTTCTCTGTAGATGTGAGAAACCATCCAATTCTCATACATTGCAAACGCGGGAAGGTAATTTACAGTTTCTTCTTCCTCTTCTAGGAACTTAGCCTATGTTATTATTTATTACAGGACACTCATGGTGGTCTTGGCTTGTCTTATTTAGTTATGCACAGTACACAATCTTTTTGTGGTCCTTTAGGAAATAGGCAGTTATTTACAGGACACTCATGATTTGGTGTTTTTGGTGAACTTGCAGCATAGGACAGGTTGTCTAGTGGGATGCTTAAGAAAAGTTCAGAGCTGGTGTTTATCATCGGTGCTCGAGGAGTACCAGAAGAACGCGGGTTTAAAATGGAGACAAAGGGACTTGAATTTTATAGAGGCATTTGATATAGTGAGCTTGAGACAGTGTCTCTTGAGCATCATGTATCAGTATCACGGTTATGGCTTCAAGAGGAGAAGGTTGGCATATGAAGAAGAGAATGTCAAGACACCAAAACCGCAGGCTGCTAGAGTTTAAAAAGAGAGCAACCAAGTGGCATATGTTCCGTGTTCTGATTTGAGTTTAATCGGTGCCTGGATTATTCTTTAAGTGGGATAAGTTTTAGTTTACCCCAAAAGCCGTAACCAGAAGTTTTATTGTGTTTTTTAGAAATAGAAATGTATAGAAAGTTTATTCTTCATTACAATCTGATGCAGGGGAGGTCATTTTTAACTCAATGACTCATTCATGCTTATGTTGCTTTATTTTATTTTATTGGTCAAACTCCTAAAGTTAGCTTAATCTTGTTGTTTAAACTTCAAAGTCTCTTTGGAATAACCATTAGCAATAATATAAGTGGTACAGCAATAATACCATGTTTTAAATTCTTGTAAAGAGTTCTTCGATAATCTAATCATTTATAAAGAGTTCTTAAATAATCAAACCAGTAGAAATTAGATCAAAATTAGCAAGAACTTGCAGTACAATTTTCAAATCAAAAGAAAAAAAAAACTGATTTATGTCCAGAAAACCTCTCTAGCCAATCAAACTGAATTTTAAAAGATAACATTCGGTAGTATACTTTCGGTATGAAATCAATTATTAAAACAGAGAAAACAGAGGAGGTTAAGAGTATCGAGTCAGCTTCTAATATATACCATGTGCACTGCAGTACAAGGTATATGACTAATCTAGCACATGTGTTAGGAAAAATATGTTTTCAAAGATAATTAAAGAAATACAAGTTGATTAGCAGCATTCTTTTACTAAAACAGCCATATTATATTCATCTATTATATATTTAGCTTTTTGATTTCCATTCTCAGAATGAAAAAGTGTGCAGCTATAATTGACATTGTCTATGTAACTATGTAACACATAATTGACAAAGAATAAGCAAAACCGGGAAAATTCTATCGTAATTTTTCTGACCAGAACTAAACCGAGAAAAATCCATAACCGAACCAAATCTTACCTAAGAATCATCATTCATCACCCACGTATCGGATAAAAACTCACCTCCTACCTAGAAATCATCACCCAAGTATCGGATAAAAACTCAAGATCAAGAACGCAAATCAGATTGACAATTACGCAATCTTCTAGTTATAGCTAAGAAAATTCCATGTCATTTTCAGAAAACAAGATGTCCGTGCATACGTACTTTGCAAATCATCCGGACCTAAGGTTTCCGCTGTTTATGTTCGAACAGAAACAGAGTACTTCATTTCAAACAATAAGAACTAATCTTGATGATCTAAAACTTGTCTGAAAAAAGAAATAGAGGTTGTTGATTTAACATGACTACAAAGCTATTTAAGATTCGCTAAACCAGATGACATCAACAACATGATAGATTTTGGGGTAAGAAGTAGCACATTACACTCTTTAACATCAAAAGATAACAAATTTTATAAAATTCAAACATAGAGTTACTTCTTCAAGCTTCCCCTGATACCAGGTTTAGGTTTCGATTCAGCTACTGGTGCTAAAACAGCATGGAGATTCACGAGCTTTGATTCCTCATAAATGATATTAGGATGCTTCGATTCGTGATGGATCTGCATCGTCTTAAGACCTGGAGCCGTAATTTTGCAATGAGGACACTCGTACTTAGCGTGGCCTCCTTTCTCTTTTCCGGTCCGATCAGCGATTCCAGCTTTTCCTCCGCCTCGATTAGTCAACGCAGCATCGATCTTCGCTTGAATCTCCTTCGCTGTATGCTTCTTTGGCTTGGCCTTACCAGTCATCTTCAATGGCGGCTAAAAGGGATGAATTTGCCAGGAAGGGAGAAGCCCTAACCCTAACCCTAATTTGTGCTCTACTCTTCTGATTTAGGACGCGAGAGCCGATATGAATATATATACTAATTTTATTTTTAAAAATGGAAATAATCTTATCTGATTTTGTTTTTTGGGGTGTTATAGTGTGTGGAGAGGTGCATGGTAATGACTGTGGACCTAAATAAAATAAAACGCAGTAGGCAGAAACGCATCAGTCATCACCACATGCGACACACCAACACCAATGTCTGCTTCTTCTTTATTTAATCTCCCATTGATTCGCCTCAGATCTCTCGCTCTTTCGTCTTCTTTTTCTTCTTTCCGATTTGCCCATCGTCCTCTGTCATCGATTTCACCGAGAAAGTTACCGAATTTTCGTGCTTTCTCTGGTACCGCTATGACAGATACTAAAGATGCTGGTATGGATGCTGTTCAGAGACGTCTCATGTTTGAGGATGAGTAAGTCTTTGATTTTTGATTCTCTCTACTTTGATTTCAGTTTTTGGGTGTTGCCAAAATTGTACCTTTGTCTTTAAGTTGTGTTCTCGAACCTGGTTTGTCTTCGGCGTTTGGTCGGTGAGAAAATGGAAGGAAAATTGACTAAATTAGGTTATGGGAGTTGGAGTTTTTTTCGATTAACAATGGTTTATGAACTTAGGTGTGTTGATTAGTTGACTTTGATGTAATAGTAACTTGGCTCCATTGATTTGTTGACCTTGATGTAAAAGTAAAGGATTTTGGATTTAGTATTTGTCAGGGGTTCCTTTTCTGATTATTGGAATCAAGCAAAAAAAGTCAACGCTTTAGTGTCTCCTGTGAAAGATGTCATAGTTTTGGGAGGAACATAGTCAAGTTTAGCTATGTTTTTGGCCAAAAATGGATTCTTTGGATATATTTTTGTTTGTCTCCTTTTAGACTTAATTTTACGATTATGATGGTTGATCTTTTGCTTTGATGGAAGTGTTTCCTATAAGTTTTAGACTTAATTTTACCTTAATTTATTGATCCATCTCTTCCTTTTCAATCTTGCTTGCAGATGCATTCTTGTTGATGAAACTGATCGTGTTGTGGGGCATGACAGCAAGTATAATTGTAAGTGAACTTTGTTCTAGTCTCGTCCTATCACGTAGTGTTATGCAGTAAAATTCATGTGCTTGTTTGCCTTTCTCCTATGACTGAACTCACTGAACTGGATTGCTGTTTTATCTTTTTCTATGCCCCTATTCAAGATACTGATACCTTATCAAATCTGCAGGTCATCTGATGGAAAATATTGAAGCCAAGAATTTGCTGCACAGGGCTTTTAGTGTATTTTTATTCAACTCGAAGTATGAGTTGCTTCTCCAGGTATGTACATATGCTTGCTTTGAAGTCTAGATAAGTCAAGTGCTGTATACAAATGGATCACAGGCGTGTGACTGGGCATGGCTATGTCATATCTAGAATCACATTTTTGAAGAGAAAATTAATTTCAAAAATATGGGAGGTTAGATCATAGGCTTGATTCTAGAGATTTTCTTGCACATGTTGGGTGTTGCTATGATGATGGGATGCTCTCGTGATCGTAGATGGTTGGTGGGTTTTAATAATCTGGCTCATATGTCATCTGACTGGTTTCTTCTCGTTTGAACAGCAAAGGTCAAACACAAAGGTTACGTTCCCTCTAGTGTGGACTAACACTTGTTGCAGCCATCCTCTTTACCGTGAATCAGAGCTTATCCAGGACAATGCACTAGGTGGGTATCTACTGGCAAAACAATTTAGTACTTCTTTTTACTATCTATGTAGAAAACTGTAGCTTTTCTCAACTAGTGACCTCACTGTTACTCATCAGGTGTGAGGAATGCTGCACAAAGAAAGCTTCTCGATGAGCTTGGTATTGTAGCTGAAGATGTACCAGTCGATGAGTTCACTCCCTTGGGACGTATGCTGTACAAGGCTCCTTCTGATGGCAAATGGGGAGAGCATGAACGTAAATACCATTTCTCAAGACTCTTGGTTCCCATTTTCTTGAACAGAATAATAAAACCTTAAGCTTCTTCTGTGTTGGCCTTCCTTTTGCAGTTGATTACTTGCTCTTCATCGTGCGAGACGTGAAGGTTCAACCAAACCCAGATGAAGTAGCTGAGATCAAGTATGTGAGCCGGGAAGAGCTGAAGGAGCTGGTGAAGAAAGCAGATGCAGGTGAGGAAGGTTTGAAACTGTCACCATGGTTCAGATTGGTGGTGGACAATTTCTTGATGAAGTGGTGGGATCATGTTGAGAAAGGAACTTTGGTTGAAGCTATAGACATGAAAACCATCCACAAACTCTGAACATCTTTTTTTAAAGTTTTTAAATCAATCAACTTTCTCTTCATCATTTTTATCTTTTCGATGATAATAATTTGGGATATGTGAGACACTTACAAAACTTCCAAGCACCTCAGGCAATAATAAAGTTTTCGTTTTTATCTTAATTAATGAATGAATGTCACAAAGTTTGTGAGATGTACAAAAAGCGTCGAGGAAAAGGATAACAAGGAAACAGAGTCGAAACCAGAGAAAAGGCAACGCAAAGATTCCTTTTTTCGAAGCTTAACGACAACCCACCTTCCATCTGATTTAAGTAAAGTTAAAAGTCACTAATTTAATATTATTGAACGACCGAAACAAGTATGTTGATGACTTTGTTCTCCTTTAAATTATCATCACTTCATTTCTCAGAGATTTACGCACACAGAGTTCTCTTCTTCGTCCTAGTTTCTTCTATTCCAGGTAAATGAAATAAGATTCGATCAAAACCCAGATGGATTTTGAAATAGTTTTCTTGTGAATTGAATGAAAAGTGTGTATCTTTCCTTCTGGGTTTTGATTGATTGACTGAGAATATATATGATCACTTTATCTAGACTAATCTCGATTTGTCTTTTGCTTTCTGTGTTTGAGTAATTTCTCGTAAATCTCATATAATCAAATCCCCAGATTACTTGTTTTGATCATAATTCTTGATTCAGGTGAGAAGAAAAAATGGCGTTTGTGACCACTGCGGAAGTGTGTGACGCGAATCAAGAGATGATTCGAAGTGGCCAGCTCCGAGCTCTGCAACCCGTTTTTCAGATTTATGGTCGTCGTCAAATATTTTCAGGTCCAGTAGTTACTGTTAAAGTCTTTGAAGACAATGGCTTAATCCGTCACTTCCTCGAAGAGAAAGGTATTAATGATTCTTGCTTATAAAATTCAAAAGACTGAAACTTTACTCGTAGAGCTATGAACTTTCAGAGTATCTTTGACATGGTTTATTGGTATTGTTACATTTTAGATTCAATTCTTGTGTTACTTACTTGTCAAATAGTTTCAATTGTTCTTTGCTTGAAACTATGTTTGAAGAAGTCTTAAGATCATCTCTCTATGATTTAGAACTACTGCTCAGTGTTTATATACTTCTTCAGTCACTTTGCTAATCAAGTTCTTGAATACTAGAGACGAGATAGGTCTTTCAAAAACCCGAGTCAATAAACCAATCTGTTCTCTGTAGCATTCACATCAAAAGCTCAATAATGTTTTAAATGTTAAAACAGGCAATGGTAGAGTTCTTGTGGTGGATGGTGGAGGGAGTTTACGCTGTGCGATACTAGGAGGAAACCCGGTCGTACAAGCGCAGAACAACGGATGGGCAGGGATCATAGTGAATGGATGCATCAGAGACGTTGATGAGATCAATGGTTGCGACATTGGAGTGAGAGCTTTAGCTTCTCATCCAATAAAGGCTAGTAAGAAAGGACTTGGTGAACAAAGAGTCTCTTTGAACATTGCAGGCACTCGGATATGCGATGGCGAATGGCTTTATGCAGATACTGATGGTATCCTTGTTTCTCAGATTGAATTATCCGTTTAAAAGGACACAAGTGATGTTGTTGATTTGTTAAAATCTGTAAGCTACTACTTTTGTGCTTTGTGTTTCTGTAATGGCTATCAGAGTAAAAGTTGGCTTCTTTGAATATGATTATTGAACTATTGAATCCGTTTCGAGTTGATAAAAAAAAACATTTCGTAAAGTGAAAATTGCAAAAAGATCCTTGAAGTATCCATACAAGCATTTTTCGTAGATCAATTTCCAATAACTGGATACTTCGAGGGTCATTTTGCAGTTTACCAATTTTCTAAATCCGCCTTCTTGCAATTTCACAGTGCTTCGTTTTAGGTCAAACACAACGAAAGACAGAAAACCCTAATCACTCCGGCTTCAGCTCTGTGTGTGATAATGGCGGCGGAGAGATCGTCCATCACTCTCGGAGGGAAAGGTTCTTCTTTATCTTCTTCCTCCGTTTACAATGTTGCTTCCGGCGTCGCTAATGTTCGAATTGACTCTTCTGCGATCGAGAGATTCTCCACTAGAAACGTTCCATCGATCAAAAGGAGCTCCTTTGGTATCCCTCAAGGGTTAACGAACGAAGAAACTCGAGCTTCTCTGGCTGTTCTCTTAAACAAGCTTATTTTGTCGACTTCTGGTCCTCCTTCTTCATCCACCGCTCGTTCTGTTCTTCCGCTTAAGATTGTTGAGATTCTGAATTTGAAGGCTGAGAGTTTGGAATTGGGTGAGATTGATGTGACAGAAGGGGAAAACATTGTGTTGGAGAAGTCGTGTGCTTCGTTGATTGGGATTTGTTCTATTATAGATCACAAATCGACGACTCTTTCACAGATTGTGGATTCTGTTGCTGCGTTGAGTTGTGAGGTTACAAAGGCTGATATAGCTTCGTTTAGCTTGTTGGATTCAGGAGATGGGAATGGTGATAAAGATGTGATTGGTGTTGCTGGTGATCTCAAGGTTTTGCTTAACGGGTATAAAGGTACAGGGAAATTAGAAATAGAAGAGATTTCGAAAATCCCTTGGATTCATGGGAAATTCAGGTATGTGGTGAAAAGCGTGCACGCGGATGCTAGGAGAGAATTGAATTCCGGTGTTAAAGGAGGCAAAACTGGGTCTGGAAACACTGGGATTGGTGAGGCTTTAGGAACAACATTGTTACCTTTGTTAACGGCGATTAAAAACTTGGGAGTGTGTTCGTTCCTTCGTGCTAAGCTTTGTTTTGAGAAGATTGTGGATGAGAATCTGAAGAAATGTTTATCTGAAAAGATCTGTGTTGAGAATGAGAATCTAAAGAATAGCTATAAGTTAGCTTATACTGCTCATTTGGAAGAGGATTACTGCAGGTTTGCTCACAAACTGAATGAGTGTCTGGGAATTGTATGGAGAATTGTTGGTTTGGAGGCAGTTGCTGCCTTTTTTGCTCTTGCTGGTGGAGAATTGTTTGTTCAGAAGAGCGGAGATGCGGACAAAGAAGAGTCGAAGACCGATAAGAAAAAGAAGAAGAATGAGAAAAAAGCAGTTGTGGGAAAGGGGACAAGCCTAGTTATCCAGTTTATCAAAGATAGATTGGTGAGTAATGACGCAGCAAGTGATGGTGACCAGATGCATTCATTGATGCAATGTGGGGAGCAAATCTTAAATCTTTTCAACCCAGAGGGTCGCAGTTTTGATAGCTTGTTGGATAAAGTGAAAGAGATTGTAGAAAGTAATGAAAATAGGAGACTTCCCAAGCTTCCAAAGGTAAATTACAATCTCGTATATGGAGAAGGTTTAGGCCTCAGAGTTAATTTCTGATTTGTTTCATTCTATGACAGGGAACTCGAGATTTCGCTAAAGAACAAATGGCAGTCCGAGAAAAAGCCTTTTCAATCATACAAAACGTTTTCAAGAGGCATGGTGCAACTGCACTTGATACTCCTGTTTTTGAATTGAGAGAGACCCTTATGGGAAAGTACGGAGAAGACTCGAAATTGGTTTATGATATTGCTGATCAGGTAGAACTCTTCTTGGCTGCTGTAATATCATCAGTTTATGTGATGATTTGTTTGTCAAAATTTGAGCTCATATGGATCTATTAATTGCAGGGTGGAGAGCTTTGCTCTTTACGATATGATCTAACTGTTCCATTTGCACGGTATGTGGCTATGAATGGAATCACATCATTCAAAAGATACCAAATAGCAAAGGTGTACAGAAGGGATAATCCATCTAAAGGGAGATACAGAGAGTTTTATCAGTGTGATTTTGATATCGCTGGTTTGTTCGAACCAATGGGACCCGATTTTGAAATTGTCAAGATATTAACTGAACTCCTCGATGAGTTAGAAATAGGAGATTATGAGGTAATAACTTAAGTTGAAAGTCTTAATCTTTCCTGGTTGGTTTTTTCTTTGGCTATGTTCTTAATTCTGGTTTGTTTAAATAGGTGAAACTGAATCACCGCAAGTTGCTTGATGGAATGCTGGAGATATGTGGAGTACCACCTGAGAAATTCAGAACCATCTGTTCGAGTATCGACAAGCTAGACAAGCAATCGTTTGAGCAAGTGAAGAAAGAAATGGTGGAGGAGAAGGGCTTGTCTTCAGAGATTGCAGACAGAATTGGCAACTTCGTTAAGGAGAAGGGAGCTCCTTTGGAGCTGTTGTCTAAACTGAGACAAGAAGGGAGTGAGTTCTTAGATAACCAGTCATCAAGAGAAGCTCTTGATGAGTTGAGTATCATGTTTGAAGCTCTTAAAAGATCAAAGTGCAGTGAGAGAATAGTCTTTGATCTAAGTCTAGCTAGAGGTCTTGATTACTACACCGGCGTCATCTTTGAAGCTGTTTGTATAGGAGCAGAGGTAAAATCCCGCATTTTGGCTTCCTGCAATTCAATTAAAGAAATTGTAGTGTATGGCCTTTGAATTCTTCTTTCTGCAGGTGGGATCAATTGGTGCTGGTGGGCGATATGATAACCTTATAGGAATGTTTGGAACAAAGCAAGTCCCTGCGGTTGGGATGAGCCTGGGAATCGAGAGAGTGTTTAACATAATGGAAGAACTTAACGAGAAACAGAAACAAGTAACTTGCCAAACCCTTATGCTGTTTGTCGACCTTGTTTTAAAAGAATGGTTTTTGAAGTTTGTGTTATTTGCTATGAATATAGGTGATTCGACCAACGGAGACACAGGTGTTGGTTAGTATAATGGTGGATAATAAACTAGCGGAAGCAGCAGAACTGGTAAGTCAGTTATGGGGTGCTAAGATCAACGCAGAGTATCTAGTGAGCAAGAGGAAAGAAAAGCATTTCAATCGTGCAAAGGAATCAGGGATTCCTTGGATGGTGATGGTAGGCGAAAAAGAACTCAGTGGAAGTTTTGTGACATTGAAGAAGCTCGAGAAGGGAAGTGAAGAGAAAGAAGATCAAACATGTACTAGAGATCGTTTCGTGGAAGAATTGAAGAAACTACTCTGAGTCGTTGAAAAGAAATGAAAGGTACACACACTCACTCCTGGTTCGATGCCCAGACAAAAGGAATCACAGTGTTTTGCATTCTTTTTTGCTGTTTTCCTTGGTTTGTTTGATAATGGTGTTTTGCATGACTCATGATTGTGGAGACAAGAACTTAGAGATTTTGATGTTGATGAAGTTTTCCGTATTTAACTAATTAGAGGAGATATACGTAAATGTTAAGCCAATTATCAGAATTACGTTTCTTTCAAAAAAATCCTTATCCCTGATAACCTAATCTGCGATCTTATCAGAAAAAAGAAAGAAAAAATAAGTAGGAAATGAGGTGGAAGAATATAAGACCGAAAAGAGAAAATAAAACACAACAGGTAAGGTTGTCTCCAAAAATAAAAAAAGTGATCTGCAGATCTGTGTGATCGCATTTGCATGAGATGAGAGGAAGAAAGATGGTACGTGTTGGTTTCTGTACCTCTCTGCCGACATGTGGTGGCTTCAAGTAACTAAGGTCACTTGTGTATTCACATCTCACGTTTCCATTGACTATTGTCTCTACTCATTTTCGATTCAACTACTGAAAATATTTGGTAAGAAACAAACAGGCGATTTACCATCCCCTACTGATCATTTATATAAAAAAACAATGAGTTCTTTGGTTCCTTAAATAAGAAGAATTCACGGTGGTTATTCTTTTATATACAATAGTTTACTAAGCGATACAATAATTAAATCTGATAAAGAGTCTCACCCTCATGGGATGATTGACTGATTGTGAGACCCTAAATATGATTTTGATCTAAAAATAAATGATCTGTTTTATTGAATTTTCACAATTTTAATAATTCTTCATATTATATATTGATGATATTCTAGTGGATGTCGGAAAATTATGTGTAAGAAACGTCTTATCCAAGCCCATGTTAATTCTGCCAGCCTGAAACAAAAAAAATATAAATATTTTCATACATTAATACGTAAAAAATAATAAAATAATGATTCATCAGAAAGAAAAAAATCTGATAACATAATTTTTGGATGTATTATTAATATAGTTTTTTTATTATTAGAGAGAGTGACCCATCTCCATTACTGTTTCTATCTCTCTCTTCTCCATTCTCTCTCTCTATAGAGACACACAAAAGTAGAAAGACGAAGAAGAAGAGAGAACGGGTTTGTAGTTGGTGGTTGCGTTTCTTTCTCGTTTATATTCTTCTTTCTTTTTTGTTTTCATCTTTCAATTCCTTTTTTTCTTTTTTGTTTATAATCTAATCGACGCACGAACAGAGCAATCTCAAGCTCTTCTTCTTCCCCACAATTGAATCTGATTCTGAGATCCTCTTACCTTCTGTTTGATCTCTCTGTTTCCTGGTGAGTCTCCTTTCAGCTCGAATTCGAATTTGGCAATTCGATATTAACAAGTTTAGTTTTTTTTTTCTCAATGATTCTTCTTTTGATTGGTTGCAGACGAAGGAGATATTGTAGAGAAAGAAAGGGGTTCTCATGATTCTCGTGTTTTGAGTCTCTTTCCAGTATAAATTAAAACTTACACTTGTCTTTCTTTTTCTTTTTGGTGGAAATCTACGTAGATCTGTTCCTTTTTTCTCATAAAACTTTTGGGTTTAAATTTCTGTACAAATAAAATATTTGTAAGAAGAAAAAAACGTTTTTTTAAACAAGACTCGAAAAGGGTCAGACCCAGAAGTCTCATCTTTTACCTTTTTTCTTGGTCAGCTTTGAAAGGCTTCATCTTTTTTTTATTCCGTTTTTTTTTTCTTCATTCAATTTTGACGATTTGGGTTTAAAAATCACTGCTTGTGTATGTATGTATACTGGTTGTTGACGAATTAGATTTTGCTCAAAAGGGTTCTTGCACAAAGTAGCTGGAACTAAATTTTGAGGTTTGTTTCTTACAAACTAAATCATCATATCATCCTATTACTCTTTGTGGTGATCATTGGGATCTAAAGACGGGTTTTGTCTTCTTACAGAGATCTCTTTTGCATAGTTTGAATCATCATTGCTCTTTCCGGTGAGAATTGTGATCTAAAGGTTCAATCTTTCTCGCTGGAGGACCGTCGGGGTGATTGTACCATTGTTGGTCTGGAGTGCCTGCTCAATATAATCAGGGCCCTTAAAATGGGGTCCTGTTTATCTGCAGAGAGCAGGAGCCCTAGACCGGGCTCTCCTTGCTCTCCTGCTTTTAGTGTGAGGAAGAGGAAGAACTCTAAGAAGCGACCTGGTTCTAGGAACTCTTCCTTTGATTACCGGAGAGAAGAACCGTTGAATCAGGTTCCGGGCCGGATGTTCTTGAATGGATCAACTGAGGTTGCTTGTATCTACACTCAACAAGGCAAGAAAGGGCCTAATCAAGATGCCATGGTTGTTTGGGAGGTTTGTTAGATCCTCAAGTCTTCCCCCTTTTTTTTTTTTTATTGTTTCTAATTTGGGATCTGAGGTCCTATTGTTTCTTCTTCACTGATTGTTTCCTGTTTTCGTGCTCAGAATTTTGGTTCGAGGACAGATACAATCTTCTGTGGAGTGTTTGATGGACATGGTCCATATGGTCATATGGTTGCAAAGAGAGTCAGAGACAATCTTCCTCTCAAATTAAGTGCTTATTGGGAAGCAAAAGTACCAGTTGAAGGTGTTCTTAAGGCAATCACCACCGACACTGTCAATAATGTAACCAACATTAACAACCCTGAAGATGCTGCTGCTGCTGCTGCTTTTGTCACTGCTGAAGAAGAACCTAGGACATCTGCTGACATGGAGGAGGAGAACACAGAAACCCAACCGGAATTGTTTCAAACGCTGAAAGAGTCGTTTCTTAAGGCTTTTAAAGTTATGGATAGAGAGCTTAAATTCCATGGAAGTGTTGACTGTTTCTGCAGTGGGACAACAGCTGTAACCTTGATCAAGCAGGTATTGTCTCGGTTTGGTATGTTCAAAGTTTAAGTCTTATTCATTGTTTCATGATCTTTATTATGTATCCTCTGCAATATTGCAGGGTCAGTATCTCGTTGTTGGAAATGTTGGGGATTCCAGAGCTGTAATGGGTACAAGAGACAGTGAAAATACTCTTGTCGCTGTTCAACTAACTGTGGATCTTAAGCCAAATCTCCCAGGTTGGATTATCTTATGTGAATGTATGATGTTGTCCTGTGGATGTATGATGGATCCATTAATCATGTTTATTGGGTTTTTTTTTATTCCCTCAATTGAACTTGCAGCTGAGGCAGAGAGAATAAGAAAGTGTCGAGGACGAGTGTTTGCTCTTAGAGATGAACCTGAAGTTTGTAGAGTTTGGCTGCCAAATTGTGACTCACCTGGACTTGCTATGGCACGTGCTTTTGGTGACTTTTGCCTTAAAGATTTTGGCCTAATCTCTGTGCCTGATGTATCTTTCCGTCAGTTAACCGAAAAAGATGAGTTTATAGTGTTGGCTACAGATGGGGTAAATACTCTCTCTCTCAGACACATATCTTTTCTATTTGCAATTTTTGCTGCTCACATTTCTTTCTATTGTGATAGATTTGGGATGTTCTCTCAAATGAAGATGTAGTGGCGATTGTAGCTTCAGCTCCATCGCGCTCCTCTGCAGCAAGAGCTTTAGTCGAGTCTGCGGTCAGAGCTTGGAGATACAAATACCCGACTTCCAAAGTCGATGACTGTGCCGCTGTTTGCTTGTATCTAGACTCCAGCAACACAAACGCCATATCTACAGCTTCTTCCATCTCCAAACTTGAAGATGGAGAAGAAGAAGAACTAAAAGCCACGACTGAGGATGATGATGCATCAGGACCAAGCGGTCTAGGCCGTTCGAGTACTGTCAGGTCGGGGAAAGAGATTGCTCTCGACGAAAGTGAAACTGAGAAGCTGATAAAAGAAGCGGATAACTTGGATTCAGAACCTGGAACAGAGTATTCTGCACTTGAAGGTGTTGCAAGAGTTAATACACTTTTAAACTTACCAAGATTTGTGCCTGGAAAGTGAATAGAGAAAGAAGAGTTGAAGTGAAGAAGTTGAGAGGTGATTAATGATATCAAATAAATCACCCAAGACAAGGTACTGTGTCTTTTTGTTCTTTTGTTTTTCCTTTTCAACTTTCTTCATTGATCTCTATTCTTTTTTGAGTCATAATTCATTGGTTTTGGAACCTAAATTTTTGTCAGTTTTGTCTTTGGTTTATGTCTTTCTCTCTTGTTAATGTTTATGTTGTTTTTTGGTCTTGTCAGTAAAGAAGAGTGAAAAAACATCACATCATGTAATAATGGCTTGTGTCTGTAATTCTGTGAATCCCCTCAGGCTTAATTTTGTCAGTCTGTTGGGACAATTTCCTGTTTCTGTCTTTTCAAAAAGCTCCAATTCCAGTTACAGAATTTGTGTCAATCCCTTTCTCTCGATCATGAAAGTGGCAATTGTTTTTCAAGAAATGGGAATCAGTTCCTTTAATGATAAACAACAGAAGGAATAAACTTTGTCCCAAGAGGGTTTTTATCTGAAACTATAAAGCAACGTTACAGAAGAAAGGAATTAAGAGAGAAACAAGTGTAAGAAGTTTTGTAATAGCTAAAGAAGACGACCATGAGAGGTTGTGAGCACCAACAGTATAGATTGCTCCACTTTCTTCATCCTTGACTTGTATTCCTCCTGAGCCTGTGTGATTCAGTATTTCATTACAGTCAAAACACACCTAATACATCAAATCTCATAGAATTTGTGGCAATAAAGACAAAGATAGGATTTGTAATGCTTACAGTTGTGATTGGTCCATCCAATGACTTGGTTTTCGATATCGTAGACAACTAACTTGTTAGAGAGGGCCATGTCTGCGCAGCGAAACAAATCAACACTCAAATTTTTTCAGCAATTTCAGGATGAAAGTCATTTTTAAAAGAGATATATGTACCTCCAAGAATTGTTAATGAAGCTCCTCCTTTAGTCTGCAATCCACCATTTTGCCAGCCAAAACACCATGTGTCTTCCTATAGTCAGTTTTTTATGTCAGAACAAGAAAACAAGAACACGAAGTTAGAAACAGGAACAAGACTTACTCGAACTTGGAATAGATATTCCCGAGGATAAACCGCCAATGAAACAGACTTGTCAAACTGAAAAGTGACAGTTGGGAACCGATCTAATCTGTGAATTTGACAGAAAATTTCAGAGGGTCAAAACATCAAACATTATATACTAGGTGTATAAAATCAGTCATTCCATCAGATTCAGCTAAATCCAACTCCATTTCAATTCCAAAAGCAAAAACTAGTACATTTCCAGCAAATAACAGTACCATTTCAAACATTCTCACTAAACACCAAGAATGACAAAGCGATGAGTTAAATTCTTACTTGTCTGTATAATGGAAACAAGTAAACGACTCTTGAACTGTATGCAAAGTAAGCTCTGGATGTGAAGCCAATATCTGATGGAAACTCAAGGGAAAAAAACATAAGTGTTAAGAACTTTGTAAAATAAGACAGAAAGAATTCACAAGTAACAGAATATAGTACTGACCTCATTCAGTAACGGGTTATAAACAGCATCAGGAAGATACACCAGAGTTGTACCACTATCAATAATAACTCCTTTGTCATCTCCCGAATCAAAAGCATTCGAAGAAAGTTCTAAAACTGAATTACCAACTTCAATTGCATTGAGGTTGACACTATAGTGAGCTCTGTGAAAGAGTTGCAAACAGTGTAAGAAATTCAAAACTTCTTGACAAAGAACCAAAGAAGAAGAGCTTTAAGAGAAAGGCATTCACTTACGATTTAGAGAGCATAGGTGTAGTCTTTACTTTCGGCGACACGACTTCTCCAATGGCGAATATACCACCTCCATTGTTGTTATCCAAACAATGCGCAAAAGACCTTTTGACCTTTCCTTGTGAAGCTAGCTGCGATATAAACGATGAATTTGATTGTCCAAATCCCATTATCCCATCAACCGCAGCTTGTGACTCTCCGAGCTGACCAGACTGTTTAGACCCACATCTGTATAAGAACCACAAATAACAGTGATTCAGAGATTTGCAAGCCACAACAAGCTACAAAATTCATAGAAGAATAAAGCTGTTTTTCCTTAAACTAACCCGAAGATAATAGTTCCGTTGGTGGAACCGGTTTGACGATTTCCAGTAACTAAATCCAAATGAACAACATCTTTCACCAAGTATCCATTAGTTGAACTCCCATCGCCATACATAATAACATACTGACAAGTAGAACCTGAGTGACACTCAGATCTTTGGTTAACGTAAGAGCAAAAGTTGTCACTGCACGAAACAGATTTTGCAGTGGACGAAGCATCCACATCATAAGGTGTCAGCTCTACCTGAAAGATAATGAAACTATGAAACTGAAAACATAATGTAACTTAGAGTTCTGTTTTTTTTTTTGGAGGGATAGAATTGATGGTATATACCAGATCACTTTTCCTAGGACATCTGATGCAACCAGCACAATTCACCCATAAGATATCACTTCCTGTATCAACTTGAACATGGAAGTCTCTTGATGGAGTTCCGAGTCCGATTTTAGCGAAGTATAAACTGAAATTAAAAACAACAAACATAAAGAACAAGAATCAACATTTTACCGTAGAAGACACAAGAAGAAGACCATTTCATAATGAGTCAAGAACCAATCAAAGAGTTGAGAATCTCAATAGATTCAAAAGCTTTGTTTTTTCTTCAGATTCCACATTTAAAAAAGACAAAAAAAATCCGACTTTTTGTTAAAAAATTCCCAAAATTACAGGTTCTGGTAAATGGCGATTCGAACCCAATAGACTCAGGCTGGCTATCGCCGCCGAGAGGAATATCGATGGCGGAGAGGAGTCTTGAGTGACGGTGGACGTCGTGAGCTCTGAGAGCTCCAAGATCTTTTACTCTTTTTCCGGCGAACTTGCTTCGAACTTCAAATACCAAATTCTCCGAAGCCGTCGCCGCCGTCGAGAATTGCGGGTCAATCAGCAACGCCGCCGACAGCAAAATAGCCGACAAGAACCACTGTCTCCGCCTGAGATCCATGACCGGAGATATCCCTAACTAAGTTAGTTGAGAAATCCAAACGAAAAAAATGAAGAGAAGAAAAAAAGCAAAAGAAAGAAAAGTATAGTTTGGCGGTGGAGTACGATTTAGGACAAAGAAGAAGAAGAAGAAAAATTGGTACTTTCCAAATAAAAAAGTATTTTAATCATTAACTAAACAACATTTTGAAATTAATTTAAGACTGGCTAGAAAATTATGTACTATATAATAAGATTCCATGACTACAAAAAAAAAAAC
>Ga0041059_1000143_pt1 | contig 43562 bp, 35 predicted proteins | sample AraColnosormetaG_FD_56232 | JGI IMG/M metagenome (GOLD analysis project Ga0041059, IMG submission 56232) | Arabidopsis roots microbial communities from North Carolina, USA - Col MF nosort | ecosystem: Host-associated > Plants > Roots > Unclassified | place: USA: North Carolina | collected...
AATTTTTTTTTTTTTTTTTTCTGGCCGGTTTCAGTTCGAATAACAAAAAAATAGTTCTGATTAAAATACTATAATTTGTGGAAAAGAGAGTACAATAATCAATTTATCTAAAATGACTTTATTATATAAGATATACAACATATTCATATATATTCACAATATATGATTTAAAATTCCAACATGCTCTGAAAAGGTTCAACTTGTATAAGACACAATAAGTTGTATAATTTATAATAGTCAACTTGTAAAAGCTTGACCCAATAAAAGAAAAATCTTGACCCTTCTTCTTACACAATACTCTTTTCTCTATATGGAATCTTGATCACTTCTTTTTTTGGTATGAAATTTTGATCACTTCTTCTCGGTTACTTGTATGATTTTGTTTATGGGCCTTGTCCTTTGTGTGATGTAGAAGGCGGTACAAAAATTGGAGGGGCCATGGAACGATGAGGAGGAGGAGGAGAGGGATGGGAAACGCAATCCAAACGCAAATTGTTACCTGCACCACATTGTATGATTAGTTTCTCCAAACAAAAAAAATCTATAAATATAATAACAAAGAAGGTGAATACAAATATAAGTTATATAACAATATGTATATAGACGAGACGAGACCTATATTATAAGCATGAAAATGAGTGTAAAAAATACTAACGTAGGTTGCGTTTGGCCTCGCCTAGTCCAACTTGTGAGGAGATAGATAGAAGCAGAAGAAACAAAGAGAGAAGAAGAGCAACTAAATTTGATGTTTTTGCAGCCATTTTGCTAATTTAGTGTTCTACTCTCTCTCAATTTCATAACAAAGACTAGCTTCAGGATGATTTATATAATAAAAGCTTCCTTGAAATGTAAAAGGCTAAAGGATAAGCATCGCTGAAATGTACTAGTCGCCAACTACATTTCTATTCAACGCGCCTTTAATTTTCCATACGAAAGTCTCTTGGCTCACGTCCTGTTCTGTTTAAATTTATTTCTTCCACCTACTTAGGTTGAATTTTAGACAACTATACAAACCATATAGGATATATATTTTTGTCATATAGCCAAATATTTATCTGTGAGTACAATTTTTTCGTGGTTTTGTCACAAATTGTTACGAAAACAATGACAGTGATTAAGTTCAATCCGTAGTCATCTCTGACCAGTACTAAAACACGACATAGTCATAACATTTCTTCGTGATTATGACAACTGATTTAGCCACAATTGTTTAAGGTTAATTGGCAACAGATTTATAACTTTCAACTGCAATGGTGATTTAGCCACTGAAAGTAGTGGAAAATTAGCTATGATAAATACATGGCCAAACCACTAGAACCGACAACATATATATATAACCAAATACCGTTAAAATATCTTAAAAAGTGATATGATCGAAAACGTAATTATATGAAATCACAATACAACATTAATCTCGAGTCTCTTGAGTCTTGACAATTATAGTTTCTTCTCCATCACTTGTCAAAAAGTACTTTGGCTTATGGACCTTTTCCTTTGCGCGATTTAGACGGCGGCAGATATATAGGGGCGGTGGGAGGGCGAGGGTAATCATAATCCACACGCTGTTCTTGTCCTTGACCTGCTTATTAACAATATATATGTCATTCACCATAAGCTTTTAACTATCTACATATGATTTCTTCTTCACATAAAACATAACTTTTAACTTTTCTTTAACATATGATTATATAATGAAACATGATCTAAAAACAATACATCTACAAATCCAGACAAAGATTTTTCATGAGGAAAAAACAGATTAATCTTCACAGTTTTACATAAGAAGAAAATGATGAAGATATAAAGATGAGAGACTGATAGAAAGTCATTGGATATGTAAGCTTCTTCTTTCAGAAAAACCAATATATAGGAAAGAAAAAGATCGAATATGTACTAACGTTTGTTGCGTGTGGCGTCGGCGACTCCAACTTGAAAGGATATCAATAAGAACAGAAGAAGCAAAGAGAGAAGAAAAACAACTAAATTTGATGCTTTTGTAGCCATTGCTTAAAATAAGTTGTCGATCAAAGTCTCCCACAAATTCAATATATAACGAAGACCAGCTCCTCTGTTATTTAAGAAAATGAAGCCTCGTTGAAAGTTGTAGTACTCACGGGTCCCTTGTACCCACTCACCTACTATATCCACTCAACGCACTTACTTTCACTTTTACTTACGTCCGCAAAAGAATTATGCCCATTTTTTTCAATTTTTCTATAGACTATATAAGAAGACTTCATTGTATCGAATACAATCTATGTTACAAATTAGGCATTAGATTATTGAGAAAATTGCTAAGTATATGTATGTGTGCCGGTTATTGAAAAACAAGGTATATTTCATCCATTGGTAACATGACTCTACAGTGTAAAAATAAGACCAAAACTCTCATCAAAGAGACAAAACGAACATAATGAATGTTGAGCTAATCAATAACAAGAGCCAAGCCCCACTACCGGTCTTCTCTGCTAGACCAGTTCCCATACCAATCACAACTGCAATAACCGCAATAATGCCAAACCCTAGACATACGGTGAAAACCGTTAAGCATTTCTTCTCCATCCACTCAAGTCTTTTACTTACTTGCTCAAGACTCTGTCTTATGTTTTCCTTCTCTTTCTCTGCTTTCTCCATCTCTGCCTCCACTCTCTTTCGCCACTCTTTCATCTCCTCTGCTTCACTCACCATCCCCTCTTGCCTTTCCTTCATACCTTCCAAGTCAAGTCTCAAAGCCACAATCGCCTTTTCTCTCACACCGGCTTCACGGTCCATCTCCTTGAATATGTTCCCGTATCTCAGGTTCAGTTCCTCTAAGTATCTCTCTAGAATCGATAGGTTCAAGTCCAATGACCTTAACTTCTGCATCAGTATCTTCAGTACTGTGTCCCCTGGCATTCTGCTCCCTGGCTGATGATGCCTCATCTCTTCCACGGGCTCTGACAGCTTATTACTACTCTTCGCCATTGATGCTTCAGTCTTCGCTAACATATTCTCTGGTGGGGCTTCCTTCTCTTTCTCTCTGTGCGTGCTCTTATCAGCACCATCATCGCCTTCAAGTGACTCTATTTGCTGCATTGGCTTCTCCTTATGCTCAGAATCTCCTTCTCGGGGTTTGTATGCATTTTTGTTGTCCTGGACAGATATCAAATCCTCCAGCATTCGTTCTACGGCATCCACACCGTAGACTTCTATTAAACTCAAGGTGCAGTAGAATTCTGAACCATAATGACTAATAAAGTTTAGCTTTAAGTATCTCACCCACTTTGGCTCAAGAAGTGTGAAGTTCTGCTCATGCTTCACGTTTGAAGCCGTGAAGTTTCCCATATGAACCCAGGTATCAGTGGGATAAACTAGGGTGCCTTGAAGCTCAAACTCTTTCAGATTGGAAGAGTAATGCTCAAAATTCGCGATCTTGATGGTATTTACCAAAGTTTCTTCTGAAAGTTCTACAACAACAAATTTACCTTCAGTAGAACAAGGATTTCTGAGGTACTTGTCATTGTCCCTGCTTAGGATGCTTGCAGCCCCCTTTGCTTCCTTGTTGGAAGACAAGACCTTTGCGCCTTTTGAAGCAGATGCATAATTGTACTCTTTCCCTCCAGGCTCCATCCTGTGAATCACACCACTGACCTGATCTGATAACGATTTGTTTCGAGAATTGGACGCTCTGCTCTTGAACTCATCAAGGCCAAGCGGAACCGCACGAGATGGTTGATCAACCTTTGAAACGTTGATCTCGGTACCATTCCCTAAAACTGTTTTGTTCATCTGATTTTGCTCCAAGAACTCATTGTCACTGCTTTCTGTATCATTCCCTGTGCCTGTCTTGTTCAATTGACTTTGCTTCAAAAAGTTATTATCGTCTTTGCCTTCTGTATCATTCCACGTACCTGTATTGTTAATCTCACTTTTCTTGGGAAAGTCATCATATTTGCTTCCTGCATCAATCCCTGTATCTTTCTTATTTATCTCACTTTGCTTCAAAAGGTAAGTGTCCTTGCTTTCAATATCATTCCCTGAAACTGTGCTACTGATCTCTGCTTCCTGTTCTTTGTCTTCACTTTCTTCAGACAGGTTTACATCATCATTCCGACTCAAATCAGACGTAACATCAACAGAAGCAGACGCTAAGGATAATGGTCCATCAAAGGGCACAACTTTCTCATCTGACTGACCATCATCCGGATCAGCCATTCCCATAGAGTCGTTCAAAGGCTCATCTACAAGTACACAAGAGTTGGTTCTTAACATGCTTTAAGGTAATAAAACGACAATGATGTCCACCAAAGAAAAGAACTTGAAGGTTACCTTTGGCACCATCTCCATGACTAATCAACAAGGTGGAAAAGAAGAGAAGAACCCAAAGGAGAAAAACAAGAGACAAAGAGACTTTGTAAAAGCTGTTCCTTCCATTAAACTTGTTCACAGAAACTCTTCTTCTAGTTCTACACGACCTTTGCATTGCACATCCACTAAACGATTACACAGGACACGCCCTGTTACCAGCAAATACACATTAGATGTCAAAGTTAATCAACTTATAGTATAAACCCAGAAAGACAAAGACTTTTAATAAACTCAAGCTGCAAATAAGGAATTTGAGTTCCAAGATCTGATTTTTTGGTGCGTGGATTACACAATAGACCGGAAAAGTGATCGGAGAAAGAAAGAATCACCTGAGAGAGAATCGAAGAAAGAAGATATGTGTGATCAGCAAACAACCCAGAAGAGGAGGAGGATTGGGTACGCTAACGTAGACGTCTCCGATGAGTCTCTAATGGATTGAATCTAGGCCAATGATTTTCCGGCGATATCTTTCGTCTCCGCATCACTAACGACGAAGCGTACACGGTTCACCAGTTTCGATGTTTCTGGGAATCTATATGAAGAAGAAGAATCACACGAGGTTTTTAACTGCGGCGGTGAAAGAAGAGTCAAAGAGACTTCAAATTGACAAAAATTTTGATTAGAGAGAGAGGCGAAGAAGAAGAAGAAGAAGATGGATTGGTCCAGGGTTTACAAATTTCGGCAATTTTATTGATTGATTGATTTTATTTTAGTTTAGGTTTATTCCTTTTTACGGAAAGTTACAATTTCCGAAATTTTGTGCTCTGTGTTTATCGTTTTCCATACATGTATGTTGAACTCGTAACTTTAATGGATTTCATAAAATTAATTAGAAGTGTTGATGAGTTAGTTATAACAACACAATTTAGAATTGGACAATGATGTTAAGCCTAGAGTTCTCTTTTGAGTTTTGGGTTACTATTTTGAAGCAAGTTTTGAAGACTAATAAAAAGGTCTATATATAAATATTTAAACAAAAAAGGTCTATAGAATGTCAACTTCTTAATAAAATTGTGAACTGATTATTGGGACTATATGCCTCGACAAAATAAAACACTTTAATTTCGGACAGGGAAAACGACAAAAAGGTAAGTGGAAAAAAGAGAAAGAAGGAAGATGATGAGCTGTGATTTGTGCGGCACGTTAACGTGAAAGCCAGCTTTCGATTGTGTTCCCTTCACAGCTGGCGATTTTCAATCCTTCTTCTTATACGTCGTTTTATACTTCAATATATTGTTTTATAATCTTTTCGGTTTAGTTAACTCATCTACTGGACAAAATCATTCTTCATCTTATTATATCATCGATGAACCAAATGAAAAAGTCTTCGTAGTGATTTATTTAGCCAATAATCCGAAAGTTACATATTCAGGAAACAACATTGTCACTGTGATGGTAGTTTTATTGGAAGCATGGCGTAAAACTCGCTATATAAGTTCGACCATTGCCAAGTTGATATTGATGGTGTCACTTAGTTTCGAATCATTAGTCGTCTCGAAAAAGGGTTAATTACACCACATAAGATTAATCCCTCTGTTCAGTTCCGTAACCACTTAAGAGCCAAAGATGGGCGTTTCTAATTAGTTCATTAATGATGGACCTAAAAGCCCATTAGAGTTTACATCTGAAATAGCCTTACCCATTACGCGGTAAGGGTTTTAGACTAACCGATTTATCTAACCAACTTTTCAAATCAAAGCAACCAACTTTAAAGTGAGTGGCGATTTACGGCGATCGGCTGGCGGCGAAATACGCCAATGGTCCGACGAATGCGGCGTTGATGTATGTAGCTGGCTCTGATCGGGTGTAATCGTCTCTCTGGTCTGGATACTCATCGTTTTGATTCGGTCCTCCGACAATTGCTCCGGTTAATATGTTAGGGTTAGGGTTTTGTGTTCTGAATGATTGGAATCCGCCGTTACAGCCCAGAGAATTGGAACGGACGGCTCGGCTCGGGAGAGAGGAACCTCTGTGATGGATTCTTTTGGGGAAATTGGAGCTGAATCCAACCATGTACGACATCTTCATTGGATTCACACCGAGGACGTAATCGACTTGTCGCTTCGATAGATTTATCAGTGCGTTGGGGACGATTAGTGAGTTTCCGCAGTTGAAAGTTTGTTTTGTGGATTTCATATATTTGGCGTAGGTGGTGAGCAAGAATGTTATTGATGTCACGTATTGTAGATTGCTCTGAGGTAGTTTGTACATCAGTCCACCTGAAAGTTATAGCTTTTAGTATTTGAGTAATTGAAATGCTTTTGGAGAGAACTCTGTGTTGAGTTTACCTTTAGTGTACTTTGTTGACGAGGATGGAGAATTTGGAAGGATCTTACACATGAAATTCTCAGCTGCTTGCTTGTAGAGTTCAAAGTTGTTGTCTTTGTTTAGTACTGCTCGCTGCGAAAGAAATGTGTTTGTAAATCATTGAAGGAAATGGTTAAGTTATGTCTAGGAATTTTAAGGATTGAGACATACTCGTGAGAGAAGAACATAGGCACCGGCGTATTTATTGTCCCAACTGAAGATGTCAGGCTGATCTCCTCCTCCTAAGGATTTTATGAAGTTTGTGTAATACGGGTCGTTGGTTGCTCTATGTAGCCATGCTGCTCCCCATAGTAGCTCGTCCTGATATCATAAGAGTAGTTAAGTTTTCAACGATTCATTGATATGTCTTTCTCAGTTTTGGAACAATGTAAACATATGAATCTCTACCTTGTAGCCAGAGTAGGAGCAGTAGAACGGACAGACGGAAGAGGAAAGGGAATTACTGTAAGCGCCTCGGTATTGAATGGCAAACTGCATGACCTTCTTTGCTGTCGCCAAGAGCAAGCGAGAGTACTTGGGATCTACTTTCCTGAAAACCATGGAGCTTGCAGCTAGAGCAGCAGCGGTTTCAGCGGCTACATCAGAGCCAGGGTTTGAGGGAGATACAGAGTAGACTGTGCGAGGAGTGTCCATATCTTCTGGTCGTTCCCAGCACTTGTGGTCACCATTAGGATCTCCTACTCCAACGTAAAGCTTCCCTGGTGTAGCCCTGGCACATTTCAGTAGATAATCCGTGGCCCAACGGATGGCCACACGGGAGTTCTGGAGCTCGGGTCCCATCTTCTTACCGTACTCCAAAGAGCTCCAGGAAAGCATGGTTGTGGTGAACGCCATCGGGAAATTGAACTTCACATTGTCCCCAGCATCATAGTAGCCTCCGGTCAAGTCCACCTGCAACTCATACCGTGTTATTCAGATGGATTTACTATGCTTTTACTACTTGACTATGGGTATACAGTTTTAGGGTCTTACGTGAGCAGATGAGCCATCAGAGAGGCCAGAGCTAGACCTCCATGAGAGTTGTTGGTCACTAGGGAGGCGACCAGACCGCTGACCTTGGAAAAAGAGTAATGACTTTGAGAGTGCTTCTCTGTAATTGGGACTTGCATAGGTATTCTCCAGTGAAAGCGCAGAGAGAAGGAACACAAAGAAGAAAGGAGAAGCCATTCTTGTTATTGTGTTGGCTTGAGGGTACGACTTTATCACACACGTATATATATAGCTAGAGAAGGAGACCGGGGCTGATGAGATTCAGAGCGAAGATTATGGCTTTTTGAAATTCAGCTTAACTGCTAAAAAAACTGTTCTTAGTTACTTCAATTTGAATTTCCTTTTTAATTAATATTTTATAGAACTGACAAGTGGAGGATTACATGTATTATTCTGTAATCTTCTTAATATGTTCAATTTTTTTTTAACTAATAGTTTGATTACCACATAGGTTTGTCTATATGAGTTCACCGACACAAATTGGTAATTTCTTGGTAGTTTTGATGTTTGATACTTATCTTTTTTACCACAGTAAACTGTAATGAAGTGTATTTTAGATAGTGGCATTGCGTAATACGTACGATTAGGGGATAGATAAACAATGTCTTAAATCTTGATAATAGGGTAGTTAGTTAGGTAGTATTTAGTTTAGTTAGGTTAGGGATTTTGGGGATTATGATTTAGAAAAAAGGAGGGTACGTAAATGGCGCCAAGATAACGGCGACGGGTCTATAGGAGGACTTCAATTTAAAAGAGTTTCTCAAGTCAAGTGTGATTAACACGTAAATGATTCCTTAATCTCTTTATTATTGTCTTATTGTATAATCTTTTACATTATATACATACAAATGAAAATATCGAACTCACTTTCTTATATATATACATATTCTTAAATAATAACAATGGTAAAATGAAGTTATTTGATTGGAAAACGTACAGGAATACCATCTCGTAGAAGATGAAATTGATCTTAATTAACACTTAACAATATCCATAATCTTCTTACTCTATCACGATTCACAAGTTAAGGCATGAAAAACTCAAGGGGTTTTGCATAAAAGACGGCTATAAAAAGTTTATAAGAAAACTGAGATTTAAAGTTAAGCAAACAAAACACACTTTCTCTCGTTCCACAACGAATCCCTACATAATATTTCTTGATTCTTGTAGCAAAATCTCGATCTGGGAGATTCACGTGTAATATGATAACATCAGGTTGATCCTTTTTTTCACCCCCTGCGAAGTCTTTGGTAAATACTAAAGGGAATAGTAATAACAAACATTTCATACCAAAAGAAAATCGTTCTTAGCTTTTTCATCATCAAAGGCCCAAACATATCGTTTAGTAACATATTTTCTAAAATGATATATGTTCTAAAAGAAATATGCTGGCTAATTTGGTTAATCACTAGGGACTAAGTACCTTAAGAACTCGAGGGATAAAAAAAGGGTACAAGCATTGAATTGATACATAAGAAGATTTCAAATCTCTTGCAAAACATGTTATACATAACTATAAATCATCAATTTAGAAGGAGATATTATGTACAACGAGTAATCAATGATTCTTTTCTGGAACATATTCCAAACTGGAAGAGATATATACACTATGTTGATGAAAACAATTAAGATCTCCTATCCATTGCACTGCACAGAGGCTCTATGATAAATCACAGACGAGATTAGAATGACTAATGAAGAAAACAATGAGCACATGCGTCTGTTTTCTCACAGGTACTGTCTTTTACCTCAATGTCTCACCAAAAGCTAGATTCACAATAGATCTAACAAAGATGGCTGTTCGGTTTGTTGCTGCTTTGAACCATTTGGCTTAGAGATAGATGTCCCACTTCTACCCCTTCCCCTTCCTCTTCCCACAGCTATTGAAGGCGGTGGTGCGAGTTTCATCGCAGATTGCTCTGTTCTGCTTGAACTGAATATGGAGCTGATGTCTGCTTGCGGCTTCTGGTTACCATATGAACTGCTTCCAAAAGACGGCATTCCTTGGTTCTGATTCTGAATCCCAAAAGAGGTCAAAGGATCTGCGTTACTTGCCCTGATACCCGAAGTCTCTTGCTGTGATTTCATAGAAGAGAGGGAGGCATTACCAAAGGCCCAGAAGTCGTTGTTAGTTGTCTGAAACTGCCTACCGTCTGTTAAATTGTTTCTCAAACCAGAACCGCTGTTGTTGATTGGAGGTTGAGTGGTAGTACTGTTATGGAAACCGCCAGAGGCAGTGGAAGCACTGTTGGGCCGTGGTGGCCAGTTAGCAAAAGGGTCTAGTTCATCAAAACTCGGAGTTGTTGGTGTTCCTGCTGCGTTTATCCGAGTCTCATCATTAGCTGGCTGAGCAGTGGCATTGAAAGATTGTCTTGGAGGCCACTCTAGGTCAACTGCAGGGCATGTTGTTGGTACTGATGTCCGGTTCGATGACTGTGACTGAACTGTAGAATTGTTAAACTGAGGAGAGTTTGCGGGTCCAGGATCTCTTGGAGCAGAAATTTTGGTCGGGAGGGCCCAATCTTCATCCCATGCTGGACTGTTCTTTGCTGCAGAAGCAACCTTTTCAGTTTTTTTGGTTGGTGTTTGAAACTGAAGCCCATCCGCCACACAGCCTGGTTTTACTTCTGGGACTCCAGAATCATTTACGGTAACTCCTCTTTTTTCCTCTATTTTCCTGTTCAGTGACCAGAGGATAGACAAACCAGATGTTGAAAACAATTACAACAGTATGCAGTTATAAGGGGAATAAGAACTTGGAAACAGGACAGGATTGGTCGGAGGTATACCTGAGAATATCTTTGACAAATAGAATATATTTGGCAAACTGTTGGACATTCAATTGTTGGGCAGTGAGAAGTGGTATAATCAGGGGAAGTACGTGTTCTGAAGTGAATTCAACTCCATACTAGAAAGAAATGATGGAGAAGGCACTATGAAAAATATTGAAAATTAAGATTTTCAAACATCTAATATTATTGAGAAAGTAAACTACTTTTACCTACCTGCTTGAGAATTGCGTTTGCGATTGCAAGAGTACACATAAGGGTCGGTGCAGAACGATCAACAGCAGTACAGCGTTGAATTGTTTGCAGAATTTCAGTAACAGCGAGTTTATCAAGTGTTTGAACCAGCTCTGCTAAGCAAAGCAAAGCATTTACTCTGACCTGCACCACAAGACGTTCTACTCAAAACTTTATTTAGAGGAGCTCTTCATTTTATCAATGTATTTCTCAAAAGACATAAAAATTGAACAAATCAAGGCTAACATACGGCAGCAACTGTGGTTTTGAGAGCCAAGCCATGAACACGAGGCAAAATTGCTTGCCTTACAACCTGCAATGGCAAGTTAAAATAAATAAGAACTGAACTGACTCACCCATACGACAAATGGAATAACTTTGCAGAGCCAAAATTAAAAAGCATGTGACAGTAAGCTTGTGTAAGGCACACATCAATCCTGAAGCTTATATCATCAATTCAGATAAAAATCATCCAAAAAAAATATAAAATAAAGTATCAAGCATTACCTGACCATCGAGTTGTTTAGCAACAGATGTAGATCTTTTCAGAACTTCCTCCTGTATCCGGACATCATTATCATTGTAGGCTCGGAGAAGCAAAGGGAGGACATGTGATACAAGATGCTCTGCATTAGTCTACAAATTTATACAAAAACACAATAGTAAAGATCTGAGGGCCGAGGGAGTAAGATAATAAATGAATAAGAGAAAAGTGATACCATTTTAAGCATATTTAGAATTGTAGCAAAGAAGCAATTAGCAGTTAGCAATAGAAGTCAAGAGAGAAATATGTGTCAGCTTTAAGAAAATGAAGGTTATTGGTGTAAGAAAGCATAAGGATTCATGTGTGGGACTACCAATTATTTAAAATTATAAGTAATGGCACCAGATAAGTCATAGATAAGTAACTATACTTTGCACTTTTATTCATTTACCCTATCCCATTGTGTCAAATCGGTAGAATTTAGCAGACACTAAATACGCAGGGTTCAAAAACATAGTTCCAGTTATGCATACATCACATAGTTTTAGACTTTTAGTTATGCATACATATTGGTTAGAGATTTACCTTGTTAATAATTAGCTCTGCACGCTTTATAAGCAACAGTAATGTATCACCCGTAGCAGTACTTAAGACAGGAACAAGGGCTGGGAGCGTTGTCAACTCAAAGTCATTTTTATCCTGCAAATCATTATTTAAGGTCTCAAGCATCATTAAAGCATGAGTAAAGATCTAAAAGAAATTCTTGTCCAAGATCAATGCAACTTCCAAGTAACACATGACAGGTTGATAATGCCGGTATTTATTTGTGCAATCACCATATGTACAACTGAAATAATCAGGTCTAAGTATATGTGCATGTGATAGGTCATATAACACAAGTAATAAGAAAAACAAATTTTATATAGAATCACTGGTATCTGTAAACCTCCAATAGAATACGATCTGATTGACGAAATGTAAGTACTTAAGATTAGAAAAAGCACCTGAGACTCTGCTATAGTTAGAACCATGGGAAGAATCACTGGTTGCATAACCAAATTCCTAAGTTCAGCACAAAGAGGAGGAAGCACCTGCTTGACAAAACCTGGTTTGATTAGTTGTTACTAGGCAAATCACTTGAGTAACTGATTTGTTTTCTGTTAAGTAACAGAATACGCAAAAGAATCCAGAAAGTGACTACCTTATACCGTAATACACGAGAATCAAAGTCTTTCCACATATCTGATAATGCTTTTAAGAACTCAGACTTCTGCATGTTGTCTCTCTCCTGCAATAAATAAAAAAATGCCCCAAAGGTTTTATATGTTTCCAACTATCAAAATCACGTCTGTCTGAAACGATGATTAAAATTTAATATACATACAAGCATATGATCAAGGAAACGGAGGGCACGCAACCTAGTGTCGCTTCGGAAAAAACTAGATCCTGCAGGTGAAAGTTCAAGTTCAAGATATAAGTGTAACAAGCAAGGAGGTAAAGTTTGTCACAAGAAATAATCAAACCACATGAAGCTCAGTATTCCTACCTGTGAAATCTAAAGCTGTTGGTCTATATGACTCGTTCATTGATAGCATCCGTTGTAAATCAGATACCAAGTCCGAGGGTATAGATGAGAAAGTTTCATTTGTTAAATAGTTCAATGTGTTCATGTACTGCAAAAAAATTGCAAGGTAACCATCATCAGTGACGGCAAGAACAGATATTATACCACTTTCTACAGGACAATATGTAAAGACATCTAAAACAGATACTAATGAGCTTGGGTTTTAGCAATACCATCTTGACATTGTTATGACAATCAAACAATGGTTTCCGTGCCACTAAATGATAAGTGAGGCATCCGAAACTAAAAATATCTGAAGAAACTCCAGCCGAAGAAGTTTTGCTCCGCACCAATTCAGGTGCAGTATAATTTAAAGATGGTTGGAGTGGCAGGATTGAGTCCTCAACATCATATTCCTGCATAGATCCATGCATAGGATATTCATCTAGATACCAGAGTTGAATCAAAAAAGTTGTATGCCAATCTAGTAATCGATCATAATTCATAAGTTTAAGTACCCACAGAGTAGTGGAATGATTGCAAGTTATCCAAATTCCCATCCTGTGCTTGTGAAATAGCAAAGCCAAATCCGGCAAGCTTCCAGGAACCAGCCGAAGTAATAAAAACGTTCTGCAAATGAAGTTGTACATAAACCAAAACAGCTTCAAGGAAGATGAACAAGCATTGACTATAAATTTCGAAAAGCAACCTCCGGAGATACAGCACGATGAATAAGATGGGCGTTATTATGAAGAAAGTTCAATGTCTCTGCAATTTGGAGAAGACCATGCTTCACCTCCAACAAGCTCATCTCCTACAACAATTATAAGAAACAGTAAACTATCTTCCATTTGCTCACTCAATTGCTCAAATTCTAACGCACCATGGACTTAAGATCTTTGGGAACGTTATCAACATTTTCCACATTCCCAAGCGCATTAGCCACGGATGCGAAGAGCGGCTCCGTAACCATAGCCATAGCATTCTTATTCTCATCAAGCGCCTGAACAACATGAACCACACCGGGATGTCTCAACCGCACAAGCTTCCCCGAATCAGCACGAATCAAATCGAGAAACGCATCTTCAGCAGCTTTAGATAATCCCGCCCTAGCACGAGCCTCAGATAAAGCGCGCTTATCAAGCACCCAGACGCAAACTGTTGGATACTGCTGAGGCCGCGTGGAGTCACGTGCCTTGGCGGAGTAAAGCTTCCAAGCGAGACCAGGACCACCGGAACCGATCTGATCGAGAAGCTCGTAGTCTTGTAGAGGTTTGGGACCTGTAACCTCCTGGACTGTGGTTTGAACCGTCTTCTCAATCACTGCAGCCGTTTTGGCTAGTGCTTGCGTTAGCGTTCTCATATTAATCGACATTTTTTTTTGTCAGAATTTAACTGTTTCTCCAACCGGTGAGTGAAGAGAAGCGATTCCGACGAAGAAAGGAAAAGGGAAACTGTGTCCCGAAGAGGAAGATGATAGCAGAAACCTGAATCGACGAATCGTCTTCTTCCCAAGACCTTCTCTTAGCGAGACTTGTGTGTATGTATGTTTGATTTTTCTTCTCTGCTTTTTTTACTCGTTTTTCTGGTTTTTATAATTTATTATTTTTAATTATTAGCGAAACGAGTCCTTCGTCTTGAGAAGAAAGTATTACATAAATAAGCTAAAGTGAGACTACAACAAGGTATTAGAGGAACCCATAGTTACATTTGTCCATGTTTAACTGTCTCAAAGGCGAAAATGCCTATAGAACTACACGATGCCTTCCACCATTTACAGTAAGATGAAGAACTTTTGAAATGTTGCCGATTCGAATCTCTCTACACAAGTCTAGAGACGAGCTTGATGAAGCTATGGCGATCGAACGGAGATCCTTATGTTCTTCATTATTTGTAGCAAGGGAAACTGCGTGAGCTGCTGTATGTACTGTACCAACTCTGTGTTTGTGAGGGTTAGAGGTCAAGTGAAAAAAAGCCAATTGATGCGGAACAAGATGGGCTTCTTCTGCTACCGGTTAACTAACCAACCGGGTTTTATCAGAACATCTCGTTTGAAGTCGCGGCCTGTTACTGACTTTGATTCACCCAGGCGTCGGTAACACTGAGAAGAAGGAAGAGGAACAACAAAAATACCCTCAGAGAAAAGAAACCGTGCAAGAAAGATATACTTAATCCCTAATGAATTTGGATATAGCATGCAACAGAATTATATTGTAAGCGGGGGACTAACCTTGTAACAGACAATGGTATCGTCGGGGTACATAGCAAATAATTTAGTTCCCAGACGGGCATAGCAGGAATCACAGAGGCTCTCATCATTTATCTGCATGTGACGTGATCTTTCTTCTAATCTTGCTAACCTCGAGTCTACATCCAATGCACGAGAGATATTGTGTACGATCTGTAACAATTGAATTCAGAGCATTCAGACACTAAAGCTATACCCACACCACATACAGATTGAAGGCACTTTTAACAGAGTAACAACTTTTTGATAAGTTTATCTATGCTACTTTCAATAATTATCTCTTCTTAGCATTTAAATGTACATATTACTGTTACACATGGCAAATTTGACAACTAAAAACACACAATTGGTAGGGGTTGTGAATTTTTACCTGGCCTTGACGATGATGATGAACCCGAGCCCTCAGCATTCTCAAAATTGTATCTGATGCCAGTTTTAAGGGCATATCAGGAGACAATTTCTGCATATAAAAAAAGATATCAGCTCTATCATCAAACAACTACCAAATGAAAAAGCTGTAGGATAAGAGGCAATATCAGTGTCTTTTTCACATATGGAGGAGGACTGGGTTTCTTACGTCCAATACTTGCAAAGGATCAAGGGATTCCCCGTGGTTGTGGAGCAGACGAACAGCAGCCTTGAACATAGGTTCTTTACCATTTTGAGGATCCAGGTACATATCAAGCAACCTAAGATAAACTTTTTGTTTAAAGGGATTTCACAAGGAAAAAAGATCATACAATGGCATTCACAATAAGTAACGAAATGAAGGAAAAGAACCTACTGCATAAATGCATCTGGTCTTCCAATCTCTACACAATATTGCTCTGCAGCTGCACAATCCTCAAGCTTCCTGGCGCCCAACCAGAGAAGATCTTATCAGTAACCACATTCAAATTCACAATAAAATAAACTATATTTGCTCACACAATCAGATAGACAATTCAGTTTTGTTCTTTATCACTTCTTGGTATTTAAATCAACTTACAGAGCAAGAATTTGGAGGACCAATGTCTCCTTCCCAATCCTTCGGTATAGGATTGCCTATCAAATAAAAAAAAATTACACATGACAAATGGGCAAACACACATAATTTTGACAGTAAAAAATCCATTGAATAAAAAATCGGTGCACCAACATAATCATGAAGCATCCTATGTGCGCATACACATCTAAATGACACTTTTTAAGAACCATTCAAAATCGAAGGAAACAAATTTGACAGACAAACCTTTTCCAACCACAGTTCTGATCCTTCTACCAATTCCAAGATTTCTTCAGGATCATATAGATCTGAAGACTGCAAAAAGGCCTGCAATCTTTCTCGTACGTCAACTTCAAACAAAGAAATACTTCCAACATTGCTATCATGTGCCTCACTACCATTTGGAACATCAGCTTCTTGGATACCATTTTGAACTTCAACACACTCAAGTGCTGATCTGGCAAGTGAGAGAGCATACGATGTATGCAGCTGCGGGTCAGTGTAGTCTCTTTCCTCAATCAACCATTGGAAGTACCTGGCCAGTATATAAGGTCAGCAAGAAAAAAGTTTTAGAATTTTCCCAACTTCGCTACAACAAACTCTGGTGGACTTTCCTCTTACTAGTAAGGTTTTACTAAAATTCAACTGGGTGAAATTTATTTATACGGTTAGTAACTATACCTCTGTATGATTTCAACCTTTTTGGGATCAATAGCTTGGATCACTTGCTCTGCAATAAGATTAAGAAACACAGACCCTTACATCAATCAAGACTTTAAGTATTTAATCGACCATTATACACATAATATCATATGCCATTCAATAACCCAAAGGCGAAGAAAAAAAATTGAACTATGTAAGTTTTTTTACAGCAATTCTGGAACAGATGCCTATATTAATCTTAATCTTAACTATATTGATGAACAGCACACTAGAGACATGAGAATATATGCACGGATAAGATTATGTTTCCTAAACCTAAAGCAGCCTTAGACTTCTTGCATTAAATTAGTCACCTCAGACTTCAGCTAAGCCATATTTCATCAATACGAGTCCAGAATAAATCACAATTCAAAACCTACGAAGCAGTTGGCAAAATGTTTCTAAACAGAACGAATAGAGATCAACATCTGACTCACAATCAAACTCAAATGCCCTGTTAACCCTGATTCCCACCTGGCGAAAGCTCTTCTGTCCTTTTATCTGACGTCAAGACTTGGATAGCAAACAATGGGTTTACATCTGCAATCTAAAAATGATACATCCAAAATCATCAATTAAACTCACAAGATGCAAATCTTTATTGTACAAAGTTACAACAACTTGGGAGTTATATCATATATATGTCATACCCAACTAAGATGCTGCAATGCCAGTTCTGGATCACAGGGTTCCTCAAGAATTCTGGCTGCTTCTGCGGCAGCAGCCTCTTTACCAGATAACCTAATGAGCTCGTTATCGTGTAAATAGGGTACCAAGTCATCTGAGTCTTGCCATAGACCAGATGAATAATTCTTCGTAAAGAGACGCCAAATAGCAAGAGCCTTCGCACCCATCCCCTTAGTTGCATAGAGGAATGCAAGTGTCCGTAAGTGTCCAGATTCAGTTAGAAGAGTCTCCAACTCCTCCTGCATCGTCCACACAAGTTGTAAAGTCCTCCCTCAGGCAACCATCTGACAACAAGCTCTTTGTTTTTCTATGTATTAAATTTCTAAGGATCCAAAAAAACGTAATTTCCACGTCGTACATCCAGATGAATCCTAAAGTACTACAGCTAATATTTTCCAGTTAACAGTGCTACGATGTAACTTTAGGGACTTTGTTCGGGGGAAAGTCAGCATCCTAAATGAATGTCATTGATATACTGCTTTCAAATACAGTGCTTTACTACACTGAGACTCAGCTAAATAACTGCAAAACTGGTACTTTGGTACAAAGTACATGCATACAAAAACGCACCTAGACTGAAAATTTGTTTTCTTCTCCTTTTTAACCAATCTCTAGCTATCTTGCTTAAATAGTTCTGTCAAAGAATAGATTTACTAGTCCGAATTACAGGTTTCTAACATCTTTCAGTTATTAGTTTGTGGTGCCACCTATCGATTTGATGTTATGAAATTATGAATGCGTAAATTATATTAACTAAAAACACATACCACAACACAGTTATTACCGGAAGATGCAAGATTCTCCATATCTTCAACACGGTTTAATGCTCTGTAAAGAAGCATTAGAAGCGTGTCTATTCCCTCCCTCACTGGGAGAGTTAAGCCCTTCTCACGTGATATCTCGAGGTACCTGTCGTAACATGTAACGTTATCTCATTATATGCCAACTCAGACCACAGAGAACAGGGATATCTACAAAAGCTGTAGAGGAAAACAATATACATAAAAAGTGTAATTGTATCACCTGGTTATGTTTTTAATTGCTGAATCCAGTAAATCAGCTCTACTAGGGGGATCTGAGAAAAACTCTTCGTCAACCGGAGTGTCCATTCCTGCTTTTCTAAGAAAATTGGCTCTCTGGATGGCCATCAGCCCATTATCTACAACATCTTCGAAAGGAGCTGGGGGAGGATGCAGTCCCCAGTATCTGTTTCTTGGAACCTGAAACCAAGCAAAAATTTTAGTTAAGCAGAGTGCAGCTGGACAAGGCTTAAGACATCATAAAGTTCGGGTTCGCTACAAGTCAGGCAATGCCTTGAGTAAGGAAAATAATGAACTGTGGTTGATAATCAGTCAATTTTTAGAAACAAATTAGAGTATATAATTAAAAACCAGCTGACAGGAAAAAAAATTATACCACCAAAGACCAGCGATTAGGATCCCGCATGATAAAAGGAAAAACTTCAGAAGGTTCCATTTTTTCTGACTTCAAAAATTGATTCACAGCTTCCTCAAAGCGCAAATCAAAAAGCAGTAGATACCCTATTTGAGCATGAAGAAACGAAAGCATGTCTTTCGAAATTTCCCCCTGTGAGTCAAGTTCCTCCACCAAGGAGATGGTTTCTCTATATCTCTTTTTCCTCAAGAGGTCTTTAATCTGTTCTTCATAAGGCACTCTCCGATAAAAAATAAGCTGAAACATCACAATGAAAGAGTCAACAAAAAATTCTTGACTATTTTATTAACAAGATATACTCCAAAGAAATGAAGATAGCCATTATCAGGATAAACACCTTTGACAAGGTAGTGACAACCAAAAGGTTTCCGTCTCCTGCCTCATCTGCGGCCAAAAGTGAAGGCCCACATCCTTGAGGACCAAAACTAACTGATTGAACACAAGCACCAGACTTCTTCTGATGTATTTCCATTTTTCCATCTCCAACAGTCACCAAGTAGAAAGACAATTCTCCAACAGAATCAGGCCTCCTCCGAAACACAAGGCTCCCTCCAATAGGCTGACCATTTGTGTCCACAACAACTCCAACATTGTCCACCAACAACAACACTTTCCACTCTTTACAGAGCAATTTAAGCAGCGGCGGTCCAGAAACATCAGGCAATGTGAAAATAACCCCACTTAGACCAGTGACACACGAGATCAAACTATAACCTTTAACAGTTCCCGCAATAACATAATCATCAAGCCAAACCAAAGTTTTGATCCCACCAATTCCCAGAATCTCTTTCAAAACAACAAAGGAACCACTTAATCCTTCTTTTTCAGCACATTGAAGTTCAATCAGCAACATTCTCTCACCAATAGCAACAGCGAAAACATAGTGACCTTGTTGGACTCTCTCATGTCTAGAATCATTACCTCTAACATCACTCACAAGATTCCCAGCACCAAGCAACTGAAGAAACTTCTTACTCGAGCTAGAATCCGTTGAAATCTCAGAAGGCAACAAGTCAGTACTCGACGAATCACGTCCTCTTACTCTCTTAGCAATCACATTGATCCCTTTCAATAAACCACCCAATCTCTTAGCTGGTTGAGAAAGAAGCGAATCCAATAAGAACAAGTAACCATTGCAGAGAGCTAGAACTCTCCCTCTTTCCTCGCCGAGTACAAAGATAGACTCAACAGGAGAAGGGCTCAGCGATACACTTGCGAGACGCGAGACGGTATTAGTTAAAGTGTCGAGAGATAGGAGAATCAGAGATCCGGAGTAGGTTCCGAGGTATACTAGGGTTTGAGAATCGGAGATAGGTGAGAGAGATAAAGCTCGGATCTTATCGTCGCCGCCGAGATCGAAACGAGCGGTGAGCTCCACAACTGCCCGAGATTTGGACATGACCTAAACCAGATATACGATGTACAATGGTAGTGATCGGATTTAAGTAGAAGAAAGACCGCGATTGAAAAACTCCGGTGATCAGTGTCGCCGCTTACCGGTAAAGTAAAGAGTCAGACACGTTCGAGTTATTTTGACTTACCATTACAGCTTAACAAACACTAAACGCTGTCGTTTAAAGCATCGTTCAATTATAATATTTGTTTTTGTTTTTTGAAGCCAAAAACTTAATTTTCAAGTTAAGCCCTAAACAAATCAAGTTCCTTAAAATGTTATTTTCTAAAAAAATTTTGTTTTTTTGTCTGAATTAATTGGTTGCAAAAAAATTTGATGCGAATATGCGATATAAATTCAATTTTCTTGAATTTTTGATTTGTAGTTTTTTCTGGAAGAAAACTAATTTTAATTTCGTGATCCTAAGAACAGATAGACACGTGGCGCTCTAGATCGCCAGAAGCCCATCCGAAAATACGATACTTGGCAAGAACAAAGCCGCGCCAATCCAAAAGCCCAAACTGAGATGGCACTGCTTCAATCCAATCTTCGTCTTCATCATCATCATCTCCATTAAAGCTGCTTAAGAATGCGCAGCCTCACTCTAGGTCTGACTCTCAGATCCTCCTCCTCCTCTTCTCTTCCATTCACCTGCAACTCCCGCTTCTGCTCTCCTCCTCCTCCTTCTTCGTCCTTTAGACTCTACAAACGATTCCATTTCCTTAAACCATGCTCTTCCCTAAAGCAAACCAAGAAGAAGAAGCAACAGTCTCTCCCATCTACCGCTCCGCCTCCTCAGAGTCTCCGGTGGTTCTTCAATTCTAAATCCACTAATGATGAAAACGACGAAGATGATGTTAAGTCTGAGAGCGATGATGATGGCGGATCGGAAGGTGATGCTGCTATTAAGGGTACTATCTTAGCCGGAGTTTTGTTGATTGGTACTGTTGGTGGATTCGCCGGCGTTGGATATGTCTACAGGGATCAGATCAATACTTTCCTTACTCAATTCTCCACTTACATCGAAGGTAACGATTCGATACATAGAAGCTAATAGAACTTAGTGAGAATAGACCTTTAGATATTGATGATGCATTTAGATAGAAGTAAGTTGATGGAGTTTTGTGTTCTTGATGAATCAAACAACAGGTTATGGTACGGCTGGGTATGCGTTATTCATTGCCGTCTATGCTGGGCTTGAGGCAAGCTTTTTTATACTTCTTCATCTGCTTTTGATGTTTTTTATACTCTTCATTGACCCCAGTTTCAAGGTTTTGTTTTTTGAATCATTTGTGTTAGATACTAGCCATTCCAGCTCTCCCATTGACGATGTCGGCTGGTCTTCTCTTCGGTCCACTCATTGGCACTATCATAGTTTCTATCAGTGGAACTGTAAGTTTATTCTTCCCAAGAACACAATCCTTAATCTCATCAAGTGACCTTCCCATGTTGATATATGTTATTTTGGTTTTCCTGTGTTAGATGGCTGCTAGTGTTGCTTTCTTAATTGCTAGATATTTTGCCCGAGAGCGCATCCTTAAGTTAGTTGAAGACAACAAGAAGTTCCTCGCCATTGATAAAGCGATTGGTGAAAATGGGTTTAGAGTTGTTACTCTCCTTCGGCTAAGCCCTCTACTTCCTTTCTCTCTTGGCAATTACCTGTACGGGTTGACGTCTGTGAAGTTTGTGCCTTATGTATTAGGAAGGTCTGTGTTCTTGCAACTTTGTTATACTTATTTCCCTATGATATCCGCTGTAGAAGCTTGATACTTGAGTTGTAGTAGTCAATTAGTTCCCAGCACTTAATGTCCACTTGGTGTTTACTCTCAAGCAATCTTGACCAGGAGTTGATTCAATTTGTTTTGCATTTGAGAACAAGATTTCAACTTGATAAGCTATAGTCTGAGTTTACATACTCATTCATGGATCATACTGTTTTTGCAGCTGGTTGGGTATGCTTCCAGGCTCTTGGGCTTATGTCAGCGCCGGGGCTTTTGGACGAGCAATCATTGTGAGTTCTGTTGTCTTTTTATCTAATCTCTATATCACTTTGACACAAAAAAATGAACTGTACAAAAACATGCCTATCTTCTCTCATTTCAAGCCTATGGTGTACAATAAGTTCATGTTGATCAGCACTTGTGTAGGGTAGAAAGCTAGCTAAAATCATCAGCTAAAAGTTTTGTTTTTGACTTAATGAAAAGGAGATCGATATCGAATGGTAAACATGTACTCAATACGAGGGAGGCTAGTCAACTTATGGAAGTTAACTTGAATTGTAGAAACTGTGTCTGATATCCTGTTGAATTGTGAATACATGGTGACTCTGGCAAGCATCATAAAATCATCAAATGACAATCTTCTGTCTATGTCGCTTCAGCAAGAAGAATCTAATGTTGGCTTGCCTGGAGGAAACGGCCAGCTTTTAACTCTCGGGGTGGGTCTGTTGGTTACTGCATTGGCTGGAACATATGTGACAAGCCTTGCAAAGGTAAACTCATACTTGTTTACTTCTTTTCTTTCTCTGTTCTGCGTTATATTTGCCTCCCACTTCTGATATCAAACCAACTGGTTCAAAGCTTCGTAGCATATAAGCTCAGAAAAGTCCCACATTTGGTTGAAACTTAAAAGATGTAAAGTGAAATGAATCTGTCTCATGTATATCTTTTACTTGCCGTGTGTTGCAGGATGCTATAAAGGATATTGATGATGATGAGAAGAGAGATGCAAAGTAGGAAACAAGCCAGCGATTGGATAATGGTTTTGACTCTCTAGGATTTGTAAAACGCCAACAGAGTATCATGTATCAACGTTAAATGTATTGCTCCATTATTGTTAATAGTTGATATATAATTCGAATCTTTTTTGTCCTTCAAATTTAAGCACCAATAATAAGTGAGAAAATGCTTTCTAGACAAAAAAAAGGAAAATGAGCCTCAGAAAATCAAATGTACTCGATAAAGTGAGCCTCAGCACACATTACAGCCAAATTCCCACCAAGAACGTAATTGATGATAAACAAAAAAAGTTTGAGATTTTATTTGGCAAAAGAATATAGCAAAGTAAAAAAGCCTCATCTGAGAGAGACTTAACAACTCAGAATCAATCCACCATCAGATTCACTTAGGCGCAGTAGATTCCTTCAAGTAGGCGATGAGATCAGCACGGTCTTGCGGCTTCTTTAGCCCAGGGAACACCATCTTGGTACCTGGTATGTACTGCATCATATAAAAAGGCCATCAATCTCAATGTTAACAACAACAACTCATGAAACAATCATGACATGATTATACAAACCTTCTTGGGGTTGAGCAAGTAATCGTACAAGGCCTTCTCTTCCCATTCCACAGCTTTGTTCTTGTTAGCAGCAGAGTAAGAGTAACCAGCAGTTGTACCAGATTGTCTTCCAAATAGACCGTTTAGATTGGGTCCTATATTAAAACAACAAGGTCAAGTGTTGAGCAACAATGTGACGCAAATCACATTCTACAAAAGCTACGAAAACAATAGAAACCATTGAGCAACAGTGTTTTCTAATTTCACGCAATTTCAAGAAAAAATGAGAATCTGTGACGCAACTAGCTCAAATCATTGTTGTATCATTACTTAGAATTCGAGAATCAAGTTCCACAAAAATGCGAAAAGTTGTATATAAAAACCTCAGAAATTCGTCACATGCATTGAGCTGAAGATTTAAGGATAAACACGAGTAAGACATCGAGGTTATTGGATCAGATCTATGATCTAATCGAAGAATCCGTTAACCAGATCACATCAGAGATTTTTGATTAACATGAACAAATCGATTATAAAGCGATGTAAAACAAAGGCCCGATAAAAATTCAGATAAATTGCGAAAATCAACCATAGAAATAGAATTCAAGAGTGAGAGAGATCGATGAGTGAAAACCTTGTTTGTGACCGGCGCCTGCTTCGACGGTGTGACACTGAGCACACTTGGTCCTGAAGATCTTCTCACCGGCCTTGGCGTTTCCTGGTGGTGCTTCATCAAACGACGCCATTTTTTTCGCTTGAGCTACGCGATCAGGAACAACAAGAGAAAATGATTACGGAACTCTCGTTTCTCTGGAGCTTGCCGAAGTTTCCTTAGGGTTTCACTGTGGAAAAAGTGACCTCTCTTAAAAAAGCAGTATCTCCAATCTTAATGGGCCCTTAATGGGTTTAGGTGGGCTCATATTTATTTCATATATAATGCTGTTTATGCTTGTTACTCATACTTGCGAAGGACCATCCCCTAGTTCATGTAAACTTATGTTTACAGGAAATCATGCAATTAAAACTTGTTGTATATAAGATTTATGTACAAATTGATTCTCCAGTTTGATAAAATATTTCTATCAGAATTTGATTCTTTATCCTACTTCTACAAGACGTTCTTCATCTGAACTTTGCTCCTGATTGATGACAGAATCATCGTTCATCGGCTTATTATTCTCTCCATCTAACTCCGAATCTGTTTCCATCAAAGCAAACTCATGAGCCTTTTGCACGCCCAAGTCACTCAGTAAAGTCTTCACCGTTACAAGCTTGCTCCAAGAACCAGTTACTGCATACATATCTGCAAGCAACATATAGTGACCTAAGTGTTCTGGCTTTGTTTCTAGTAGTAACTTATCTGCAGCCCACTCCCCAATGTTTGTGTTCCCGTGGATGAGGCACGCTTTCAGTAGAGTAGCACACATAGCACTTGATGGCTCGTAAGGTATTGTATGGAATATATCTCTGGCTTTATCCAGGTAACCTGCTCTGCAATAAAGATCAACCATACAAGAATAGTGTTCAAGGCGAAGGCGTATACCAAACACATGCTCCATCTTCGTAAACAACCAGTGTCCTTCACGCACTAAATTGGAATGGCTGCAAGCTGATAAAACTGCAACCATAGTTACATGATCAGGTTTGATACCGGATCTGTCCATATCCTTGAACCATGCCAATGCGACTTCTCCTTTACCCAGCCTGCCATATCCATCGATCAAAGAAGTGTATGTCACTTTGTCCCTCTTCCTCATCGAATCAAATACTCGCTTTGCAGCTATGATTTCACCGGATTTTGCATACATATCGACAAGGGAGTTCCACAGGATTAAACAGTCCTTGTAGCTTTGGCGTCTCAGGATGTAGCAGTGAAACTCTTTCCCATGTTGCAGGTTTCCCACCCGAGCAAAAAGAGGGAGAATGCTAGCAAGCGTAATGTGATTTGGGTGAAATCCAGAGAGCAACATCTCCTTGAGCAGGAAAGAGGTTTCTTCTGATCTCTCGTTGTATGCAAAACCGGAAATGATAGAATTCCATGTACTCAAACTATTTGCTTCAACCTGCTGAAACACTATAAACGCGTGCCTAAGATCACTGCATCTTGAGTACATTGTGATCAACGAATTCCGAACATTGTCAATATCATGGGAAAAACTACAACTACGGATCACAAGGCAATGAAATACTTTCCCCCACTTTAACGCTCCAATGTGTGAGCATGCCTTTAAACCATTAATCATAGCTACAGAACCTATTCTTACATTGCAATTTCTCATCCCAACAACACAATTCAAAGCCCCTATGTAATTTCCTGCCTCCAAACAACCTCCAGCTATTGTGTTCCAAGTTACAATACTCGCTTCGACACCAGAGAGATACATTCTATCAAGAAGCTTAAAAGCTTCCCCTAACTTTTCTTCTGAAGTATAACAGTTGATTATTGCATTCCATGAGACAGCATCCCTTTCAGACATCCTGTCAAACAATCTCCGAGCAACATCCACTTTACCAAATCTTTTATACATAGATATCAACGCGTTGCAGACATACAAGTTACACCTGTGAGAGCTAACCTCAATAGAGCCATGAACAACTCTCCCATATGCAAAATCCAGTAATGCTGCACAAGCCTTGATAACAGACGGGTAAGTAAATTCATCCGCTCTAATTCCTTTACTCATCATTCGCTTGTAAACAGAAACAGACTCCTGAAACCTTTTGTTCCTAATATACGAACCGATGAGCACATTCCACGGCAAGGGATGCAAAATCTCAGAGTTCTCAGTAATGGTCTGAGCTTCGTCAAGGAGATTAAAAGCAGAGTAGAAAGTGACCAACTTTGGGACCAAAACAGAGTCAAACTCCAAACCCGACGAGATACAATGAGCATGAAGTTGCTGGCCAGGAACAAACTCATTAAAACCCACACATGTAGATAGAAGAGAAGCTGATGAATACAAAACGAATTCATGAGAACCAGACTGGTAGCGAAGTAGAGAGAAAGTTCTGAAAGCTTCATATAATTGACCATGGGAAATGCAATGTCTAAATGAATTGAAAAGCACTTGTGGAACTGATTCATCATCATGGGTTTTGGAAGTTTCTGAGATGGGTCTCGGCAGCTGTTTCCACGATTGAGGAATAAACTTGCAAATTTCGGATACAGTGAGACCTCTGAGTATAGAGCGAGAAGGAGAAGACGGCATATACAGTAAGCTGCATATGATGGCAACGAATGGATTTTGATTATTGTTCCAAGACTAGTTTGATCCATCAAAGCGAAAGTTCAAGCAATTTTGCTTCTCCGTCTGAAAGTCAAAGGAAGAAAGGTGAGAAAGATAAAAAAAAAGTTTCGTTGAGGAATTTCATCGAACATGTGGTGAGCGAAACATACCGTATACAGACGAAACATGGAAGTATAAGTACATCTAGAGAAACATAAAAGAGATAAGACAGATGTCATGTAGGAAGAAAAAGGAAAGAAGACAGTGATTCGGAGACAGTATCGACGGAACCGGACGAAGCGAAAGTAGGAGTAGCCGCGCGTGAAGGTTATGTAGAAAGAGACTCCTTTTTGACATTTATTCAATGTTCTGGCATGTGCTCAGATGATTTGGGCCGCTTGTTTAGATTTGTCCACTTCCAGACCCATTGCAATTGTAACCCATTTTAGCCCACTAAAATCTGACTGTAACAACTTTATAAATTTATGGTTTTTTCAAAATATTACCAAGGTTAAATAAATCGTGTTAGATGAAGTTGGCACCAGTTTTTGATATTACAAAATGAGGTCACTAGTATTTTTTTTATAAGAACTTATAATAAGTAATTTATTAATTGCATTATTTCATTAATATTGATTTTATATATACTGATACACTAGGGTTTTTATAAACATTTAAATTGTCTAAAATCGCATAGACCAACCGAGTAGGTGTGAATATTTATTGTCAGATATCAATAATCTGCTAGACGTTTCTAAAAACATCTCTAATCGTAACTTACCAAGTTACCTTTGAGGTTTCTTCTAAATGAGTCGGTGACTATGATAAGACGGTGTATCACATCACAATCAACTCCCAAATGTCAGTGTCGAGAAAAACCTAATCAAGTATCAACTACAAAGAATTGGTTATGCATCCGAAGGATGAAAACACATTAAATACATTATGAGACTGGGTTTCTCCGTGGATGATTCGTGTTTTGGATGTGGTTGTGTGTGAACTAAAATTTGACAACCATGTACATGAGTCAGCAGACACAGAAGAAGACAAAAAATAACTTTTTCCAGTTAGTTTGGGCTGTTGTGTCTGTGTGTTGTCCGTGGAGAATCATTAAGTCATTACAGATCTTTGGTCAAATGCCAAAAATAAAGGACCCCCTTTAGACGGTGCTCATGTCACGCATGACGCAATTTGTAACCAAAAAAGGCAAAGAAAGTCTTTCTTTATCCCACGTGGTTTAACCATCGACGACGACGTTTTCACATTCTTCATCGGTGGAGTTTGAATCGACTTTTGTGTTTTTCACTGCTTTTCTCTATACTATTATGTCATCACCTATTTTACAGATTTTTATGAAACGAAATAGAGGATATATAGTAGTATAAAATTCTAGATTTCGACTTAAGACTTTTTCATATAAAAAAAAATGAAAAACCTATAAATTAAGGTAACCTAACTATGATATACCAAAGCAACAACAACAAAAAATAAAGATTAATTTTCTATTTTAAAAAAACAAAAAATATCATTTATTTTGAAACCAAACAGAACGGTATATATACCACTTGTTTTATAGAAATGACTCTTACTTTCTAAATACATTGAATTTACTGTTAGACACAGCAAAAAAAAAAGTTACAACTTGAAAGAAAAAAAAATCGACTAGTCAGGCACATGTCAAATTGGTACCACTAAAAAAATGGGTCATACTTTGACCAGTTGATTTTTTCCTCGAGAATTAACTAGTTTTATAATTGGTCAACTTCATTCTCATTCTTGATTCATATTAAAAAATATTATATAATATTTTGACTTTCACTAAACTTCAACGTATAAATAGTCTTTGTATCTTCATATTCAAACATAAACAACACTCAAAAGTCTCTTCTTCTTCTTCTTCTTCTTCACATCGATCATCATACAACAACAAAAAATGGATTACAGAGAATCCACCGGTGAAAGTCAGTCAAAGTACAAAGGAATCCGTCGTCGGAAATGGGGCAAATGGGTATCAGAGATTAGAGTTCCGGGAACTCGTGACCGTCTCTGGTTAGGTTCATTCTCAACAGCAGAAGGTGCCGCCGTAGCACACGACGTTGCTTTCTTCTGTTTACACCAACCTGATTCTTTAGAATCTCTCAATTTCCCTCATTTGCTTAATCCTTCACTCGTTTCCAGAACTTCTCCGAGATCTATCCAGCAAGCTGCTTCTAACGCCGGCATGGCCATTGACGCCGGAATCGTCCACAGTACCAGCGTGAACTCTGGATGCGGAGATACGACGACGTATTACGAGAATGGAGCTGATCAAGTGGAGCCGTTGAATATTTCAGTGTATGATTATCTGGGCGGCCACGATCACGTTTGATTTATCTCGACGGTCATGATCACGTTTGATCTTCTTTTGAGTAAGATTTTGTACCATAATCAAAACAGGTGTGGTGCTAAAATCTTACTCAAAACAAGATTAGGTACCACAGAGAAACAATCAAATGGTTGTGAATATACATTATAAGGTTTTGATTAATGTTTGTTTCACTGATTTAGTGAAGTTTGGTCCATTGTATACAAATCTATTCAAGAAACCTAGCGCGAGATCATGTTTCGTGATTGAAGATTGAGATTTTTAAGTATTCGTAATATTTTTGTAAAATACAAATATGTTTCTGATCAGCTATTATTCGATACGAAATACATGGGCGAAAGCAGGCGTCCTAATTGTGATGCTTTCGCCCAGTGAAAGACTCCGACAAATCTACAAGAGTTCCTCCAAGTACCTTATAGCTTAAGTCACTGATTTCTCTCTCAAGTGTCATTTGTAAAGTCTCTGCTTATTGAATGTTTCTCTTCTTCAATCATTCCATCAAGATTGTCCGCCAAATTGCTTTTGGAGATCCGTGAAGGATACGGTGGCTGAACCTCTTCGTTTGGCCTGCGGGTGAGACGAATGTTCTCTCCATCCTGTCATGTAAATCACCTACACAAGAATGCCAAACGATATATACTTTAGGCCTCAAATGTTGTTAATTTCACTTGTAGTATTTAGCATAAAATTGTTTTAATCATGGATTGTAGCAAAACAACTTGAATAATGAAGCTAGGTTATGGGTTTTTTTCACTGTTGAGTTAGTTCTGAACTATTATGGACAGACCTGAAAAGTAGCGGGTATAGTGCCGTCCTCTGTGGCAAACATGGAGTCATATATGGCTGCCGTGGCAACAGCAGTTTCACGATTCAAAATCTTGTTTCTCTCGAGAAGAGCATTGGTTTCACCCATCGCACGAAGATGCTCTATAAGATCCATCGCTGAGTAGAAAGATATAAACGAGAAGGCAAATCAGAAATAATTCTTGGAAGATACACGTTGTTGCAAACGATGAAGTAGGAAAAAAGTGGAACAGTTTACCTCTCTTGTATTTAACTACATATTCATCAACATCAACACCAGGAAGACTAAAACCCGCCCTGGTCAACAGATTCCCTGCGTCCCTAACCTGAAAAAGAAAAGAGAAGCCATGTTCTTTCACCTCAGTACTAGAAATCAACTTGATCTTGCTAAGATATTCACACACACCTGTGCCAAAGGTGATAGCCGAGGACTAATCCCTCCTTCCCGCTCCATGTGAGCCAAAGTGCATGCTATTCTCAGCTCCCTTGTAAATAATTTCAATACGTAAAGGCTAATCAGAAACATGATATGGAATAAGAGACTCTACATTGAGTATTGATTTGAAATGAAAGAGAGGACAAACTTTAAGGTTTCTCCACCAAGAATTGCTGCTAAAAATAAGCCATCCGGCTTCAGTGCTAGCTTGCACTGCAGTTATTACAATCCAAAACCAACACATTATAAATATTTTCTCATAGGACAAACCAATTCACATACACCAACAAAAAGCAACGAAAACGAGAAAACCTGTATCATGGATCCAGGAAGATCATTTGTCCAGTGAAGCCCCAACGAACTAATGATCAAATCAACCGAACTTCACATACAACATATTTGACAAGATATTAGTAGGTAATAGAACTCTAGTGAGTCGCAGCAAGGGGAAAAAAACAAAGAAAAACAGGTTTTACAATAACGTCCTTGTTACCTCTCTTTGACTGGCAGAAACTCTTCATCACCAACAAAGTAAGAGGTTTCAATGGAGTTATCGAGTGAATCGTCTTGAGCATCTCTACATGACTTAATCATGTCATATGAAGTATCCATCATGATAAGCTTCTCAATCCCACCTGTGCAACAAAGCCAAAAATCATCATCAACAACACTCAAAATGCAGAACCAGAACAGTCAAGAGAGAGATAAACTAACCGCGACCACGTAGTAATCTCTTAACAGCACCAAGAGATCCTCCCAAACAAAATGCAGTGGGAAAACTCTTCTTACAATCCTTAAGAAAGAGCAAAAACAATATTTACTAAGCTTGATTGAAATCGAGAAATTTAGCCCCAAGAGAAGCTAAATTGCTCTCTCAATGGCGAGCATGCATCAAACAAAAGAGTACCTCTAAGCGATCAAGTAGATTATCTGCAACAGCGTCAACAAAAGAATCGTTTTTTTGGCGAGAAAGCCACGCCGCTCGATCACGCTGCAAATCAATCGAACACACAAATTATAAGAACTCGAAATCTGGATTAATAATAAGAGAGAGAGGCAAATGTAAGATGAATTCGAACACTACACATGTATTCGCTTGAGGTCTCGGTCAAAGATCTTGACTTTGGAGCTGTTCTGCTGAAACTCACCGTCACCGCCATAAGCACCTTCCGTAGAGAAGGAGAGAGATGCGAGAAATGTATGAGCTTGCTTCGTAGATTTCTCGGGTACTCGTTTTAGGAGACCAATTCTTCCGTACAGTGAATTGATCCTCCGCATCTCTATCTCTCTATCTCTGGTTCTTAGCTGCACCGGAATTGGTCGGACGGAGGTTCTGGGTTTGGTTTGAAGAAGAGACGGTAGATTTCTCTGTCTTGTATTCTTTCATTTTGATCCCTGAAGTTTATCTATATTCTATAATGTTTCCCTATTGTTTTTAATTTTACGTTTTAACCCCTATGTTGTCATTAGAATCAGATGGATTATCAACTTTCTCTGGCAAAACTGTTTACGCCTCCAAGATGGTTAAGTACTTGCAACCAGAAACGCTATGGAAGCTGGTAATTGGTAAACAATTAATACAACAGAGGACTCAAGATTCTTTGTAAAGTCCATTAAATGTTTACATGATTGATCAGTTCCTTAAGGACAATGTGAACGATAGAACTAACGAACATGGTGGATCGTTGCGAAACCATTGCAGATTCGCTTTGCAGTTAGTGGACTAGTTATATAAGCATTCTAGTTTTGTTGTACACGTACGTAATGTGGTTGAGAGCGTTACAAGAACAAGAGTTATTGCCACTCTCTTCCACTTTGCATCGATTTGGATGTTGTCTTATCGTTTTTAGAAAACAGAAACCCGGAACAAGTTGCCACTCAAAACAAAGGGAATAATGTACAAGCCAAAACCTTGAAGAGAACTTTTGTAATAACAGATACACTTTAAATATATGAGCAATGCACACAAGACATGAGTAAAGAGTGATACCGATGATTTCTGAATTTACATGATCACACACGAACATGTTCTTTGTCGTCCTACCTCCCATTCTTCATCTGATAATCCCATCTCACTGCAACCAAAATCAAGTTTGTTTCTTGGAAGTTAATAACAAACCGTGGGAGGATCACAAAGAAAAGGAAACACAGCTAAATGTCTCTACAAAACCATGATGTGTAACAAAGAATATATATATGTAGTGAGTTTGCCGGGCACTACGCACATGTGAAACTCTGAAATCTAAATGAATTAAAGGATATCCATTTTGAGCAATAGGGGTTAAAGCTCAAGACTAACATTCCTATTTGCATAAAACAATGGATCTAATTATACAAGCTCAAGATTCACAACAAGGATCCTATTGGCATAAAACAATGGATCTACTTAAATTAACTCGTATTGGGATTTAAGCAACTCAATAAGAGGAAAACATATCACACGTACCTCGGCTCAAATTCTCTAACTTGAGTGAGTTCACTACCACAAGCATCAGGCCACTGAACTTTCCGCCTTGCCATGTCACCAGTGAGATCGCTACCATCCACACTCAACGTCTCGTATTCTTTTATATCTTCTAGAGAGCGTGATTCCGCAACAGAGGGCCTCTTCAAGCTACTCCTCAACGAGAGTTTGAAAGCTTCTTTGCTGCTGCCATTATCAGCTTCACTTATTTGGTCTTTACCCTTTTCAGAAACAACAACAACAGACTCTGGTGATGATATTTCACGATGCTGCTGCTGCACAGGTTCAACTTTAAGAGGAGAAGGGGTCTCAAGTCCCGCGGAAGCGCCACCAAAACAACTGAAGGAAGCAGCGCAACCGCGGGAAACTCGGTTCTTAATAGAATCCAGCTGAAGAACAGGGTCAGCCTCAGGCTCTTGGTCAACCACCTGGTAGTGATTCCACGGGACAACTCTCATGGGCCTATCTACGTCTTTATCACCAGAGAAAAGAAGGGTCAATCCCTTACTATACCCAGACGCGGACGCTGAGAATAAACCCCCTCCTTCTACTGCCAGTAACATTAGTTGCTCTATTCATCTGACGTACATTAAAACCCTGACAATATCCCCCTCCCTTCCTGCTCACCACCGAGCACCAAATATAGCCACAGATTCAGATTCAAGACACCTGAAGCTAACAAAGACAAAAATCAAACTACAATAGCTGAAAATTCACAGTTATAGCATTGACACATACAACATCTTACTTGCTAAATTGACTGGAACCACCACTAAGTGAAGAAAAAAAAGTTTAGAGGATCTTAAATAAATCACTTAAACTCAAAAGCATGGATCAACTTCAATCATGGAGGAGATCTAAAACGCAAAAAAAGAGGGAAAAAAAACAAAAAACAAAATCTTAGTAGAGATAGTGTAACGAAACGAAATGAGATTGGATCTGTAGCCGTAAATTTCTTCAGATATAGAACACTAGTGAATTGATAAAGAGAAGAGATTATATTAGAAGATCTACAAAGCCATTTTCGAATCATGAGCAAACAACTGAACAAGAGTTTAAACATGCATAAGCTACTTCAAGCCACCGAAAGAATACGAATCTCAATTCAAACCTCGTCTTCTTCATCGCTACTACTCTTTGCTGGATTTTTTTCTCGGGAAAAATCGAAAAAAAAAAAAGTGAATTCACGCACCTGAGAGATCAGCTCGGGAAGAGAATCGATTACTTTTTGGTCAGCGCCGGTGGTTACGATCGTCGCTTTCTCGTTCGCGTGAATCAAGAGGCGATGAGAAAGAGAACAAGTGAAGAAGAAGGAGAGAGTAACATGAAAAATTAAAATGATCAATTAAGTTCAGTAAAGTTACTGATAGTGATTAAAACTGATAACGATGTATTTGCGCATTATAGAGACAGCCGCTTGTGACACTTAAAAGTTTTCTCTAATTATATAATTCTTGCGTATGGAGGAGTGTGCTATTATTAACTTTGTTTAAAGCAGATTTTGAGAGAAGAGAATGTAATAAATAGAGACTAGTTTTTGGATTCAATTATATATTGTAAAAGCTAAGACCGTCTTTTGATGAAACAACATCTCTTAAACTATCTCTTCTGCAAAAAACAACAATACAAAAAAAACAAAACAAAGCCATTGAACCAAGCTCAAACTCTTTTTAACGCTTCTTGGAAACACCAACAGTCTTTCCACGGCGTCCGGTGGTTTTGGTGTGCTGTCCACGTACACGGAGACCCCAGTAGTGCCTCAGACCACGATGGTTTCTGTTTACATTACAGTGACAATCTCAGTCAGTACAAACAAAGTTCTATATCGATTATCAGAACAACAAGAGAGAAACAAAGGATGCATCAGTAAATCATTACACTACAGATTAGGTTTTGTTGCCGAAAATGAGTGTATACATGATTTAACACAAGAGTTGTGTACTTAGCTTCTTCCATATAGAAAGTTATGATGGGCATCATTATACTATTAACATGGTATCTAAAAACTACAGAGGAGAGTGTCTGTATGTGTTGTTTGTTACCTGATCTTCTTGAGACGCTCAAGATCATCTCTCAACTTCATGTCAAGAGCATTGGAAACAACTTGGGAGTATTTCCCATCCTTGTAATCCTTTTGTCTGTTAAGAAACCAGTCTGGGATCTTGAACTGGCGAGGGTTAGCAACGATTGTCATGAGGTTATCAATCTCAGCAGCACTTAGTTCTCCAGCCCTGAATATACCAGCAAAGGAAAAAACATTTAAAAACACACACTAGACCAAACTTCTTCAAGAATATCAATCTAGAGAAGTTCTATGTGCAAAGAAAACCTAAATATCTGATTTCCTAGAAATCAATCAAACCAGATCGAGCAGGTACAATTCTAGTCAAAGAGCTACATTTTCTACTAACATCCAAAACCTCGCAAGATTCATAATCCTTATCCATAGAATTCCTAAGTAACTGAAAGTATTAAGAACCAAGCTAAGAAACAAACCTCTTGTTCATGTCAACATCAGCCTTCTTGCACACAATGTTAGCCAATCGCCTTCCAATACCCTTGATTGAGGTCAAAGCAAACATAATTTTTTGCTTCCCATCGACATTAGTATTGAGCACACGCAGAATATGCTGAAACTCCTCGTTCGCAACTAGAGACTACACACACACGAATACGAAAAAAAAAAAAACAGATCCGTCAGTCGCAAATCGTGTAAGGGAATACAAAAAACATTTGAGCTTAAAACTCCAATCCCAAAACCAGCAATGAAAAACGAGCGATACGCAAAATGAAGCACGAGCAATTGGAGAACCAGACAAGAGTTGAAGAACGATAATCGTACCATTTTTGGATGCCGAGAAAGATCGCGAGAGGAGGATTAAGCTCTTTTACCAGACTCTGGAGGCGCCACCACAGCTTAAGCTCAGGTCTGTTATAAGCGGCATATTTAGGGTTTTCCAACCTAATATGAAGCTCCTGTAGTTAATTACTAATTTACCCTTTAATGTTTTTTTTGGAGGAAAAAGATTAAAATACTATAAATTATCTTTTGCAATATTAATTTTTGCTGTTTTAAGAGTATTCGGAAATAAGTAAATTTGTAAATTTTTCACTTCTATACATTACGATTTAGAATCCACTGAAGACTAAACACCAGACGCACAAAAAAAAAGATTGAGCTACTTCGTCATTTAAAATGTACAGAGAAGAGGTTGAGTTATATAAGACACCGAGCGAGAGCAAATCCAACGCCGGTGGGAGTGATTGCGTCAGTCACTCATCATTACAACATTACATACAACAAACTATATATATATTCTTCTTGGTCTACGTCCAAATGTTTTGTCTAGAGAACTAAAATTTACCAAAAACAAAAGTGGGTGCTCGTTATTGGGACAAGGATATAGTACAGCCGAGTTCCCGAGCCGCAGTGTCGAGAAACTGAGTAGGCATAGTTGTGGAGAGCAAGCTGTGAGCTTCCCAGTTTAAACAGTTTTGGATATCGGCTTTCCAGTCTATTGAGGCGGCGTTGAAGAATCGATAGGACGGACTATTCATTCCGTTCTTCTCTGTTGTTGGCAGTTTTGGAGTTACTTTGATGGGTATGGAGCTTTGGTTCATGATATCACGTAGTACTGACGTGCTTAAGGCACGTACGTGTGCACTTGGGTGTGAAAGGCACCGTATTGTTGCTGGTAGACGACACTGCATAGAAGCAAAAAGATGTGAACAAGGTTAAGCACTTTGGTAACTGGACCTACTACTGATCATCTACAATCGACGCAGGAAACCATAGGCTCTGTTCGATTCTGCTTTTACCTTCAATAGATTGGATAAACCGTCGACCACTGCTAGTCCAGATGGCCCCCAAGCTAGCACCGGCTGTATTGCTCTTGCCGTGGCTTCAAGTAGCTGCAAAAGTTTAAAATACAGTGGAATCAGAAAATGATTATTACTCTAGCCCGAAGAAGGGCATTGAAGAGCAATCTATAACAGTGCAGTACCTCAAGTTGAGGTAATGTACAAGCTTCTCCATCAACAAGCATTCCATCAGTTGCCCGCAGAAGAAGATCTGATGCACTTGCGAGAATCACCAGTGACTCAGGCCTGTCATGATTGCGCATGAGTTCCACCAACACTTTGACTATCCGTTGGTTGATTTTCCACATTTTTTGGCCTTCTTCATCATCTTTGGCGATCCAAGGCTGCAACTCCCTTTCAGCCTGTAAATAACACAAGACCATTTCAGACAATAGAGCATTAGAGTAAATCCTTCAACATATGAGCTTGAAACAAGCCATTATTTTACACAGATTTTTTCTTCCTTATTTCCTATCCTTGGCATATTAAAACAAGTGTTGCATATAAATTCCAAGCTTAATTTTTATAAATTCATGAGAGATCAAATGAGTGAACCAAGCATTATAAAACATTAACACAGGCCATAGGTTTTCCGCAGTTTAATCTTTACACAGGTGTTGCATTCCTGACAAATGAAATAAAAAGTCAAAGAGTAATTTGGACCTGAAGGACAACTGCTGCTGCTGCTTTCGCTGGCGTTGCAGATACGACATTGCATAGCGCATCAACAACCTGATATATAAAAAATATGATCAGTGTATGAAGTCGAGCGACTTAATTGGATTAGTAAAGAACTACCAAGGAAACTGTAAGCGAGCTGGGAAATAGAAGTGCTGAGGTTTACCTGTCTCCATCCTTGTTGCGCAGAGGTGCTTTCTGCGGTGGGCTGGATTTCAGGAGCAGCAATCAGTTTGTGCCATAACAGTGAAACAACGGAGAAAGACAGCTCCGGTTTCTCTGCAAGCACTGACCTCAAAAGCTTTTGTGTACCACAATAGAACCCTGCGAGTCTATCAGCTGTGAGGAAATTCGCAAGATCAGAAGCATCCAAGAGGAAATCTTTGATACCCTTCTCTGAGGGTCTCCCTGAGCCTTCATCTGAATGTCTAGCATACTTATGGTTTCCTCTTGGATTCATTTCAGTCCTTGAGGCGGATGTCACCGCTGTATCAAAGCATGTGGTGCTTGCACATGTGTTCTCTTGTTTCCAGTTTAAACAGGTCACAGAATCCTTCTGAACCGGTGTATTCTTAAGGTAGGCTTCCAAGGGTTCAGCTTTGTCAACAATGGAGGCAACAACTTTGCTGTGAACATCTATGAGGTTATATAATGATGATGCTCTTTTATGAATTTCCTTATCCCACTTACATCTCATCAACCCAGACAATGCATGCGTCAAGGCCTTTGAACGTCTGAACAGTTCGGAAATATGAGCTGCAACCATGGCCGCAGCAACTATCTCACTAGAACTGTAACTCCATGGAGTCCCCACAGAAGATGGTTTTAATGAAAAGAGTGCCTCTAGGATTGCCAAAATTCGGCGCGTATGACTAATTGCCGAGTCAATCCCAGCTCCATACTCTTTAGATGACCCATTTATCTTTACAGGCTTTGTAATAGTTCCAGCCACGGCAGAATTGGAAAAGTTCCCCCCACCAGAGATCATAGGATACAGCTGAACCTCACAGGCAAGAGCACAAACAGCAGCAAGAACGTATGAATCAAATGCTGCCACAGGTCCCTGTCCCTTGACATTCCTACTTTTACGGTTAGCAGTTTGATTGTTAGATACAGGTTGATTCGCCTCAATATTTTCAGTAGTACTAGCATATTCACTTCTCGGTCTCTTGCTACCACTAGACTGTGCTTCATGGCTAACACATACAGTCAACACAACAAAAAGTAGGCGTGAAGCTAATTCCACACCAGCGCATGATTCTAAAAAGAGAGCATGGACCATAGCACGAAGCTCAGACATAGCAAGATTTTTGGTCGCTGATCTTGTGGTAAAACTCGATCTAGCTTTTCTGGTTAGTTCCCTGGAAGATTCAGGCGGAAAAGTTCTACTGAGTATTGTTTCCACAGTGGCAACAAATATTTTCATCAAGCATGCTTCCGAAGGACTCCCCCGTGGAAGATATTCAAGTACTTTGAGGAGTGGAATGTATAAATTCCATGACAAGATAGGAGGTTGCAGTGGGGTAGCAACTATGATTTCGGGAAGATCAACCGCCGAAGAATTTAAAGGGATCAAACCATAAGCAGCTTCCCATATAGTGCAAATTCTCCACTCAACTTCAGGACCATGAGCACAAAGCATTGAGGCAATTCCTTGGGCAGTGGCTTCAATGGTTGCTTCTGCTGCAGGAACTTCTATCTGTTGAGATGAAATGAGTCAGTTTCAATATAATTTTCTAGTAGAATGCCAATCGCATATCAGAGATGGAATAGCAGAAAAATATAAAGAGGAACCATGCCTGTTTTCTGTAATTTGAACTGTAGCCACCAATAGGCGCGTGCTGAATTTCTACTCCCTCAACTTGACTTAGCGGAGGAAAAAGCAGTGCCGGCTGTGAGAGTATGCGGAAAAGCAAAGCGGCTGCAGCATCAGCAGCAACACCTGCCCTCATAGACATAGCAATTCCTATAGCCCGCAAGAAGTGCAAATGCATCCAGTTCCTGGGTAGCTGCACCAAGAAAAAGAATGTGATCAAAGCTGATTTCTTTGATGACATACCAAAGCTGACTTTTTTTATAACAAGGGACACAATTAGCTTTCTGGAGGGTAATTAAGAGATTCATATTACGCTTACCCTTACACCAGATGCATAATCTTCAGCAGCTCGAAGGAGTTCCACAAGCTGTACAGCAGCATCAAGTGCATCTGGAGCCCACGACGGTGGTGCTTCTAAGAGTCCAAGAAGAAGTCTCTGCGTAGCACTTGGAGTTGCAATGGCATAGTATCTGACAGTATAACAGGAAAGTGAGAAAACAATTCTGATCTAGGGATTCGAGGAAGCACAACCTTAAAACTAGCAACAGACTACTACCAATAAACCCTAATTGAAAGGGTAAGCCCAGAAACAATACCTATGAAACAAACGTGCATATGGTTCAAGAGCTGGAAGGCCAGCAACTAGATGCTCATCTAAGGATGTCGTTGGCGGAGGAAGAAGAAGTGCAGGGACAGCGACCGCTGTCAGCGTAGCAGTCTCATATCGAGCAACTTCATCATCACAAACACTCAGTATGACACCAGCTCCATTAGCAACAGCCCATCTTGGGGTTGAAGGCATCAGTTGAGGATGTTTACCAGATCCTCGAGAAGCTGCCAAAGTAGGACAACATGAAAGTTATAGGAAGCAACTCAAAACACATTCTATAGCCACAGGTGATGGATACACATTTATGAACGAAGTGATAGAACAACTCTATTGATCAGAATTATCATCAAAATCCAGTTCCAGGGGATATTAACATGGAATTCTTGAACTCACCAATGGTTGGCGGCTTGAGCTCTCCAGCAGCATATTTACCCATTACACCACTACACCTGTAAATAATAAGCAACATTTTTAGTTGTCAGTAAGCTTAATCCACTACAGAACCTCAATACATAGACCTCAGCAGAGAGACCAAAATAAAAGAAGGAGGCCGGCGCATGAACACATAGAAGCATCAGTAACAGAGTCTACTTACCATCGGAAATAGTCACTTCTTATACCAAGAGGAGCAGCAAGTAGTATATCACTGATCCATGGAGACAAAGGCCTTAAAGGTTTCCTTTCATGCTGTGTTGGTGATCCAGCCTTAGGCTCTGAAGTCGGAGAACCACTAGTTGTAGCTTTGCTCAGACAATTTCTCTCTGTATCTCCATTTTGCTGCTCAGTTTTATAAATGGGACGGTTGTAATGAGTCAAAATGCGAAGGATTTCTCCACATGCCAAAGCCCATTGCTCCGAATAGTCATTCTGTTAGGATAGTGAACATGTTAGCACAAAATGGTATAGGTTACACCAAATCAGTAAGCATGATACTAGACAGCTATTATATACCTCACTACTTGGGCAAACTAAAGATATGAAAGAGGCAAACGGATGAGCTTCCTTGCTGTACACCAACGAGCCATCAATAAGACATGAAATGATTGGAAGAATGACTGCATGACCATGCTCCGGATGATGAAGGACAAACATCGCTGTTTCATCAGAAAACGAAAATCAGATAGACATTCACACACAAAAAGAGAAGTGTGGATCATAAATGTTGATCATACCCAGCACATCGTCTAAAAGTCGCTTCTCAGTTGATGGATACTGATGCCGGACCAACTGATACAGATAAATTATACATGAATCAAAACGTCACTACTAAGAGAATACTCTTATTAAACTCATTAGGTATCAAGTACCTCAGCAATGTCATCTGGGAATTGCTCTGATGTAAATTGACCAAAATATTCAACATAAGCAACGACTTGATCCTTATGTTGTTGAGGATCTCGTGGCGGAGGCCATAACAAGGAAGAGAACTGAAGACCATCGATCCATCTCTCAGATGAAGATGAACTAGCCATCCAGGAACCGAAACTAAACCCCAACTAGATGAACGAACAATCTAACTAACACCTTTCTTCTACTATCAATCGAGAATCAATACGACGTAGTGTTAACATTCGCCAGCAAGAACAATCACTATACACATCTCCCAGATTCTTTTAAATCCTTTTTATACTAATCAACACACTGTACACTAAATCGAAGCTGAATCAAACAGCTAAACCCTGTAACAACAATTCAGAAGAACAAAATCTCAATCAGATAAGATGTCAAATCAAACAACAAATCTAAGCTGAGAAAACAAAAAATGCTAGTAGAAACAGTGATTTACCAAGAACTTATTTAAAAAAAAAAGACATCAAATGATTCGGGAAAAAATCTCATCTGAGAATCAATCAACCAAAAACCACGAAAAAGGTAGTAGAAGAAAGACCTGAAAGTAAATATGTCTTCCTATGAGTTTGTTGGTTGGTTATCTCTACTCTTGCTTTTTTTTGGCTTTGAGGATATTTTTGAGAGATCGACGAATATCGGAGAAAAAAAGAATACATACACAGAAGAAGAGATTGTGGTGGCCTTAGGAGAGAGAGAGAGAAAAAAGAGATTTGGAGGCTTCTCCACTCGGTTTAAGATTTCCCGTCTGCTTACGTGTCATCGATATTTCCTTGCCTTTGCCACCACCTTTATGCGCCATTACCATATAACCATCATCATCCCACATACATCTCCACCCATACCATGGTTAAAAAATTTACCATATTTTTGTTACATTTTTTAAGCATATATATATGAAATTTTATTTTAAAAAATTTTACTGGTAGTTTATGTTAGTGTTGTTTTGGAATCACAATGCGAATTCAAATTCGTATATTGTATGTTACAATCACCAAGAAAAATGTTTGCCAATTTAAGTAATTAATTTTAATCCTAATAAATAAATTTTGTAAACTCAGATTTACTCCAAAATTCTGTCTATTTTTAACCATGAGCTAAGTTTAAAATCTACTTAAACATATAATTATATCAATAATATTTGGCTGTTTTAAAATAAACCATTACATTCACAGTATGGCATATATTGGTAAAGAATTTGTACAAGTAATCAGAGAGATTATTTTATTTCAAGGTTTGGTGGTCATGATTGTATTATTGAGTTATTAATTTAAGTATATAACATCTCTCATGTGATTGCCTAATTAATTAATAGTTTCATTACACAAAAAAAAAGCTAGTGACATATGTCCACAGATATTTTGAGGGGAGCTAAGTTCAGATGCTACGAGATGTTACGTACACCTTCGAATTATCCACCGTTGATTCAAGCCCACTCAACAAATTCCTTTAAGAGATTTCGGGCAGCTAGCCCAGAATAGTTTCGAGCCGTTCGATGGTTGTAGATAAACGGGCAGCTTTTGAGGAACAGCCCGTTGAGAAAATATCTAAATGGGCCTCACACATCTTTTAAGATATTTTAAAATCTTACCACTTGTCTCTACTGTACCACATAAACAAGTAGCACAATAAAATGATGACGTGTACCAATCAGAGTGGAGCAAGAGATCTGTGGACGTTGATCACTCGCCAAATAAGAGACGTGGCGCAATAAGATGTGAGCAATATATTGTAATGATCTCCATACGATTCGTGATTGTGTGGTCCACTTCTGTCTGGATGGCTCTTGTCTGAAGAATACTCCATGGTAACATAACTGGGCTTTGGTCATGTACCATGTGATGTGATGGGCTCAAACCTTACGTGGAGTTATGTAACTGGGCTAAATTGTAATTTTAATTTTTCAGTAATTGCTTGTAATACAAATATATTTTTTGATATCAAATTGTAATTTTGAGGAGAACTTACTATTATTAATGAAGATGATAAAATGTTACATTAATGTATCATTCTAATCATAGTAAATATATTAAGAATTACCTCAATTTTTTGGTTTATGATTTACCAATTAGGGAAAACATTAATTTTAATAAAAGCTACTTTGCCTACCTCTTTTTTTTTTGTTAATATATCATTTTAATAACAAGCTTTTATTAAAGTAATATTATGGTGGAGAAATTTTTATAAAATTCTAAAACTTTTTGAAAAGGCGTATTCTCAAATTGTAGGCATTTCAGTTGATATATTATAAGTTTAAGTTATAGTCCAACGAATTATTTCTTTTGTGGTTTAGCAAACGAGATGTTCATCATTACCCATTTCATTGTCAACAAAACCTTTAGAAAATGATATTAGTTATCTTCAAGTATGACTATTATAAATTTATACAGTACAATATACTTTTTTCACAGAAGGACCGTGACATCAATCAATTTAGTATAAGAAAAATCAAATGGAAAAAAAAAAAAAAAA
>Ga0041059_1000144_pt1 | contig 43503 bp, 38 predicted proteins | sample AraColnosormetaG_FD_56232 | JGI IMG/M metagenome (GOLD analysis project Ga0041059, IMG submission 56232) | Arabidopsis roots microbial communities from North Carolina, USA - Col MF nosort | ecosystem: Host-associated > Plants > Roots > Unclassified | place: USA: North Carolina | collected...
AAAAAAAAAAAAAAAAAAGACAAGATGTGAAACGACGCATTTACCCTTAGGAAGCCAAACATCGAAAATAGAAACCGCTTTTTTCTTTATTTTTTTTCTTAAAGTCAATCAGTAAAACAAAAACTGCCATTACCCATAATACCAACTACACTTTCACAGCCAAGTGTCTATAAATACAGAGCATAATTACACCATCTTTCCTTACAACACAATCTCACAACAATTACACACTAAACAAAATTCAATTTTGCATCTCCATTTCTCGAGAAACTTTCGTTTTCGTAGACTTATAAAACCATGGGTCATGGCACTAACAGAGTAGAAGACATGGCGTCACCAAACAATGGAACCGCAGGAGAAACGGTCGTGGAGATACACAGCGTTTGTCTACCGCCGAAGAAAACAGCGTTTCAGAAACTGAAAAAACGCGTTGGGGACGTGTTCTTCCCTGATGATCCGTTACAGAGGTTTAGGAACCAAACATGGAGAAACAGAGTGATTCTAGGTCTTCAAAGCTTGTTCCCGATATTCACATGGGGTTCTCAGTACGATCTCAAGCTTCTTAGGTCCGATGTTATCTCTGGTCTCACCATTGCCAGTCTCGCCATTCCTCAGGTTACTATTTGACAAAACTCACTCTTTTACTTTTACATTGGGTTTTTATGACCAAAAGGAAAGTTTTATGGAACGTTTCGAAATTTTGAAAAAGTTTTAATCCGTGAAATCATTTTGTTTTTTTATGTTGAAAGAATAATAAAAGGCGTAATTATATTGAAGAGGTTTTGTCATTTTTACATCTTGAGTTGTGTGGGGATGCTAGTTGGACTTGGAGAAGTTAAAGCAAAAAATAAATATACTTTTTGTGTTTGTTTTGGATTATCAATGTCATTCAATGTTTTCAATAAATGTAAATGGAATACAGTATAGTTTTAATTCGATGATTTCATAGTGGGTTCACTTAGAATTATCCACACAAAATATGGTTCTTTTAAATGTTTATGTCTTTACATATTTGTTTTTGTTAATTTTGAAACTTTATTTTGCAGGGAATCAGCTATGCAAAGCTAGCAAACTTACCACCTATAGTTGGTCTTTGTAAGTATTCAACACCTAATTTTGGACTAATCAGTCTAATTTACTAAAATCAAGTCTAAATTAATCAATTTTGGTGGTTGCATGCAGATTCAAGCTTTGTGCCACCACTGATATATGCAGTTCTTGGGAGTTCAAGACATCTTGCAGTTGGTCCTGTCTCAATAGCATCACTTGTGATGGGCTCAATGCTAAGTGAAAGTGTTTCACCAACACAAGATTCAATTCTATATCTCAAATTGGCTTTCACTTCAACTTTCTTTGCTGGTGTCTTCCAAGCCTCCCTTGGCCTTCTTAGGTACTAATCAGAAAACTCAAATCAATCTTAGGAATCTGCAATCGTCATGTGAAAGAATTTGTAAACTCTCTTATTGTAGTTTAAGTATTCTTATTAGTGTAGAATATATTCAATGTTTGCTTAAGCCTCTTTTGTTGATCTTATCACTGAACACTAAAGGGTAATTAGTCATGATGAATAGAGAGATTAATATATAAAAAGAACCAAGATTCTAAATATAGTTTTGATTTGATGGTGACATGTACTAATATCTACACCTCCCAAGATGCTTCCTAGTTAGTGCTTTCACTGTTTTATTTTTTTTCATGGTCAGCAACTCATAATTTATGTATTAATAAATATAATTAAATTTTTAATTTCAGGCTAGGATTTATGATTGACTTTTTGTCAAAGGCAACTTTGATTGGTTTCACTGCTGGTGCTGCAGTTATCGTGTCACTTCAACAACTTAAGGGTCTTCTTGGAATTGTTCATTTCACTGGCAAAATGCAAATTGTTCCTGTCATGTCTTCTGTTTTCAACCATAGATCTGAAGTAAGTCAACATCATTAGTTAATTATAATGAAAACTTTAAAGATTTTATCTCAATAATGTTACTACTACAATTTCAGTGGTCTTGGGAAACTATTGTCATGGGGATTGGCTTCTTGAGCATTCTCTTAACCACAAGACACATTGTAAGTGTACTTAGAAAAACTTCCAAGCATTTACAAAAAGCGATTAACCGCAATCCAATATTTAACGTTTCGTATTGTTTTTGCGAATATGTAGAGCATGAGGAAGCCAAAACTGTTCTGGATATCTGCTGCATCACCTTTGGCATCGGTTATTATATCAACTCTGCTTGTATACCTCATTAGATCCAAGACTCATGCCATCTCTTTCGTAAGTACATTTTCTTAACCAGTCTGACTTATGTTATGGTTACAACTGAGACTCATAGACATTGAATCTTTAATGCAGATTGGACATCTACCAAAGGGTTTGAATCCACCTTCATTAAACATGTTGTACTTCAGTGGTGCTCATCTTGCTCTTGCCATCAAAACCGGTATCATCACCGGGATTCTTTCTCTTACAGTAAGCTCTCCAAAATCTCAAGCTTCTTTGTAAAATATTTCAGTGTTAATAAGTGACTAAAGTTTTGGACTTGACTTTGATTTTTCAGGAAGGGATTGCTGTAGGGAGAACCTTTGCATCTCTAAAGAACTATCAAGTTAATGGAAACAAAGAAATGATGGCTATAGGTTTTATGAACATGGCTGGTTCTTGCACCTCTTGCTATGTTACAACAGGTTAAAAATTCTACTTGAAACAAATCTCCTTCTCCTTGTGGCTTACGGAACAATGTTTTGACTCCAATCTATTGTTTTCTTCAGGGTCTTTCTCTCGATCTGCGGTAAACTATAATGCTGGAGCGAAAACAGCGGTTTCTAACATTGTGATGGCCTCTGCAGTTCTAGTGACCCTTCTGTTTTTGATGCCACTCTTCTATTACACTCCTAATGTGATCCTAGCTGCTATCATCTTAACCGCGGTGATAGGCCTCATTGATTATCAAGCGGCTTACAAGCTTTGGAAAGTTGACAAATTCGATTTCTTCACTTGCTTGTGTTCCTTCTTTGGCGTTCTCTTTGTTTCTGTACCTCTTGGCCTAGCAATAGCAGTGAGTATACAACTATACCTAAATGTTCTGGTTTCCAAATATTCAGGATGTTTTCTTAGTTTGATAACTTGTTGCAGGTGGCAGTTTCAGTTATCAAGATCTTGTTGCACGTAACCAGGCCAAACACTTCAGAATTTGGGAATATCCCAGGGACTCAGATTTATCAGAGTCTTGGAAGATACAGAGAAGCTTCAAGAATCCCAGGCTTCCTAATCCTTGCTATTGAATCTCCTATATATTTCGCCAATAGCACTTATCTTCAAGACAGGTCAGTCTTCTTACTTCACTTATCTCTTCTTGATATGGTCTCTTTTCTTTTTCAGTTTTACTTATGGGAATGAGTTTATGGTTCTGTAGGATTTTGAGATGGGCCAGGGAAGAGGAAAATCGGATAAAGGAGAACAATGGTACTACCTTGAAATGCATAATTCTTGACATGACAGGTGACTTTGTCTCTCTGAGGTCTGAGCTATTTTCAAGAGTTTTCAATTCGTCCCTTTGCTCATACTTTCTTTCTGTGGAATCAGCTGTGTCTGCGATAGACACAAGCGGGCTTGAAGCGGTGTTTGAACTTAGGAGGAGACTCGAGAAGCAATCTCTTCAGGTTATAATTTTTACTGAAAACAAAGATCAATATACCTATCAAAAAGAAAAACAAACTAACTTTTGTCAAACTCTCTTGTCAAATAGCTTGTGCTGGTGAATCCTGTGGGGACTGTGATGGAAAAGCTACACAAGTCCAAGATCATTGAGGCATTGGGTCTGAGTGGACTTTATCTAACAGTTGGTGAAGCTGTGGCTGATCTCTCATCAACATGGAAAGCTAATGGCCAGCCTTGAAACAAAGCAGTCTCTAATCTAATAGAGAGACTGTTTCTGAAGATGGAGCAGCCTCTTGTGAAACATTTTTGGTGCTAGCTGAAAACTCCTTGAGGGAGTTTCTGTTTTAATTGTAGAATAAATGTAATTTCATCTTTTAACAATTCGGTATGTATACATAATTTGGATATAAATAGCCTATGCAAAGCATTTATCTTCTCATTTTATACTTTCTATAATCACTGTTGGGATTATCTCAATGATGAAACTCTAGAACCATTTTGCCTCTTGTCAAAATTTACACAAAGGTTTAATATTGGCTACAAATAATCTGCGTTATATGATTAGAGAAGCAAGCTCTGGTCATTATCACCTTCTCTCTTCAAGAACTGGTACTGCTCTTTCTCCTCCTGACAACTTTCTTCACAGTAACCGTGTTGTCGCTCTTCTCTTTGTTGTCTGTACTATTCACAGCTTTTACAGAATCCGGTTGGCTCCTCATGCGCAGTATCTCGCCCTTTGCAGAGCCCAAGTCCTCCTCGAGCTTCTTCACTTTCTTCTCTAGCACTTCCCTTTCTTTTCCTAGACTCATCACGAGGATATGTGCATCTTCCACATTTTCCTTAGCTTCTTTTGATGCATTCTTTGCCTCTCCTAGTGATCGTTGAAGTACTTCTTTCTCGTCCTCCAAGTTTGAAGCATGGGTATTCACCTTCTCAAGCTCTCGTGACAGTATTGATGTGTTCTTGTTCATCTCATCTAAAGACTTTACAGCTTCTTCGAGATCTGTTTCAAGGGATTTTCTCGCCTCCCTTTCCATCAAGATCTGCTTTTCCATTCCTTTCACCTCTTTGTTCAACGACAAAACAGTCTTTTTCTCCTCTTCCAATTCCTTGTTACTGGTTTCAACTTTCTTGTAAATCTCCACAAGTTCCTTCTGGAGGCTCTGGTTCTTGACAGAAGACTCTTTGAGTTCATGAGTTACTCCCTCAAGCTCGTCTTTAACTCTCCTCCGAAGATCTTTCTCCAGTGCAAGTTCGCTAGCAGAAATCTCATTCTTTTGTTTTTCAGCATCGAGGTTCCTTTCATATCTTTCCTTAGCTTCCTTCCATTCTTCGTGAACTATAGCAAGCTCTGATTCTAACTTTGAACACAAAGCTCTTGACTCATCAAGCATCGTTTCCAGGTCAGAGACCCGATCTCTAGATGCCTGCAGTGTTTTCTTTGTTCCTTCAAGTTCATGTCTCAAATTTTTTACTGTAGTCAGTTCTATATCCAGCATTCTCTTCGAGTCTTCGTACTTCTCAGTTAAGTCAGCAACTTTGTCTTTACTTTTATTAACATCATCTAGCGCACGATCCAGATTTTCATTTAGCTGCTGAATCTCCTGCTCTTTCCTGCTGATGAGCTCTGCATCTGCAGCTGCTTGCGTCTCAGAAGTCAATTTCAAAGCACTATAATCTTTTGAAATACTATCAAGCTTCTGGATATAACTCTCTTTCTCAGCCACTAAAGTTGTTATTCTTGTGTTTAACTCCTCAATCGCAGAGTTCTTCGAGTCCAATTCACTCTGAGTTCTTATGAGTTCTTCCTTCTGCTGTTTGATCTCTAACTTCGCTTCAGCAAGATCTCGGCTAGTTTGAGTGTAAATAGAGTTGAGTTCCTTCAATTCTGCTTCCTTTTTTGCCAACGATGCATTAAAACGTTGAGCTTTTTCTTCACTATCTTTCAGCTCCAAACTAAGCAAGTTGATCCGATCTTGTAGTCCTTCAACCAAATCAAGCTTTTCTCTGAGCTTTGTTTCTAGTGCCTCTTTGTCTTCGCCAGCCTTTGACAGACTATTTTCCAGACTTTCGATTTGATCTTTAAGCTTCTCACATAATTTCTTCTCGCTACTTAGCTCCCGGCCTAATTCTGTCACCAAGTCCTTTGCAGAATTCAACTGGTTGATCAATGACAACTGTTCCTCTTTTGCCTTTTCTACTTCCTTTTTCCGCTCTTCCTGCTCATGCTGCAGTTTTGCCTCGAAATCTTTCTCCTTCAAAACCAATGCTCTTTCTCTGTCTTTCAACTGGTTCTTTAGCTGTATGCCACGGTTATCGGTAGCTTAAGTCAAAAAGGATCAAATCCAGCACTAGCAATATATTCACAACCTCAGAAAGTTAAAGAAACAAAAGAAGAGAAGCTCGAACTAAATGATATAAGCTGCTAAGACAAGAACATTCACCCACAAATTGTAAAGCAAAATCTTTAAGTGCTAGTAGCTTACAGATTCGATGGTTTCCTCAGCAGCTTTTGTATCTTGCCGAGCCAGTGCATAAAGTGCACCAAGAACGCCAGCACTAAAAATTCCAAGACCATTCAGGAGAGCCAGAAATGGATTTGGGGATGTTCCTTCACTAACTACTGCAACCTAATCCACCAAACCAATCCTGATTCAGTAAAATCTCAAGCACTACTTTAAACACATTGATTCTCAATTAAAAAAAAATCAAATTGAGAAGGTCTAAGAGAGTCTTACAACCTCAGTTTCTAGATCAACCTTCGATGTCTTTATCTCATTGCCTCCTGGAATTAAAAAGCAGAACTGGTCACAACAATGAAAGAAAGATAACCAAAAGCAACATTTGAACAAATCTCATCTAAGCAATAAAAAAACTCACTTTCATCAGCCAAAGCGGGTGATCGAAGCTGCAAAAAGGGAAGAACAGAGATACCCACAAGAAGGAAAGCCCTCCTTTTGGCGGAAGCAACGTCATACTCGTACCCATCTTCCTGGTTTAAAGAAGCCAATGTTGGTCGTCGGCGCTTGAACTTGGCGACATTACTCGAACACAGAAGCCCAAACTGAGACGAAGAAGGAGAAGAAGAAGAAGAAGAAGAAGGAGATGAAAGGAATCGAGAGTGTAGAGGAACAGAAGGGACGAAGCAAGAGCCCCCTATCAGGAAACCCATCTTCGCCGCCAACTACTTAAGAGATTGGAAATGTGTGGCAAATGAAGCAATCCTAAAATCACTGACACAAAGCAGACCCCAAAACCCAAAAAAGGAACTTCCTTTGTGTACTGACTTGTGACCTCGGAAAATCTCAAAGAAGAATGCTTACACAAATCTCAGAGTTATATCCTTCGATTACTGAAGAAAATATCTACAAATCCTACGAAATTGGGTATCAAAGACTGAAACTTTTTTTTGTTTAGGAGGGCAATGGCATATCTGCAATTTTGGAATAGTTCGGTGCTTTGTGTACATAACTTACCAATCAAAACTCGCCAGCTTAGACTTCCCCTGCTTCGTTATCCTCAATCTCTGGGTTCGCCTGGTTTAAGAAAACACGTGAACCTCACGTGCGTCTGTCTGACCCTAAAATTTCTCTCTGTTTTTCTCAGCCGTTCTGTCTAAAACCACCGACGGCGACTTCAAATAGACGTCGGAATTTGTCGCCACCGGAGAATTGTTACATGTGAATCCCGTTTTATAAAGATGATGTATGTATCTGCTCGATCCGGTTCTGCGAAGCGAAGCATCTCAAGTCTACCTCATCTCTCTCAGAGATTTAAACAAACAGGTAATCTGCACTATTTGTTTCCTCTCCCTCTTCGTCGATAAGCGAAATGTCTTGATTGTTTAGGGTTTTAGGAGTAATGGGATTTGCAAAAAAGGTTTAAAGTCGATTCCTTTGAAGTAAGAAAACGAGAAAAGGTTTTGATTTGAACATTTTGTTTTATCCATGAATTTGCAGAGAATGAGATTGTTCAAATGTTTAGTGTTCCGAATCATGAGGAATCTGAGAAGCCTCAAGAGAAGTGGAAATTATCTAGAAAGGATCCGTCAGTGCGGATGTTGGATGAGAGATTCATTAGGATAGTGAAAATCTTCAAATGGGGACCTGATGCTGAGAAAGCTCTTGAGGTGCTTAAACTGAAAGTTGATCATCGATTAGTTCGTTCGATTCTTGAGATAGACGTTGAGATAAATGTCAAGATTCAGTTTTTCAAATGGGCTGGTAAAAGAAGAAACTTTCAGCATGATTGCTCCACTTACATGACCTTAATACGCTGCCTTGAAGAAGCTAGGCTTTATGGTGAAATGTATAGAACGATACAAGAAGTGGTCCGTAACACATATGTTAGCGTTAGTCCAGCAGTACTCTCTGAGCTTGTGAAAGCATTGGGGCGAGCTAAGATGGTTAGTAAAGCTTTATCGGTTTTTTATCAGGCAAAAGGACGCAAGTGTAAACCCACTTCGAGCACTTACAACTCGGTGATTCTAATGTTGATGCAAGAAGGACAGCACGAGAAAGTCCATGAGGTTTATACTGAGATGTGTAACGAAGGTGACTGTTTTCCAGACACGATTACTTACTCTGCGCTTATATCCTCGTATGAAAAACTAGGTCGTAATGATTCTGCGATAAGGTTGTTTGATGAAATGAAGGATAACTGTATGCAGCCTACAGAGAAAATATACACCACGTTGTTGGGAATTTACTTTAAGGTGGGTAAAGTTGAGAAAGCTTTAGATCTTTTCGAGGAGATGAAACGAGCAGGTTGTTCACCAACAGTTTATACGTACACGGAACTGATAAAGGGACTTGGCAAAGCTGGGAGGGTAGATGAAGCATATGGCTTCTATAAAGACATGCTTAGAGATGGATTGACTCCTGATGTTGTGTTCTTAAACAATCTGATGAACATTTTAGGCAAAGTGGGTCGAGTGGAGGAGTTGACAAATGTCTTCAGTGAGATGGGAATGTGGAGATGTACACCCACTGTTGTCTCATACAATACCGTGATTAAAGCTCTGTTTGAGTCAAAAGCACATGTTTCGGAAGTAAGCTCTTGGTTTGATAAGATGAAAGCAGACAGTGTTTCCCCTAGTGAATTCACTTACTCAATCCTTATAGATGGTTATTGTAAAACGAATAGAGTAGAGAAAGCTCTGTTGCTGCTTGAGGAGATGGATGAGAAAGGTTTTCCACCTTGTCCTGCAGCGTATTGCAGCCTCATAAACGCTCTTGGAAAGGCGAAAAGATATGAAGCAGCGAATGAGCTATTTAAGGAACTAAAAGAAAACTTCGGCAATGTAAGTTCTCGAGTATACGCTGTGATGATCAAACATTTTGGGAAATGCGGGAAGCTCAGCGAAGCTGTAGATCTCTTCAATGAGATGAAGAACCAAGGAAGTGGTCCCGATGTTTATGCCTACAACGCCCTCATGTCAGGAATGGTAAAGGCTGGTATGATCAACGAAGCTAATTCCTTGCTTAGAAAGATGGAAGAAAACGGTTGCAGGGCCGATATAAACTCGCATAATATCATCCTCAATGGATTTGCTAGAACAGGTGTGCCGAGACGGGCTATAGAAATGTTTGAAACTATAAAGCATTCTGGTATTAAGCCTGATGGTGTCACTTATAATACTCTTCTTGGATGCTTTGCACATGCTGGAATGTTTGAGGAGGCTGCAAGAATGATGAGAGAGATGAAAGATAAAGGCTTTGAGTATGATGCCATCACTTACTCATCTATACTTGACGCTGTTGGCAATGTGGATCATGAAAAAGATGATGTTTCATCTTTCTAAGATTTGATTTATCTAATATGAATAACAAAAAGAAAAAAAAGTAGAAGCTGAAAAATTACTACACTGTTCCATTTCTTACACACATAGTATAGTGCTAGTTGAAATGTATAAACACTTGAATCTAAAATTGAGTACAAGAAAGAAGCTCAACTATAATTAAGTTTGAAAACTTTAGAAGACACAACAAATCTAGCAGAAAAAGACTTAGAAGACACATCAGGATCTTCATGATATGCGATAGTTCCATCATTCTCGAAGTTTAGGGAATAAGTGAAAGGATCATAACGAACACGATGATCAAAAATCTTATTTATCTTCTTTTGATTCATCATCAATATCTTCCTCCATATCAATCTCCATTTTGAGATCTTCTTCAATCTCAAAACATCTTCAGATAGATCTTTGATCCGATCGTAACTACAAGACTTGGAACAACACATTAGGTGTTTCTTGTCGATACCTGAACTGCATAGCACCATTAGAGCAGATGAAAATACACTTTGGACAACAGAATTATAAATTTAAGGATACTGATTTTTTGGGTGATATGTTGTGGCTTGTATTGAATAGTGGTTACGATCTTTATGATAGGATGTGAAGAATGATTTGTTTAATTGCATATAAAAGTTTAAGTATCATTCTTGTTACAACTTGCTTATCCTGCAATGTGATGCATATATTTTAATTACCCGTATATCATATTATTAGTAGATATTTTCTCTTATAAAGCAATTTAAAACTAGAAATCATTTGAGATATACAATTAATGGCTATCCATTGAATTTAGGGGCAATGTGTATGTTGGCATATAAAAAATATTGCCGTTTTGTTTATACGTTACACAAATTGTTTTAATTGGCCAGTGAGTAGATTGTCTATATCATATGACATATAATCTACTGTAACACAGCAATATATTAAATGGGATGATTAAACACTGAACAGGTAAGATCAATACATAAAGAAAAATTTAGCAGATTGGATCTACAAACCAAATTCGCATCTGATTTGTTAAGAAACAAATGATAATCTACTGTAATTGTTTATAGTAATCTTAATATATGTGATTCAATAAGTGAGTTTTAATAATATTTTTTAAAACATCTTGCAACATGGAGAATATTTGAACATTGAAATTTTCGTGATTTCATGCTGTTTTTTTTTGACCTTTTAGATATAAACATACAAAAATAATCAAATCTCATATATACTCATATAGTTTTGGAATGCCAGTACGGGTTGACATTTGGACCCTGAATGGATGCTGATTTTTGATTCAGTTTTTGAGTTTAGATTTTAGTTTATAGATTTTAGATTTTAGTTTTAAATTTTTGTTATTATATATTTTTGTTTAAAAAATCCCAAAAATTTGTTTTTTGGTTTTTGAGAAAAATAACGCTGATTAATAAGTAAAAAGTAGATTTTCTAAATTTTAACAAAAGTAAAAAACTAAAATCATGAATGAAAAACTACAATAAAATAGTTTTACTAAATTGTAGGAAAACCAAAATTTTTACTAAATTGTAGAAAAACCAAAATTTTAAAATCTTAATTATTATGAAAATAAATTTTTAAAAAACAAAAACCAAAAACTCAAACAAAATCTACAAAACATTCGAGGCCTTGGTTTCTAAAAAACATTTTGTAATGAAAATCACCAAACAAGTCATCATAGCCCATATTTAGAGCCTGGCTAGGTTTTGACTGTGATGCTCATTATTGGCCCATCATCACATTGGTTTTCACTAATTCCATCGCCGATGAAGTTGTGATCTTTCCCGATCACCGGATATCTGTAAAAGTTGCTGAGGTAAAAGGAAAGTTTTTTTGAAGGTCGCATAGTATCCATTTAGAGGATCGGCGATAGTAAAAGACAGTAACCAAAACCCTTAATATCTATTACATCGATTCGCGTTGAAAAGCAATGACGAAGCTATCTGATCTTCCCGGAGATTTGCTGGAGGAGATTCTTTCTAGGGTTCCGGTGACATCATCGAGAGCATTGCGATCTACTTGCAGAAAGTGGAACACTTTATCTAAAAATGAGAGCTTTACTAAGAATCGCATTACTCAAGTATATTCATCAGCAGTTAGAAGAGAAGGGTGATCTTCAGGCGATTGTCTTGTTAAAGTATAGTCTTTATTCGATGAGCGTCAATATCCATGGACTTCATAACGACTTTGCTCCATCTATAACGTCTAGAGGTAATCGATTTTACGGCAGAGAGAATTGGACCGCGTCTGCCTCTGCCTTTTGAGTCTTAATTGTGAAGATACTGTGACTCTATCTAGTGTTAGAGAAGAGCAGCTTGAGGTGTTGTTTCAGAACTGTCATACTCTTGAGATGGAGATTTGGGTTACGACCAACATTGAGCCCAATGCAATGTCCTGGAGCAAGTTCTTATAGTTGTTTTTGATGAAGACAAAAATGTATCAAAAACCAATCGCAACACAGCTTACTTCATTGGTGTGAATGGTAACTTCAGAGAAGTGGATCTCGGAGAAATTACAACAGTCAGAGTGATTTTTCCGCATGCCTTCTGTTATGTTCCAAGTTCTATGCTTACTTGTTTTCCTAATCGGTTCCAGGACTCATCTCCTTTGGCACCAGCTATGCTTGAAGAGTTTCCGGTGAGATATACAGTTTTCTCGATTCTTTTCTATTCAGTTATGTTACAAACTAAAGTCTGATTCTTGTATTCTTTCCTACCATTAAACCAATAAAATTGTCTCCTTACCAATAATTGGTTATTATTTTGTGCTCCCACAGTGTTTTCCTATTCGATCAATACAAGAGCGTTTGGATTATTGGTTTGGCTTTTATTTCTTTCTACAAAATGATTCTGATTTAATTATATTAATATCTGGGGATTTATGAATCTGGTGGAAGACTTTTTGTCTACATGAAAAAGAAAAAAAACAAATCTGTTTCTCCTCCTTTGTTGGGAGCAATTTGCTTTCTGTTTCTTAGGTAAGTCCCTTTTAAATCCTACTTGGGTGTTATATTCTCCCAACAGAAATAAGTTGTTCGATAAAAATAAAAACCAAGTTGCTGCAGTGCAATGGTTTTGCTCGAGAACATGGCGTCTGGTTCTGTTATGTGTCTTGTTTTGGGTAATTTTGGCATGAAAGAGTCAACTTTCAGTTTGTGGTCATTGTCAGCATCACTTTCTTGGTAAATTTTTGTGTAACAGCTGTAGCTCGGAAACTTCAACGGACAAGACTTCAAATTTGTCCCCCAGCGTTGTTGACTTGGACTTCTGAGTTAGACTTGACCATAACGAGATATGTCTTCTTGAAAAACACTTTTGAGAGGTATATAATTCCAAATTATCATCTTCCAAGTTTCAGAAAATCTGAAATTATGTGGTCAAATTGCATCTTTCTCACTCTTTTTACTTTTTATCTCTTCTTAGGACAATCATGCTGTCAAACAGATACCCTACTGCAGGGTCAGTACTTGAAAGATGGGCAAGAGCTCGTTTCAGCTTTCAATATCTTCAAACTCAAGTTTTTCAACTTCGAGAATTCAAGCAACTGGTATCTTGGAATTTGGTACAACAATTTTTATCTTAGTGGTGGTAATAAGAAGTATGGTGATATCAAGGACAAAGCTGTTTGGATTGCTAACCGTAACAATCCAGTTTTGGGACGCTCTGGAAGCCTCACAGTGGACTCTCTTGGCCGATTGAGGATTTTAAGAGGAGCATCAAGCCTGCTTGAGCTAAGCTCTACGGAAACCACAGGAAACACAACCCTTAAGCTGTTGGATTCTGGAAATCTTCAGCTCCAAGAGATGGATTCTGATGGATCGATGAAGCGGACGTTGTGGCAAAGTTTTGATTATCCAACAGATACTCTTCTTCCGGGGATGAAACTGGGTTTCAATGTCAAGACCGGAAAGAGATGGGAACTGACATCATGGCTAGGTGATACTTTACCCGCTTCTGGATCTTTTGTCTTTGGGATGGATGATAATATTACAAACCGGTTGACCATCTTGTGGCTTGGTAACGTGTATTGGGCAAGTGGGCTCTGGTTTAAGGGTGGCTTTTCGTTGGAGAAATTAAACACGAACGGTTTCATCTTCTCCTTCGTTTCAACCGAAAGTGAACATTATTTTATGTATTCAGGTGATGAGAACTATGGTGGACCATTATTTCCTAGGATAAGGATAGACCAACAAGGCAGTTTGCAGAAAATTAACCTTGATGGAGTGAAAAAGCATGTCCATTGTTCTCCTTCTGTGTTTGGTGAAGAGCTTGAATATGGTTGTTACCAACAAAATTTCAGGAATTGTGTGCCCGCACGTTACAAAGAGGTAACCGGGAGTTGGGATTGTTCGCCGTTTGGGTTTGGTTACACTTACACCAGGAAGACATACGATTTGAGTTATTGCTCGCGCTTTGGTTATACTTTCAGAGAGACTGTATCCCCTTCCGCAGAAAATGGATTTGTATTCAATGAGATTGGTAGAAGATTAAGCTCATATGATTGCTATGTTAAGTGTCTCCAAAATTGTTCTTGTGTTGCCTATGCTTCAACCAATGGGGATGGTACGGGCTGCGAGATCTGGAATACAGATCCTACCAACGAAAATTCAGCTTCTCATCATCCCAGAACTATATATATTCGTATTAAAGGTTCAAAACTCGTGAAAATATATTATCTGCCTTTTTATTATTAAGTGTTCCCATACTGCAGCATTTCTATTTGAATACTAAGTTTTCTGAAATACAGGAGTTGTGGTAGACCAAGGGAACGAAAAGGCGGCAACTTGGTTAGTTGTTGTGGCATCACTATTTCTAATAATACCTGTGACTTGGTTGATCATCTATCTTGTTTTGAGGAAATTTAAAATAAAGGGTACAAATTTTGTATCAGAATCACTCAAAATGATTTCTTCTCAATCATGTTCTCTTACTAACAAGTTCACCACCTTCTTTTTGCGTATTTGATCCAGTAACTGTTATATTTCGCGGAATTTTCTACTTTTTATGGGGAAAAGTCATTCCACAGAGTAAGGCTCAGCTGAATAACTTTTGTTTAGTTATGTATGGAAAATGTCCATGTTGGATCAGGAACTGTGTTTGTGATGTTTGGTATTTTATTTAGTGATTGGTTACATACGGAGGAGGCTTTCAACACTGAGAGTTGGTTCAACAATAGACCAAGAAATGCTACTACTTGAGTTGGGGATTGAAAGGAGACGCCGAGGCAAGAGAAGTGCAAGGAATAATAATAATGAGCTTCAGATCTTTAGCTTTGAAAGTGTCGCTTTTGCAACAGATTACTTCTCTGATGCAAACAAGCTCGGTGAAGGAGGTTTTGGTCCTGTATATAAGGTAGTTCAGATTCTTCAGATTTTGATATTAACTTAAGCAGACTTTGATGTATCCGCTACTCTCTTGAAGGGGAGGCTAATAGATGGGGAGGAAGTGGCTATCAAAAGGCTATCATTAGCATCCGGGCAAGGATTAGTGGAGTTCAAGAACGAAGCTATGCTTATTGCAAAACTTCAACACACAAATCTTGTCAAGTTGCTAGGATGCTGCGTCGAGAAGGATGAGAAAATGTTGATTTACGAATACATGCCCAACAAGAGCCTTGACTACTTCCTCTTTGGTGAGCCTTCATTAAAAGGCTAAGAATCTATATAACCCATCTGAAAAATGTCTCAACTCTGTGTAGATCCCTTGAGGAAAATTGTTCTGGATTGGAAGCTGCGGTTTAGGATCATGGAAGGGATAATTCAAGGGCTTTTGTACCTTCATAAGTACTCGAGATTGAAAGTAATACACAGAGACATCAAAGCCGGCAACATTTTGCTGGACGAGGATATGAACCCCAAAATATCTGATTTTGGAATGGCTCGGATATTTGGAGCCCAAGAATCCAAAGCCAACACGAAAAGAGTTGCTGGCACATTGTAAGTGAAGAGTGACTAGAAACAAGGAGAAGATTCTCTGATCATTTTATAGACTTTCTTGTGTTGATATTATTTGTAGTGGCTATATGTCTCCAGAGTACTTCAGAGAGGGATTATTCTCGGCGAAATCAGATGTGTTCAGCTTCGGGGTTCTAATGCTCGAAATCATTTGTGGAAGGAAAAACAATAGCTTCCACCATGACTCAGAAGGACCTCTGAATCTCATAGTCCATGTAATGCTCTCATATGTTAATATTCTCAGCTTGCCTTCTTTTGTCCATGCATCTCTGAAACTCTGTTTTTTTCAGGTGTGGAATCTGTTTAAAGAGAACCGAGTTCGCGAGGTGATTGATCCATCTTTGGGAGATTCTGCAGTTGAGAACCCTCAAGTGTTGAGATGCGTTCAAGTTGCTCTGTTGTGTGTACAACAAAACGCAGACGATAGACCAAGTATGTTAGACGTTGTGTCCATGATATACGGTGATGGAAACAACGCTCTTTCTTTGCCTAAAGAGCCAGCTTTCTATGATGGTCCCCCGAGAAGCTCGCCGGAGATGGAAGTTGAGCCACCGGAGATGGAAAATGTATCGGCAAATAGAGTTACAATCACAGTGATGGAAGCAAGATGAGCTACTGAATTTGAAGAAAACTGATTGATAATGGAATAATGATGACTGATCGTATGTGAATCTCATTGTTTACTATAAACGTTTTACTTCTAGTTGGATAATGGCATTATGATGACTGATCGTATAAGATTCAAAGTATCGTTTTCTCGTTCTGTCACTCGCTTATGAATTTGAATACAAAATTAGACATTTCACGTGGACATGATTCTGTGGCGCGGAGTGATCGCGCGAATTCACGCCTACTACTATATATATATATATATATGATCACGCAGAACAGAATCAAATATCTGAAACTCGAAGAAACAGAGGTTCCTCTTGTGTTTTTGTTTTGGGATTAAGGAAGCTATTTCTGTTCTCTTCGAGTTTCAGGTCTAGCCCTAACCCTAAAATTCAGCCATGTCTTCCAAGCAAGGTTATTATTTTCCTTCTCCTCTCATCTCTGTTATCTTGGTTCGAATCAATCGTTTTGATCTGTCTATATCTTGCTTTCACATTTTTGTGTTTACATGTGCTTGCTATTTTATATGATCTCATGAATTCATCGATCGATCAGCTGATTTATTAATCTTGTGTGCTCTTAACGCATCGAAAATTCATCAACCTTGTCATTTGAATTTATATGGTTCCTTATGGAATCCAACATTTTCTGCAAAATGAAATATGATTTCAGGAGGGAAATTGAAGCCTTTGAAGCAGCCCAAGTCTGGTAAGAAGGAGTACGATGAGGTATGATAGCAATTGTACCCTTGCCTTTTTCTTTAGCTCAACGTTTTAATGGTTTTACTCTGTTTCAAATGTAGCACGATATGGAGTTAATGCAGAAAAAGAAGGATGAAGAGAAGGTTAGTTTTCTCAATCTTAGTTTTGATTCATTGAAGGAGAAGGTGATTGCTGTTGATGATCTTGTTTATGTGATGAAAACAGGCACTTAAAGAACTCAGGGCCAAGGCTTCACAAAAAGGATCATTCGGAGGCTCAGGACTTAAGAAAAGTGGGAAGAAATAAGACTAAATCTGCCTCAATGTAATCCTATATCACCTTATATATGTTTGTCAATGTACCATGACTAGTTTATAAGTTATAACCATTAAAATCATGTTGCGATGTTGTAGAAGTAAATATAAATCTAAGACTTGTACCTCCTTCAAAAATTCTGCAACTTTTCATTGAGGTTTTAGTTGTTGCAAGTTTCGATTAAACCAAACGGATCATATGCACCAGCATTAACAAAAAACAACCGATATTTTGAGACTCAAAACCAAAAAAGATTACGACTTTAGAAGTCCCAAAAAGTTTGCAGCTTCGAACCTTTTCATCAAACACTGCCTTGGCCAAAGTCTTGAATCCTGTCACCACGAACATTTAAGCTCTCCATTGCATTCTCCAATCCAGAACTCATCTCAGCCAACACATGAGGATCATTGTAATGTTGAACAGCTTGAACAATGCTCCTAAGTTTCTTAAACGGATCAGGACCATCAAAAACCTCAGAACCCACAAAAACCCCATCACAACCTAGCTGCATCATCAAAGCTGCATCAGCAGGAGTCGTGATCCCACCTGATGCAAACTGAACAACCGGAACCCTACCCATCTGCTTAGTCTGAGCCACAAGATCATACGGTGCTGAAATCTTCTTAGCAAACGTGAACACCTCATCATCATCCATGTTGTTCAAGACTCTAACTTCACCCATCAATGACCTAACGTTCTTCACAGTCTCTGCAATGTTACCTGTTGCGGTTAAATCTCCTTGGATCCTAATCATAGCAGCACCTTCTCTGATTCTCCTCAAAGCTTCTCCTGTATCACGGCAACCACAAATGAACGGAGATCGGAAATTATGTTTGTTGATGAAATGATCATCATCCGCAACAGAGATAATCTCGCTCTCGTCAATGTAATCAACCGCAAGAGATTCCAAGATCTGAGCCTCAACAAAATGACCAACGCGAGCTCGTGCCATCACAGGTACAGACACAGCTCGTTTTACCTCTTTGATGAGAACCGGATCCGGCATACGACGAACACCGCCGCGAGATCGAACCGGATCTGAGACGATTACAGAACATGCGCCGGCGGATTCAGCGAGCTTAGCTTGGTTAACCGAGGAAACTTCAACAATGGCGCCGCCACGAAGTACCTGAGCTAATCCGACCTTAACAGAGAACGGATGGTTTTTCTTCGCGTCGGTAATGGCTGTGCCGCTGTAGAGAGTAACAGCTCCTTGATCTTGATCCGTCATAGCTTGATCCGCCATTTTTAGGTTCTGTGAGTTTTTAGTAACAGAGAGCTTTTCGCCGGAGAAACGGTGTTTGTTAGTAACACGATCTGAGACGAGAACGAGAAAGCTGCGTTGAAGGTGAGGAGAAATATAGAGAGAACGGAGAAGACGAAGAAGAGTGTGGTTTGGTCTAGAAACTTCTGAGACTGTTCGTCACTGAGAAATGGTTAGGGTGGAATCGCAAAACGGCGTCGTATGCAGAAAAAGGAAACTAAGTGGGCTTCCATGATGATGATTGATGACCCAAGTAGACGGACTTTTTCTTTATTTTTGTAAGAGCCGTTGGATGTGAATAGAACACGTGGCGTAATCGTGTGTAATTCTCGTCCAAAGTATTTTGAAATGATTGTTTTGATGGACACGAGTCAAAGAAGAAAACAAAGCATGAAATATTTACGAAATAAAGGGAGTGGTACATCTAACAACTGTCTTACTTAGTGGCCCACCATGTTATAAATTGTCACGACACTAGACGACGTCGTTTGTAGTGCTCCTCACGTGTTTCAGGTTGTTGGTTCTATACATTTTTACAGTTTTGAAGCAATTAAATAATTGAGTACGTAAATCTTACTCTTCCCAACTGTCACTACCACTGAGGATGTTTAATCATATAAAGTTCTGAATCTTGTATGATTTGATATTATATTAGATGAGACAAAATCAGTCGGCAAAATAAAAAGATGGAAGAAAAAAGTTCTTTTTTAAACCGTCATCACCGATTCACCATATATGGATGATGGTAAAAATGACTACAACGGTTTTGGATTGTTTGGCAGCTTGGGAAACAAAAAGATTGTAGGAGGATGTAGTTTACTTTCATCTCTTACGTAATGTGAGTACGCGGGCATGATCCAGAGATTTATACGGTGCAGTTGGTTTTATGACATATGGTAAAGAAAATTTGTTTAACATCAAAAAATGTGGTGATCGTTTACTGATTTGTCTTCTATCAAATCAGGAAGCAAGGTCTATGAAGAAGGGCTACGAAAGTGGTGAATACACACAACGTCAAGCAACTACGGCAAAGGATCGAAGCATTGTCTAAGAGATTTAATTACGAAACTTCAAACTCAAAGTAACACGTAGTTGTAAAAACGTTTTTTTTGGATTGGTAAAATTTTACATTCATTTTTTTTAAAATGTGGTGATGTTTTGCATGTGGGTGTAGATTTGAAAATACCAACGATTTGTTGTTGAGTTTTAGACACGAGTAAATAAATGGTGGGAAATCGATTAAACACACATATGAAGCGATGTATGAAAACGACATGCGAATTTTATATAAACAAATATCAGCTCATATTGACCCATGCGATCCCAAAATGAATGGAGAATGACGACGTCTGATCTGACCATATCATATGTATGGAAAAGACCATTTATGTTCAAGCTTCGAAATAAACTTGATGATATGATCTTCTCTATGTTTTGATTTGGAGTTGTTCGATTGCTCATTGAGAGAGATAATTAATAAATATGGTGACACTTTCTCTCTTATTCGTCTTAGTCATATCATATATTCATATCTCATGTTGATTTGTTATTTTGCTATCCAGGGAGACCACAACGAATAACACTCACAAACGACAAAGGGCGCGACACATTTGCTTTTGCAAAATTCAAACTTGAAAGCTAGAAAATTAATAATATATAGTCCTGCTCTATAATAGAATACTATAAAATAGTAAAACAAAGCCACTGAATTCAGACAATCCAAATTTTAATGCTATCATGATCACTCTAAAAAACAACTTTTACTTATACAAGCGTGAGAATAATTTGGTCAAAAAAGTTACCATTACTTTTGAATTCAAAAACGTTAATTATCGAGGTTTAGCTAATATAACTTAATTTTTAGTGATATTATCAGATATAGTTGACGTATGTAAATTTAACATTGTAGAAGTTCATATTAGTAAATGTAATCCGTATGATTTTCTAATGAATTTAATTGAATTTTAGAAAAAAGGTCCAAACTATTTGGATAAATCGACTACATGGTATTGATATGACAAAAAATCTCATACTAACAAAAATACATAAATTAGTAGTAAAATAACTCTGTATAGTAATTAGTAACTATAACTATCATGTAATCCAAAAAATCCCATAAAATAAAATAAAATAAAATAAAAGCATTAAGTAGAAAAGGTCCACAAATCTGTGATTAATAATTAGAGGAATTAAAACGACATATAGAAATCGAGTTTAAGGGAGCGTCAGAGAACGAACAGCGACCAATTACTCTCTCTACTCTCTGCGCTTTAATTTGAACTTGTGGAGAGAGAAAAGGGTTAGATACAGAGAGATAGCGAAAGAGAAGAAGAAGAAGAGGTCTATCGACAGAGCAAACTTCGTCAAGAGATCCGTTAAAAGGATCCATTTGGAGCTCCGATTCGAGCTAGAGTCAATAATGAGCGGAAGACAGAGATCTGTTGCAGCGGCGGTGCATCACCAGAGGCAGCTCTCCGATAACCCTCTCGATATGTCTTCATCCAATGGCAGATGGCTTCAATCCACTGGTCTTCAGCATTTTCAGTCATCCGCCAATGTAATCTCAGAATCTGATCCTTTTCATCGATTCAAAATTTTGAATTTCTCTGTGAAGATCTGTTAGTTCAGGGGATAGATAAAGTTCTCCGGTGGGACTTATTTATCTCCGATCTGAAGTTGTGGGCAAATTTGTTTTTGAGTATATATGCATTTTCTCGATGAGACTTGTGAACCCAAGTTTTTTGAAATTTAATGAACAGGATTATGGATACTATGCTGGTGGGCAAGGAGGTGGTGGTCAAGCAGCAAGAGGATACCAGAATGCTCAGAGAGGAAACGAGTTCTTTGGGGAACCAACTACTCCTCAATACGGTGCTCGTCCTACCAACCAAAGGAAGAACAATGATGAATCTGAGTTTAGTCCTGGGCTCTTAGATCTGCATTCTTTTGATACTGAGCTTCTTCCTGAGGTAATTGGTGTTCTCGTTCATTTCTACTAATTAGTGTGCCTTATTAAACTTATTTAGTGCCTTTTCTAATTGCCATTTACATATGTGAGTATGCGATTCAAAGTTTTACCTTTTGTTTAAATGTCGCTGCACTTAGGTAGGCATTCATTAAATTGATTGCTTCTTGGAAGAGTGGACTTGTTACACAGCACTTTTTAGGTCATTGGACTATTTTTAGTAAAAGAACCTTTTTTCTTCTTTTTTCCTGTGACCATATTATGAGTATTTTTCCTCTAACCAATTTGGCAAACATAAGATACAACTTAGAACAGAGCTGTTTTTTTTATTCTCTGTTGAACATAAGATAAATTCGTGAAGTTCATTGTGTAGGCCTTTAACTTGTTATCTTTTCAGCAGATTCCAGTCTCTAACCAATTGGATGGTCCCTCACTTTTCAATCCTAGTCAAGGTCAAAGCTTTGATGACTTTGAAGCTTACAACAAGCAGCCTAACCGTAGTCGCGTGTTGGCTGAAAACTTGGCTGCTGAGAAGGAGAGGATGAATGCTGTTGCAAAGATTAAAGTCGTTGTATGTTTTTCTTTCCTTTAGTCCCTATAACTAACCACTTGAGTTTTTCTACTTGAATTAAGTGGTTTTCCAGCCTTGTATATTGTGAATACTAATCCTTACCGTATGGTTTGAGAACAGGTGCGTAAGCGACCACTTAACAAAAAGGAGTCGACAAAAAACGAGGAAGATATTGTTGACACCCATGCCAATTGCTTAACAGTTCATGAAACTAAACTTAAGGTCAGTCTCTGATGGCTTGGATTCATGCATTCCCAATCGTCTGAGTTATCAACGTGGAAAGACACTAAGACTGATCTATTATTACATTATTACAGGTCGACTTAACAGCTTATGTTGAAAAGCATGAATTTGTGTTTGATGCCGTGCTAGATGAGGAAGTATCAAATGATGAGGTAAGTTTTGTTTGCAAGTTACTGGACTGACTATAACTTTGGAGGAAGCCTTCTTTTCAAAATAATCAGTAACCATTGTGCCGCTTATGTCCCAAATTTCTGTAGGTATATCGTGAGACTGTGGAGCCTGTAGTCCCCCTAATTTTTCAGCGCATCAAAGCCACTTGCTTTGCATATGGGCAAACAGGTAAATTATTTCGAAGGTATCATAGATACACAAGATCACTTTCCTGGAAAATCTAACAAGCTAATAGCAACACCTTAAATCCATCTAAAGTATTTGGCATGAGGTTAAGGCCTACTCTACTTTCCCAAACTGTGCATGTAATAGCCTCTTCAAATAAAGTGTAAAGATTATTTGAATCGATAATTAACATCCACTTTTCAGAAGCAAATACTAGTCTGGTTTAACTATATTTTTCCCCATTTTCTCTAAGTGAACCGTTTTCGCTTTTATATTTGACTTTCAGGTAGTGGTAAAACCTATACTATGAAGCCTTTGCCTCTTAAGGCTTCAAGGGACATCCTGCGGTTGATGCACCACACATACAGAAATCAAGGGTTTCAGTTGTTTGTCAGCTTCTTTGAGATTTATGGAGGAAAGCTATATGATCTCCTCAGTGAGAGGAAGTAAGTTGAAAGACATCTTATATGGTTATATATCTTGACTGCAATACTTAGTATGTAGTTGTATTCAAACGTTTTTTACCTTGATAGGAAGCTGTGCATGAGAGAGGATGGTAAGCAGCAAGTGTGCATCGTTGGTTTACAAGAGTACAGAGTATCTGATACAGATGCTATTATGGAGCTTATTGAGAGAGGAAGTGCAACAAGAAGTACTGGAACCACTGGTGCAAATGAAGAATCCTCTCGTTCACATGCTATACTACAGCTCGCGATAAAAAAATCAGTAGAGGGAAATCAGTCAAAGCCCCCTCGCCTTGTTGGCAAGCTTTCTTTCATTGATCTTGCTGGAAGTGAACGTGGTGCAGATACAACAGACAATGACAAGCAGACAAGGTAACACTTTATTTCTTATCGCAACAATTGTTCATTGTGAATGATGTTTCCGACTATTTGCTTAGATGAGTTATCTATATCATATGACACAGATTGGAAGGAGCAGAGATCAATAAGAGCTTACTCGCCTTAAAGGAATGCATTAGAGCTCTGGATAATGACCAAGGTCATATCCCTTTTAGAGGCAGTAAGTTAACTGAAGTTCTCAGGGACTCCTTCATGGGAAATTCTCGTACTGTAATGATATCGTGCATATCTCCAAGCTCTGGATCATGTGAGCACACCCTGAACACCCTAAGATATGCGGACAGGTTGGTTTTACTATGTTCCCTTTTACTTTCTTTATTCGTTATGTGTGCGTCTCGTATAATTTTGCATTCACTATGCAAATTGTAGGGTTAAGAGTCTCTCAAAGGGAAACGCCTCTAAGAAAGATGTATCTTCTTCGACCATGAACTTAAGGGAGTCCACGAAAATTCCTTTGTCTTCTGCACTTCCAACTCCATCTAACTTTGATGATGACGTGAATGAGATGTGGACTGAAGAGAACGATGAATTTGATGCATCGGATTATGAGCAAGATAAACAAATGTGGAAGAAAAACGGGAAGCTAGAGCCATCCTATAACGGTATGGCACAGGAGAGAATCCCGAAACCTACTATTCAGATGAAGTCACGAGACATGCCAAGGCCCGATATGAAGAAGTCAAACTCTGATGACAATCTAAATGCGCTTCTGCAGGTATTATTCAGCAATTTCATTCTTCTTCAGAAAAAAGCCTCCTCTGTTTTATATCATCCTTGACACAAGAATCTTTTTTCATGTGATTTTTCAGGAAGAAGAAGACCTTGTGAATGCACACCGTAAACAAGTTGAGGATACCATGAACATAGTGAAAGAGGTATGAATCTGGTCAGTTGGTTTCGGTTCTGTAGCTTAAGCGAAGATTCTCTAAAATCCCTTTTTAAATCACCTGTGCAGGAGATGAACTTGCTGGTTGAGGCAGACCAACCCGGAAACCAGCTAGATGGTTACATTTCAAGACTGAACACAATTCTATCTCAGAAGGCTGCAGGTATACTCCAACTACAGAACCGTCTTGCTCATTTCCAGAAACGCCTTAGAGAGCACAATGTATTAGTCTCTACCACTGGGTACTGACCTATAACCACTCTCTCGAGTAAATACCGGTCCTCCTTTTATCGACCTCGTTTCGGGTTTTGCACTTGTGCCCCCTACTGGCTTGGACTGGAGATCAGAAGTGTATCTGTTTACAGCCTACAGAGAACTTTACAGCAAAGGGTTATGGATGATTACAGAGTTTCTCATACGTAAAAGGATATGATATGCGTTCTGTTCTTGCCGCTGCACTTGAATTCTATCAGATTCTTGTAATGGATTTGTTGCAGAAGATGAAATACCTATGTAATATTGCATTTGTGCTATTAATGAGCTTGCCTTCTATTCAATACCATACTAAGTTTTGCGTACCATGCCCTATGATCCAATTGAAAGTTTGCATATCGGTTTCAGGGAACGTAAATCTCAAAGTATGAGTTATGATTCTCCAACTGATGATCGAAAGCTTCAAACAGTATCGCCATGAATAGTATGTTCATCGTTACACAGCATAAAAGTTCTTGGAACTGAGGAACGAGTCACTATCAAGTGATGTTGGTAAGACATGAAACAAATAAACAACAACAAGGAAGACTAAAAACAAAACAGATCAACAATACGAAAAGACAGATTGTAATGGCTTCAGAGTTTTGCATAGGTCAAGAGTAGAGATCAATGAAGAACTTGTCAACAATGTTGAGAGGATAGGTCAAGAGTAGAGATCCGTGAAGAACTTGTCAACAATGTTGAGATACACGGGACTGCTAATACGAGAATAGTAGTGAAGTGCCTCTTCAACGTCAAGGGCTTGCTCTATATCTACTGTCTCAGTCATATACATCTCGTTAATCTTCTTCTCCATTGTATCGCAGTCTCTTGATGAATACGAAGAGCAAGCTTCTGTTTTCTTCACTTGATGATATTGTTCTTGCTCTTGAACCTTGTGCTCCAACTTTAATGGACCTTCAATGCTGTTTTCTAGATCAGACTCCCAGATGTTGAGGAAACTTGCGTAGATATTGTCGCCATCGAGAGAATTTGATCTGCAAAATGTGCAGGAGAAGTGAGTTTTTGGTCTAGGAAGTTTCTTACCTGCTCGGATAATAATGGACTTGAGACTGTGAAGTGTTCTATGAAAGAAACTGTTTGTTTTCTGAAACATCTCTCTTCACGGCAACTGATATGTTTGTTCTTGTGGGCAGATCAATGTTCTCTTCACATATATAAATCATTTTCCAGTCATAGAAATCAAATTATATGTTTTATTAATGTGTTGATGTTACTTTAGTTTCATAGTATTTGCGAATGTATCTTTTGTGTCTATTACTCAGCATCAAAAAGACTAAAGTGAAAATTTGTCTTGTCTTCGAATAAAACGTCTCGCTTTTGTTTTGTTGTTCCTTTTCCATGTTATAATATCTCTTTTGGGATGCAGTACCGAGATAACCGTTGTGCAAGAATCAAGGAACCGTACTCTTTGTCAAAAATCATGTTTCATGAGTTTGACCATTGGACCTACTTCATGTATTCATCTAAAATAGCTAAATATTCTATCTCTCTTTTCTTTCCAACAACACCCAAAGATGAATTTAGAATTTTATAATGATTTTTTGCCAATTTAGAGGGATCGTATTCACTTATAGATTTGTATATTTTTATAAATAAACTAAATTTTATAAGAAATTAGATTTGAACTCGTCCGATGTACCGACTTTAAAACTTTTAAATAAAATAAATTTAACAAGAAAATATATTAAAATTTTATTGTAAAGAAAAACTATATTTCGGAAATAAATAAAAACATTTGGAGTAAAAAAAGAGTTATTTAATGGACTTGGCTAGTTTTTAACTAGCAACTCAAAAGTGATTTAGTTGAACGAATTTTGTTTAAACCGACTTTGACAAAAGGCTATCAAAGATGAATGATTTGTGTTGATTATGTGACTACAATGCCAAGCAATGGAGGTACTTATTGCTTTTGAGACTATTGAATAGATTTATAAGTTTTTGTAATGAGGTTGAAAAATATTTGCAAGTACAAAATCCTCCTCAAATAATAATGCAAGCCTTAGATTCTCTTCATGCCTTAATTTCAATCAATCAGCATGGAATTTTAACAGAAACTGGAGCCATGCTTTCTAAATTGCCAGTGGAGCAAAAATTGGGTAAGATGGTAATTTTCTCAAAACGATATGGATGTTTTGAGGAAGTAATAATCGTGGCGATACGAATGTTCTGAGGAAGTAATAATCGTGGCAATGGTTTGAGGTACAATTATAGAGAAAGGGCTTGTGATTCAGATCGTCTTTCAATGTTATTTGCCTATGAGTCATGGACAGAATCTAATTATTCTGAAAATTGGTGCAAGAGAAACAATATGAAGTATTATCAAATGAAACTTGTGAGGGATATGAAGAGAAGATTGAAGGAAACCCTCGAGAAACTTCAAATAAAAATATATTTCAAGAGGAATGATATGGATGTTGTTAAGAAATCGATTATATCATGGTTTTTTCTCAACTCTACAACACTTGAAAGAGATGGTTTTTATAAAACACGAAAGCATGTGAGGATAGAAGTTGATCCAACTTCTGTGCTTAACGAGGTAAGTTCTTAAATACTAACAAAGTTTGTGAACTAAATCAACAGTTTAGTTGATTAAATTTTTTTCTTTTGTTTTACCTGGTTCAAAAGCCTAAGAGCATTTCAATGGAGAGAGTTCTCATTTTGTTATAAATTAAAAGAATATTTATGACTCTAGACATTTATGGAGAGAGGTTTAGTTTTTGGTCATAATGGTCATAATGTGTTCTCGTCCCTCCACTTTTTCCTCATACCTTATGGTTCAAGGCCATATTTGTTTTGATAATAAATGTTTAGTATGTTAAAACGTTTTTATGACTAACATTTTATTAAACACTATTTTCTCTTAATTGAATTTATTAGTAGTTTCCTCACACTTTATGAATTTATTATTAGTTTTAATTTTAAATTGTCTTTTAAAATTCAATATCGTATATTTACGTTTTTTGGTGGAGTAGATCAAATTAGCATGGATATACAAGCAACTCTATGAGATCACATTTACAAGCAACTCTCTCAAGATGTAATTGAAGTTTGAAGGACAATTTAATGTATCAAAAACTATTAAATAAAATTAGTTTTTACTTTAAAATAGACCAAAAAATTGTTTGGTGATAAGATTTATATTAAGAAACTTTTATTAATACCATCATTATAAACAAAAATTGATATGATAATAATAATAATAATAATCAAAACTGCTGAAAATAGGTTGCAAAACGTGGCTTATATATAAAACAGTTCCCAAATTGAATCGAATTTAATAGTTTATTATTTTTTAAAAGTGTGTATACCCTACAAGATTTGGTATCAATAAACATTGTTATTATATGTTTCAAAAAAATTCTTAATGTTTCAAAAATTTGTTTAACCTTCTCTAAGGCCGAAGTAAGTTAACGATTTGCAACCAGGCCCATTTATGTCACATATAATGGCCCATAAATTCACTTCAATCCTAAAAATAAAAATCTAACCTTCATAATGGGCAAAATAAATTACGATCGTATTCAGGCCCACAAATACAAACAAAGGCCCATGCTTTTAAGTACAACCCTAGAATTAGAAAACGTTGATATAAATAAGCTGTCATAAAATTGAGCTTCTTCTTCTCTGAAGCCGTATCCTAGGGTTTTCTTTGCACACTACTCGCTCCAATGGTGATCTCTCCTCTTCCTCTTTCGTCGATTGACCATGAAAACCATCTCTGATATTATTATTGTGGAACTTTTTGAGTATTGCAGGGAAAGGGAACAGGGAGTTTCGGTAAGAGGAGGAACAAGAGTCACACACTCTGTGTGAGATGTGGTCGTCGTAGTTTCCACATCCAGAAGAGTCGTTGCTCGGCTTGTGCTTACCCAGCTGCTCGCAAGAGGACTTGTAAGAACTCTCTTCATTGTTTTAAAAAAACATTCTCTGAAGATGCGTTTCATTTTCTCGATCTAGATTTGCTTTTGTGTGTTAATATTCATTCTCCATGATCGTGCTTGAGTCTGATATGCATTTGGACCAATTTGTATATTCGTTCTCTAACAGAAGAAGCTTATCTATGTAGCTCGATTGACATGTCTATTAGTTTTGTTTATTATAGCTTGAAATGTTTAAACTTTATCAGTTCTTTAATGTCTTTGCTTCAATTGATTGGTTGGAATTTGAGGGATTATCTATGTTCATTTCTGTCTCTGAGCTCAATTCTTGTCTCTTTGGTTAACAGACAACTGGAGTGTGAAGGCCATCAGGAGGAAGACTACTGGTACCGGAAGGATGAGGTATCTCCGTAATGTTCCTCGTCGGTTCAAGACTGGATTCAGAGAAGGTAATGTATCTTAGTCTTAAGTTTGTTTTCTCTTCCAGTCGAAATGTGGTTTTGATGGCACATTTCTTGTCTTTACATAGGTACTGAAGCCAAGCCAAGGAGCAAGGCATCAGCTTCATCAGCTTAAAGAGCCAGTTCGAGTAGTCTCTCAGGAAGGACTAAAGCTTAGCATTTTTTGCATTCAACTAGTTGAAGATTACTTTTCATGTGGATCTCATACATTATGTTATGTGGGTTTTGTTTCTTTTGTTATTCACTTATAAAGTTTTGAACTTGGTTTAAATATCATCTTACATTTGCAACCTTAACAAGCCTTCTTCATAGGTTTCATTAGAGTCCTAGTTTTGATTGAATGATATCTTTGAAGTTCGCGTAAACCAACCTCAAACAAGCCTTTCAAATTACATTCTTTGAAGTCCTGGTTTTGATTGAACCAAATCGTAGTCTATTGAACAACCTAAAAAACATTGATTTCAATTGACCACTGAAGCTCTTTAACACAATAAATAGCATCCCTGGGACTGCGACTATAATAAAAGTTAAAAAAATGTTGTCAAGGGTATAATTGGAACTTTCAAAATAGTCGGAGAACTAAAAGTTTGGTCTTAATCGGAAAAACATAGAAACACCGTTTCCTCCTCCGCTTCTTCGTCTTTCCGTCGTCCACTGTCTCTCTCTCTCTCTCGCGACGCAGATTTCGATTCGTCGAATATTTTAGCTAATCCTCTCTCTTAATCTCTTTGAACATTTTTCCCCAAATTCGCCGCAGTGAATACTTTCTCTTCCCGTAAATCTCCAAAAATCGAGTTTTTTTTATTACTTCTCAATTGAATTTGCTTCTTCCGATTGATCTCTTAATTGATTCGCTTGTGGGTTGGATTTGAATCCTCTCTTACTTTCCAAAGGTCATACCTTTTCACAGATCTATCTTTGAAATTGTGAAGAAGAAGAAGAAGAAGACGATGATTCGACTAAGAACATACGCAGGCCTTAGTTTTATGGCAACTTTGGCTGTAATTTATCATGCATTCAGCAGCAGAGGCCAATTTTACCCTGCGACTGTTTATCTATCAACCTCAAAGATCAGTTTGGTGTTGCTTCTCAATATGTGTTTGGTTCTTATGCTTAGTCTCTGGCATTTGGTCAAATTTGTCTTCTTGGGGTCTCTTAGGGAAGCAGAAGTCGAGAGGCTAAATGAACAAGCTTGGAGAGAACTTATGGAGATTCTCTTTGCCATTACTATCTTTAGACAAGACTTTTCTAGTGGGTTTCTTCCTTTGGTTGTTACTCTTCTGTTGATCAAGGCTTTACATTGGCTTGCTCAGAAAAGAGTTGAATACATTGAGACTACTCCTTCTGTCTCTAAGCTTTCTCATTTTCGTATTGTCTCTTTTATGGGTTTCCTTCTTCTTGTGGATAGTTTATTTATGTACAGTTCTATACGCCACTTGATTCAGTCGCGTCAGGCTTCGGTTTCTCTCTTCTTCTCATTCGAGTAAGTTGATTTTCATCTCTCATTCTTAGCAGGACTGAAGACAGTCATACTGGTGATATTATGTAGCTGATGATAGGTTTCTGTTGTAGGTATATGATACTGGCGACAACGACTGTTGCTATTTTTGTGAAGTATGTTTTCTATGTCACTGATATGTTAATGGATGGTCAATGGGAGAAGAAGCCAGTTTATACTTTCTATCTTGAGCTTATCCGTGACCTGCTTCACTTGTCCATGTATATCTGCTTCTTCTTTGTCATATTCATGTAAGTTTTTTCATCCATTTTTTTTTGTTCTCAAATTAGATTATTTCAGGAATATATAATGCAGAATGAAACATCTGGGAAAGCAAAGATGCTTAGACTTTGTAGAACAAGTTCTTGTTTCTTTGTTAGACTCATTAATATTCTTATTTGCTGTTTAGGAACTATGGCGTGCCTTTGCATTTGTTACGGGAGCTCTACGAAACCTTCAGAAACTTCCAGATTCGTGTTTCCGATTACCTTCGTTATCGTAAGATCACGTCCAATATGAACGACAGGTTTCCTGATGCAACTCCTGAAGAACTTACTGCGTAAGTTTCAGATATCCCATTTATTTTTTTATGACTCCACTGAAAAGTAGACATATTATGAGTTTGGTCTTATGGATCTTGGATAGTTCTTGGGGAATCTTGTGTTATTGAATGCGTTTTCTTTCTTTTATGCAGAAGTGATGCCACATGTATCATATGCCGTGAAGAGATGACAAATGCGAAGAAACTAATATGCGGGCATCTCTTTCATGTGCATTGTCTACGATCATGGTTGGAGAGACAGCAGACATGTCCTACTTGCAGAGCACTTGTTGTACCTCCTGAGAATGCCACCTCTGCAGCTCCAGGCCAACGTGAATTACACCAAGGTTCCCAACAGGGTAAATCATGTTGCCTCACATGCAAATTTGCAATAAAATTGAAATCTGTTATTTATGCATTATGTGTTGAAATAATTTTTTCCTTTTTAGACTCTTAATATTGGAACAGGAAAGACTAATTATTAGTTTTGTGCAAATTGAATCAGGTACATCAAGCTCAGGTAACCAGGGCTCTGAAATAAGTTCTTCAGCTGGCGTTTCCAATAATAGTTTGAGCAGGCACCACGCCAGGCTTCAAGCAGCTGCTTCTGCAGCCTCCGTGTATGGGAAATCAATGGTTTACCCATCTGCAAACACAGTAGCATGGTATGTATTTATCTGTTGACTCCATGCTTGGTCTCGAGTTGTAGAACAGAGCAAGCGTCAACTGACAAATATGTTTGTCCCTTATGTTAAGGTCGTCGGGAGTTCCTGGAACAGAGCAAGTGTCAACTGAACCAGATCAAACTCTTCCTCAACACAACCTTCCTGTTGAAAACTCTCATGCCTATGCAAATATGTCGGAGACTAAGCTAGAAGAAATGAGAAAATCTCTGGAAACCCACCTCGAGGTATGGTACCTGACTAATGTAATATCTTATATGAAACTCCAGAACAGGTTGTTATATCTTGTCACTGTAAACGTTGTGGTGTAGATTTTGCGAAACCGACTTCACTTTCTGGAGACGAGGAAACCAGAATCCGCAGGGGAACCAGAGAACAAAGGAAAGTCGGTTGCTGATGCAGCAGAGTGAATACAGTGGAGAAAAAGAAAAACAGAACAAAAGGTAAGTAAGTGAAGCAGAGCAGATAGAGAAAGGAGAAAGAAGATTTGTGGTTCTTCTCAGAAAGACAAAAAAAACATGAATATCCCAAAAGTGTACATGTTTTATTATTATTGTTTATTCAGTGTCATAGAAATTAGAAGCTTGAGACTGAAACACAAACAGTTTTTTTTCTTACTTTAAAGTAATTGTTGGTTTGCATTTTAACGTGAGATTCTCTATATTAATATAACTCTTGAATGTTCCAATTTTTTAATATAATAAATCTTAATTACATAAGCCAGAGAATATTCTTGTTGTATTAATGAAGATGATGCTTGCAACTGTATAAGATTACTGATAACAATAATATAATAATAAAAATAAAATTAAGTTGGTGGGGAGGGGTAGTTTAGGAAAACTGTAATTGCAGTATTGTTAATTGGTTGTCTCCGTAACTTTTTAACCAATCGTTTAGTATTTTTGTAAATCGCCTCTCCACCTTGCCCCTGGAGAACCATCACCAAAAAACAGAGCCAAACAAAAAAAAAAATCTAAAAGCATCAATGGCTTCTCGGCGGCGAGTGCTTCTGAAGGTTATAATTCTCGGAGACAGTGGGTAATTATTTTCTTCTTTCGAATATCTCCTGAATGTTCATTCATTCTCTCTGGATTTTGGTTTTTGAAATGAACATTTTGATCGTTGATTTTGCTCAGGGTTGGGAAGACGTCCTTGATGAATCAGTATGTATTCTCTATACTATAGTCCTCAGGATCTGAAAATTTTCTTGTTATGATTCGTTTTTTGTTTTTTAATTTATCTCCTTTGTTAGGTTTGTGAATCGAAAATTCAGTAATCAGTATAAAGCTACCATTGGAGCTGATTTCTTGACCAAAGAGGTCCAAATTGATGACAGAATCTTCACTTTGCAGGTAATCACCATGTGTGTTATCTAATTATATATATAATGTGACTGATGAGTTTTAGAAACACACACTTTAGTTTACATACATACTCTAGTTTTTATGGATTGTCTTTTAAGTGTGTTAGGTTATATAACTCTTTGGTTCTTTGATCTCCAAATACAGATAGAAATAAAGTAATTTGTTTTCCCATTGTAGATTTGGGATACTGCAGGGCAAGAGAGGTTCCAAAGTTTGGGTGTTGCTTTCTACCGAGGAGCGGACTGTTGTGTTCTTGTGAATGATGTCAATGTTATGAAATCCTTTGAAAATCTTAACAACTGGAGGGAAGAGTTCCTGATCCAGGTTCGAACACATATCACTGATTTTTCTCGATTATTTTCTGTCATATCATATCAGTGATTGATTAATATCTTTATTGATTTGTTTAGGCTAGTCCTTCAGATCCTGAAAACTTCCCCTTCGTTGTCTTGGGGAACAAGACAGATGTTGACGGTGGAAAGAGTCGAGTGGTAATAACGTCTTTCTTTTCGTTTTCTCTCAAGTTAGTAAGAATGTCAGAGTTTTACTTATTAATGCTTAAGGCACTTCATCTTCAGGTTACTGAGAAGAAAGCAAAATCTTGGTGTGCATCCAAGGGAAACATTCCTTACTTCGAGACTTCGGCCAAAGATGGAGTCAATGTTGATGCAGCTTTCGAATGCATTGCCAAAAATGCTCTCAAGAATGAACCTGAAGAAGAAGTGTAAGTCCAACACTTTAGCTAACAAGAACCTAAATCATCTCAACTCTGACCTTGCATTGCCATCACATTGAGTTTATCTTTGAACTTTTCTCGTTTGTTTGTTTAAATGCCTCGCAGGTACCTTCCGGACACCATTGATGTAGCTGGGGCTCGGCAACAAAGATCAACTGGGTGCGAATGCTAACCAACTTTGTTGCATGGTTTATTAGAAAGAACATGTGTTTTAAGGAGAGACCTTTTTAGTTTCTTTGGCATTATTGTGATGTGTATCAATTAGCATACGCACCTTTGTTTTGGATTACAGAATCAAAAACGAATTTTGGTCACCTGTTCATTCTTAATCTCTTCAGCTTGTCGTAATCTTCATTTCAATGTAGTAGTGAGAAGAAAAAATAATCAAACCTTAAGATAAAAACAAAATTTCTCAACTTTGCTATATTTCTTCTGGTAATATAAGTAAAGTAACAATGTGATTTCTATCTTTCCTCTTCTAAGTCTTTATGTGTCCTTACATCAAAAGCTCCATTACATTTTCGACAAACAACTATTAATTTGATCCCTAACTCAGATTTCAGATGGCTTCTATAACTCATCTTTACCAGACTGATCCTTCCATTTCAACTCTTTGTTGATTAAAACAGCCATATCCTTCGCACTGGATTTCGTCGAAAGCTTTAACTGCGCAACACAACAGTGTAAGAAAAAAGCTACGTGGAGGAAAGAAGAACTGAAGATATAAAAGAAGAGCCCTCTCAAAATAGTATTACCGGATTCTCCTTTTCACCAGTCTTGTAAAGCAAGATTGTCGGGTAATCATCAACCTGGATCAACCATCACATACATACACCATCATGATCATGGAAATATCCAATTATAATCACATGATAGGGATCATCTCTTACCGTTAGCTTAGGATGCTCGTTTGCAGAAGCGTCTATCCTTGCAAAGACAAGATTTTCAAACCCTTTAAAGTGTTGCGACAACTTCTCAACCTGTTTACTCAGAGCCTCACAGTTAATACACCATGGTGTGTGCACCTGTTTCAATGATCGTACTCAATGTTACATTCACTTTTATCAGTTCCTTTGATAAGAGTTTTGGTTCAGAAGAAGAGTTCCATTCACAGACCTCAAGAAGAACATTCTCGCTGCTCCTCAAGACCACTTCATCAAAAGTCCTGCCGACCACAGCCACTACGCTTGCATTTTGCTGCAGATTTGACGAACCATAAGCAAGATTAGTACTACCCCAAGATGACTTTTAGAAGAGAATATATTATCATACTCACATTATCTGGAATAGGCTGTGACTTATAGTAAGCTGAAACAGTTCCATGAGCAAGTCCGAAACAAAATTCCTACATTCAAAAATTCAATATAGATGACATCAATGAGTATTCTAAATGTCTACGAAGGAAATAAAAGTTCTGAGAAAGTTAGTACTTCTATATTGCTAGGAGATGGATCCGACTCAAGCAAATACTTGGAGTTCAGGTTGTTGTCGAATGCAGCAACCTGTTAAAGAACTTAATATTAATCCCTCTTGTAGCTTTATCAGTAAATCAAGAAATACATAGCCTGCAAGTATTTCAGAAAACTTACAACAGTTTTCTTTGCATCTTCTATCCCGAATAATGTCAAGAATGGCATTGCGAGGTTTTCGTTTGATATGTCAATATATATCAACATAAGCTGCACGGTATTAGCATAAACATAAATACAAGAGAGAGTGGGTTTACTAAATCCATTTGGCTTTTACTAAGAGATTTGATATTGGAAAATACCTTTGATTTGAACTTTCTTGCAATATCTTCTAGAGGCTGAGCTAGACTTTCAAAGTCATCAGTCTTCGAAAAGACCATAACCTAACCAAGAATATTATGCCACAACTGTGTAAGCCAATATAACATAACAATTAACAACCAACAGAGATAGAATGGAAACACATCAGATACAAGGTGAAAATGATAAACCATCTCACCTGAAGCTTGACTGGACTGGAGTAAACACGAACGGTGTTGGATTCAGTCAATTTTGTAACCAAAGGGAATTTATTACTGTTCAGAAATTCCACTATCTTCTCGGCTTGGCAAGGTCCATCTGCATGGCCAGTACATAAGATTCATAATTTGGACAATAGTATACCACACAATAGGTTTCTATTACTGTTCACAATAGGTTTTTGCATACTCCAAAACAAAATTGACAAAATAACCACTTTTTCATACTTATAACCAATTCTCAGGATGTAAATAAGAGGGGAAAGTTTATGATAATAACAGAAACCTATTAACATTAAGGAGCTTACCATATGAAGTATACTTTTCAGCCTCAGTTTTAACCAATCCAACAAACACATTGTTGGTTTTAAGGTTAGGGAAGAGAAGCTTAGCAACATCAATGCTGCTTGTTTCTACAAACTGGATTTCATTGTCTAACGACGCAGCTTTTACAAATTCATCATGTCCAGAAGAATCCTGAGCAAACAAGGTATCGAAAAACACATTACATAAAACCAGTCTTACTCTAAACAAACAAATCTATCCAAGGATCACAATCTGAAGAATACCTCAGACTTTTCGAATAGACCGAGAATGAAAGTATGATGCTTCTTCAGAAATCCTGAAGCTTCATCAACTGTATCAAGTTTAATAGTAGACGCACCAGTCTTCTTTTGCACCCAAATCACTATCTCCTCTCTAAACACAACACAAGACCAACATTTCAATAAAAATCTGAACTTCAAACACAACAATCCATTAAAAGCTCAAGACTTTGCAACTTACGAGGAAAATCCACCAGTGTAAGACTGAGATGTGCCATTAACAAACAGAAGAAGCGTTGGGAAACCTTTAATCTCAAGCTGAGACGCCACTTTCGAATACCTCTCGCCGTCAATCTTCGCCATCAAAACCGAACTACCAATTTCCTTCAAATCCGTCGCCGCCTCCGCAAATCTCGGCATTAGCTCAGCACTCCTCGCACACCACGGCGCGTAACCTAAAACCATCACATACTCATTCCCATCAATCAATCGCTTCGTATTGTCTCCGTTGAGTTCCACAACGATCCGCTGCGCCTTGCTCACCGTCTCCGCTTCAGATTGTTGCTCTGGTCTCTCTTCCTGCAATTGTTCGTCAACCGCAAGGAGCTGCTCTAGATCGTCTAATTCTTCCTCGGATCCGGCTTCGACGGCGACATCAGAGGAACGAGCAACGAAGATTAAGAAACTGAGGAGCAAAAGGAAAGTGAACAAGATTGAAAATTTGGAATTGGGTTTTGGTTTCGTCAACATGATTGTTACTGGGTTTTGGTCGGATTTTGAAAAGCGGAGGAAGAAGTGATCGTTCAGAAATGAAGAGAAAGATCGGAGGAGTGTTTCTGATTCTAAATCTCACCATGTTTTACGGCGGGAGCTTAAGTAATCATTAATGGAAACTTTTGATTAAACAAATCTTTTTGTTTTGAATATTGACCAGTAAATAATAAATATGATGAAATCATTTGGTTTCCAAAAACAGAACAAATAAATTATTTTCTAAAATTTTTGTAAAAAAAAAATCTAATTACTGCAAAAATTATTCAATAGTCAACCATTATTGAATTCAGGTTGGTTCTTGCACACGAACTTTTTAACCACTAAACCATCATAACTTAGAGTTATGATTTAATTAACACATCTTTAATAATTTCTTTTAAAGTCATGCTACTATAGTTTGACTAAATATTTGTTTCAAAATCGTGTTATTACATGCAATGCAATACGAACATATCAACAAAAATCTATATTAAAGTACTACATGGTGTTTGAGCTTGTTTGTTCAAGACAAATCACCCTCGTCTTATGTGCGCATTGAGTTGCAAAGTGCAATAATCAATAATCCATTAGATATGGGAATCACGAATAGCGGCAAGAAGTCTTATTGAAGGGTATGGGCTTATTACTAGCAACATCAATGACAAATGTGCATGAGATTCGCTTTGTGTGCCAAATTATATAACCAAATTGTAAGAAAACATTATTAGGAATGATAATTTCATTTTTGTTGGTCCTAGTTGCTATAAAGTATTCTTATTTCAAATCAAAAATGTATGACTTAAAGGGTTGGGCCTTAGTTTGGTCGGCCCATTTAGCAACAAACAAGAAACAGAGACGCATTATTCTGATCACATGCAGGTTTCAGAACTCCCAAAATCAGAATTTGATATATATGAGCCTCTCCATCGTTATCCTATCAATCAGAGGTCTGAAAACGACGTGGACACACGTCAGACACATCATTCCTACTACTCTGATGACTCATCAGCTCACCCTATTTTCTTACTGCTCTTATCGTAGTTATCAAACTCACAACATAGCCGATCCATTTATGACTTCAGACTTACTATGTACTCTCTTCAAAAATTGTGACCAAAACAAAAGTTAAAGATAAGAAGAACGAAGAAGAATAAGCAAGATTTTCTTATCTAGATATCTGCAAGGTAATAATACAGTTCCTTAAACTCAGGAAGAAAAGAGAAAACGACAGAGGCAGAACATGTGGAGATTCTCTCCCTAAAACCTGTCCAAAACGTGACGTACAATTCATTTTTATCTTCTCCTTACGAGTTATCTTCTCTATTTTTGTTTTAATATAGAAATTTTGAGTCTTTGAGTAAAAAGATGTTGGAAGGGAAAGCGAAGGTGGAAGAGACAGACATGCCTGTGAAGATGCAAATGCAAGCAATGAAGATTGCTTCTCAATCTCTCGATCTTTTTGATGTCTTTGATTCTATATCCATCGCTGCTCACATCAAGAAGGTTAGTAGTCTTGTTTCTTGTTCTTTTCTAGCTAAAAATCATATATAAAAGTTGGTGTTATTTTTTTTAAAAAAATCAGGAGTTCGATGAGAGATATGGAAGTGGATGGCAATGTGTCGTGGGAACCAATTTTGGGTGTTTCTTCACACATTCTAAAGGAACTTTCATCTATTTTCATTTGGGGACTCTCAACTTCCTCATCTTCAAAGGCGCCACTCTTTAGTTTCTTCTAAACCACATCCATGTTTCATTTCCTTTTCTTTTAACCTCAAAGTAGCTTTGTCTGTGTAGGAAGAAGCTGTTCTTTTTTTCTTTTTCTGTTAACAGATCTTGTTTCCAATAAAATTGTAAGATGTTGTATTATTTTGGGATTATATGAGTGGTTAATGAAGATAAACGGCTTATGGGATTAATTAAGAGAGATATAACGAAACTATAGACAAAAAGATTATTACATCAAATAATTGAATTAGAATTATAAAAATCTAAAGTAATTTAGTACTAAATTACTTATAAAAACTATAATATTACATATAAAGCTAAAAAGTTCAAAATTTATCTCTTAAACAGTCAAACATTCAAATTCGATTAAGTGTACAAATATTCCGTGATACAATTTAAAAATAGTAAAGTGAAAAAGTTCAAATTTTATGTTTTTTTTTTTTCTAAATGTAAGCACAGCATCTTATAATCCTAAATTTGTTTACATAACTGTAAATGATAAAAATCGAGGAAAGTTTGGACAACAAATCGGTTAGTTAGTTAGGAATCTAATGAGGCAAAAGGAGGAAAAAAAACAAAGCATCAAACAGAAGTCAATCTCAAAAAGCTATTCTGGATTTGCCTTTGCAGTCGAGTGTTATTATTATACCACACGGTTTCGTTCTTGTGTTTTAACAAGTTTTTTTTTCTTAATTCTTCTTTACATACACATCAAACAACTCTGTTTTTTCTCTTGTTTTGTTTCTTTCATTATGTCTCTCCCGCCTAAAAACTCCTCTTTGTTTCAAGAGGAGAAAACAGAGAGATTCAAAAACAGAGAACCTCTCCTTAGATTTAAGAAAATCATGGAAATGGTGAAAGCGAGTGAGAAAGAACATGAAAAGTACAAGCCGAAATTGTTCGATTTAGAGAACGTGAAGAAGAAGAACTCATCTTCAAGGCATTTCAAGAGATGGAACTCAGATTCCGCCTTGAGAATTGAAGATCCAGACATTGATGATGGCACTGTTTTCAAGAAAACCGCGACCTCCAGCATCCAGCCAATTCTACCGGTTCTGGCTATGGATGAGCAACCTCAGCCGCGTGAAGCAACTGATGAAGAATCACAGAAAGATTCAGGCAAGAGAGAAATCATTAGTCCATGCTTAAAACCTTATTATTTGATTAATGAGTAATATTATAGGTTTCTTGGGATGCAAGCTACAACAGTAAATATTATAGGTTTGAGGCTCGTGGGTCGCGAGCTAACACAAATGAGAGATTCATAAGAGTCGCTCATGTTATTGAATTATTTGTTCAGGTTTCCTAGGTTATAATGAGAAATTCACTAGAGACCAAGTTATCTTGAGATTCCGTGGATTGCAAGCTAAGTCGTGTTATTTTGCATATGTTACAGAATTGGAGCAGATGAAAGATAAGTTTGCAAAATTGCTTTTAGGAGAAGACATGTCAGGAGGGAGCAAAGGCGTTTCTTCAGCGTTAGCATTATCAAACGCAATCACAAATCTTGCAGCTTCTGCGTTTGGAGAAATACGGCGTTTAGAGGCAATATCCGAGGATAAAAAAGAACGATGGAGAAGAGAAATCGGATGGCTTCTCTCTGTTACTGATCATATAGTTGAATTCTCTCCAACACACCAAACTAACGAGGATGGATCTTCCATGGAGGTTTCTTACCATTCTTATTATAGTTTTCTGATAGAAAGTTTTGTTTCTGTGTGTGTCTGAATCTGAATCTTTTCTTGTAGGTAATGACTACAAAACAAAGAACTGATCTTGTCTCCAACATTCCTTCTCTAAAGAAACTCGATGAAATGCTCCTCGTAAGTCAAAACAAATACTTATAATTGTTTCTCTGTGTTTGCATCAAAAGGATCTTAGGTTGTAAAATGTCACAAATTCTGTAGGATTGTCTTGATAAATTCAAAGATCAGGATGAGTTTTACTACGTCACACCCGGTTCTCCGGAATCTGAAAACAGTAACTCGACCAGGAACGATGATAAATGGTGGCTTCCGATTGTAAAAGTTCCACCTAAAGGCTTATCAGAAACTTTGAAAAGGTTTTTACTAAGTCAAAGAGAGTGTGTGTGCCAAGTGCTTAATTCCGCAATGGCCATAAACTCTCAAGTTCTTACTGAAATGGAGATCCCTGAGAGCTACATCGACTCACTTCCTAAGGTATAAACTCTCTATACCCTAAACCCTTTAGTCCAAGACCTATCAACACATCAAGAATTGATTCCCTTATGATTTGGTATGCTTATTGATGTGTGTTTTTCTTTAACTTAACAGAAAGGGAGAGCTAGTCTTGGAGACATGATCTATAGAATGATAACATTAGAGATGTTTGATGCAGAGCAATTTCTTCTTGAAATGGATTTATCATCTGAGCACAAGATTCTTGATTTAAAGAACAAATTCGAAGCTTCGGTTGTTATATGGCAGAGAAAGATAGTGCAAATAGACAACAAGTCATCGTCTCCGTGGAGTACGAATTTGAGTATGGATAAGAGACAACAGTTAGAAGAAAGAGCAGCAACCATTTTGCAACTTATCAAACAAGAATTCCCAGGGATCTCTCAATCCACACTTGACATCAGCAAGATTCAATTCAACAGAGTAATCAATCATATAACTTTATATTAAAGTCACATTAGACATATAATTGTTTGTCTTCTGTTTTACGAAAATCATTAATTTGTTTTTTTTTGCAGGATATAGGGTTAGCTATAGTGGAGAGTTATTCGAGAATTCTTGAAAGCTTGGCTCACACGGTAATGTCAAGAATAGAAGATGTTCTTGAAGCTGATCAGCTAACACAAAACCCTGAGCTCGCGATGTGTAAGATCCATATAGTGAAGGAAACAGAGAGTCCAGAGAAGGAAGAAGAGCCAAATTTTTGTCTTTTAGAAGATAGACCTAAAAAGCAGAAGCCTACCATTTCACTATCTGAGGTAATGCAATGGAATATCGAAACCAATGAACCGAGGAAAGAAAAGAGCGACAAGAAACTTTTAACCAGAGTGTCAAGCATGATCATGTCTAACAACAAGAAGACTACTTATCTTGAATCTCTTGGAACCACAAGAAGTCCAACCGCGGGGCGATACTCTTGAAAAAAAAAATATTTCTTTTGTAAAATTAGGGGAAGAAAAAACGTTTCAAATGTAACAGATAAACAGAATATACATAAAATTACTTAAAAGGGTTTGCAGTATTGAGAAATGTTGATGAGTTTTAGAAGGAAGAAGAGAAAGGTAACATGAATATAGATCAGAGCTTGCCGCGAGGACCGAGCTTAGGCGGCTCCTGAGGACCTCTCTTGATGGGAAGAACTTCGCCGGTAGAGGTAGCGCTGACATAAGTAAGCAAAGAGCCTCCTCCAAGGATCAAGAACTTGAGGAGCAATCCTCTCTTTGTGAATGGGGCAGCGAATGTCTCAAAGAACTTGCTCTACAAGTAACGAAAGTAGAAGAGAATCTCTTCTCAGAATAGTGTTTGATTGAAGTAGAAAAGTCAAGTTAGGTTATGAGATGAAGAAACCTGAAGAGGATTGTAAGGAGAAGGAGCATCAGAGCCGTATACGTCCCATTGACCTGTTGTGTTACCCAAATCTTCTAAGTCAAAGTAGACACTTTTGTCTCCATACTTAGCCACCACACCATTAGCCCTATTACACATGAACACAACAACCTCAAGCTAATTTAATCACAAACAAGAGATGAAATTATCAGAATTTAATCCTTTTTAAGCTAATTAATCATCACTATATCTATCGTTTAAAACACACTTCAGCCAGCAAAAATCTATTAATATATTTTGAATTTATAGTGTGGTTATAGTGGCATTTTGATCCTAATTAATGAATAAATGAAAAGTTTTAGTTACCGGATGGATTTGGGTTTAAAGCTCAGGCGGGAAGGCTTGATGGAGAGCTTAGCTCCGGCGAGTGAGCTGCCGCCGAGTCCTTTTATGGCGGCGGATGGTTTCACAGCGGCGACGGTTGCAAGAGACGCCATGAGCTTCGATCACTATTCTTTTGTTGTGTGTGGTGAGTGGGAATTTTGTGTAGGAAATAATAGCCTTTGGTCACAATGAGTCGAGTTTTGATCTTCTTCTGACACGTGGCAACTGATTTCCTCCCGGGGATTTTCTTACGCCACTTGGAAAATGCCACGTGGAATCTAGTAGGATAAGGTTATCTCAAGGTTTTAACTAAAATATTTCGTGTCTTCTTATTTTGTTATAGGGCCCCTTCTTTATGATTTTGTTTTGGAAAAAACCCCAATAGTTTTTTAGGTTTACTAAAAACTCCAGCCAGTGGCAAGTTCCCTGAATCACGTTATAGATAGATTTGTGAATCACCACCACTTTTAATTTGAGCTCTGATCTTAGGAGTTAGGTGTCGACAAAATATATAAAAAAATCACAACATAAATAGTTAATTTTAACCCATCCAAAAAGAAAAGTTCGATTACCGTTGTGTCTCATTTGGCTTCGACTAGTGCTAATATTTACATATGTGAATGTAGAGAGGAAAGGCAATAGTCATGGCCAGGTGATTCCATCTGTAACATATTCACAATTTAACATAATTGGCAGTGTAGTGTGATTTTTAGGATAATCCAACACTAACAATTACTTGTTATATATAATCGATCCACATATTCTATACTGCGTAATTCGTTACTATCATTGACACCTTAAATGGACAAAATCACACTAAAAGGTTTTTTGCAAACCATTTTTGAAAGTCTAAAAATAGTTTAAAGTATCTCTAGAATTTGAAATAAAATAAAAATTCGTTTTGCAGTAGTTATTTAGAGGTTTTGAATGATTTTTCTATAAAAAGTAAATTGAAGTAGTGAATTTTTTTTTTTTTTTTTTTTT